>Ga0224529_1000963_pt1 | contig 19304 bp, 15 predicted proteins | sample CBST50metaG_FD_179893 | JGI IMG/M metagenome (GOLD analysis project Ga0224529, IMG submission 179893) | Peat soil microbial communities from Stordalen Mire, Sweden - C.B.S.T50 | ecosystem: Environmental > Terrestrial > Soil > Wetlands > Peat | place: Sweden: Norrbotten County, Stordalen Mire... | reverse complement strand
TACGAATACTGGGTGCCCCAGGTCTCGATTTTGAGACCTGGGAATGTACACGCTCAATCGCAGCGCAACTCCTGGAGACCGGAAAATGAAAATCCTTCGCACCAAAGGCCGTGGCGCGCAACAAACAGCCGAACTGATCACCGCCCTGGAACAACGCGGCGGTGCGGCGCTCGACGCGGTTCTGCCCGCCGTCCGGCGCATCGTAGCCGATGTGCGCAAGCGCGGCGACCGCGCCCTGCTCCGCTACGCCACGCAATTCGACGGTCTCTCCAGCGCCGATGACCTGCGCGTGACTCAAGAAGAAATGACCGCCGCATGGGAAGCCATCAGCCCCGCTCTCCGCGCCGCTCTCACCACCGCGTCCAATCAGATTCGCACCTTTGCGGTAGCCCAACTGCCCGCATCTTTTAGCGACGGCCCCATCCCCGGCCTCATCACCGGACAGTTAGTTCGCGCCCTTGGCTCAGTCGGGTGTTATGTCCCCAGCGGCCGCCATCCTTTGCCTTCCACTCTGCTCATGACCGCGATTCCCGCGCAGGTGGCAGGCGTCGAACGCATCGTTGTTGTCTCGCCCAAGCCCGCACCCGAAACTCTTGCCGCCGCGCACTTGCTCGGCATCACCGAGTTTTATCGCCTCGGCGGAGCCTACGCCATCGCCGCTTTGGCCTATGGAACCGCGAGCCTCCCGCGCGTCGACAAGATCGTTGGCCCCGGCAATCTTTACGTCACCGCAGCCAAACGATTGGTGGCCTTCGACTGCGCGATTGACATGCTCGCTGGCCCCACCGAAGCTGTCGTCACCAGCGAACGCGGCCGTGCAGCCGACATCGCTTCCGACCTTGTCGCTCAAGCCGAACACGATCCCGAAGCTCTCTCCATCTTCATCACTACCCGCGCGGACTTGGCAAAAAATGTCCTCCAAGAAGTAAAAGCGCGAAGCGCCAATAACTCCGTCGCGCGTGAATCGCTTGATCGCAATGGCCTCGTGATCCTAGCTGCCAGCGCCGATGAAGCGCACTCCATCACCAATCGCATCGCCCCTGAACATCTCACCGTCGATACCGCCAGCGATCTCGATTGGGTGCAAAACGCCGGCTCGGTTTTCATCGGACGCTGGTCCGCGCAGCCCATGGGCGACTACATCTCCGGTCCCAACCACACCTTGCCCACCGGCGGCATGGCGCGTGTCCGCGGCGGCCTCAGCGTCAACGACTTCGTCAAACTCATCACCGTGCAACAATATTCCGCGATAGCCATCCGCGCCCTTGGCCCCCAAGCCGCGCTGCTCGCCGAAGCCGAAGGCCTCACCGCCCACGCACAAGCTATTCGCACTCGCTTAGCGAGAAAGTGAAGCAACAATGACCGAACACAATGAGGCAGAGTTGGCCCCACCGCAGGTGGTTCGCACCCGTTTAACAAAAAGGAGTTCACGTGTCTGAAGCAGCCACCCGAATTACACCCAGTCCACGCCTGCGCGTCCAAGCCATGAAGGAGTATTATCCGCCCCTCGGCTGTCGCGATACGCTGCGCCTCGACTTCAACGAAAACACCCTAGCCTGCTCGCCCAAGGTGCGTGAAGTGCTGGCTCGCGTCTCCACCAGCGATCTTACGCGCTACCCTGAACGCGCTCCCGTTGAGGAGATTGTTGCCTCCCATCTCGGCCTGTTGCCTGAGCAACTAGCCCTCACCAACGGCGTGGACGAAGCCATTCACGTACTCTTCGAAACTTTTTTCGAAGACGGCGACGAGTTACTCCTTCCTGTTCCCACTTACACCATGTATGAGGTCTACGCATCGGCAACCGACGCGCGCGTTGTTCCCGTACTCGCCGCCAACGACCTACAATTCCCTTTCGAACGTCTGCTCGCCGCAATAACTCCCAAAACAAAAGTCATCGCCATCGCCAATCCCAACAGCCCTTCCGGCTCCGTGGTAACCCGCGAGCAGATTCTCGAAATTGCTGCGCGCGCCCCCCACGCCGTGCTGCTGATCGACGAAGCATACTTCCATTTCCACGGCGAAACGGTGATCGATCTCATCGCCACAATTCCTAATCTGATTGTCGCGCGCACCTTCTCCAAAGCTTATGGCCTCGCCGGTCTGCGCGTCGGCTTGCTTGCCGGTCCCGTCGAATTGATGCGCTGGATCAAGCGCGTTTTATCGCCTTACAGCGTCAATTCACTAGCCTTAGCTTGCCTTCCTCCCGCTCTGGAAGATGTGGCTTATCTCGATTGGTACGTCAGCGAAGTGCTCGCCGCGCGCAGCGAATTCGAAGCCGCGCTCGACGCCGTGAAACTCCGCCGCTGGCCCAGCCGTGCTAACTTTGTTCTCGTCGACATCGGTGCACAACACAAGCACTTCACGCATCTCATGAGCGCCAAAGGAGTGCTCGTTCGCGACCGCTCCAGCGACCCCGGATGCGATGGACGCGCACGCATCACCATCGGCACCCGTGAGCAGATGAAGATCGCCGCTTCAGCTCTTGAAGAAACTCTTTCAGAAATGAGCGCAATCAATTGTTGAGTTTTTCCGCATTCTGAAGGGTACGGGCTTTAGCCCGTACATAAGCCACATAATCAATGGGGCTTTAGCCCCTGAGGGAATATTCGTTCTACATCAGTAACCAACTCGAAGATGCCCTCAAGGAGATTCAGTGAAGAATAACGAAGCAATACAACCCACAGCCATCGCCGCCCCGCGCACCGCCAGCTTCGAACGCAACACCACCGAAACGCGCATTGCCATCAAGCTGACTATCGAAGGCAGCGGCCAATACAAAGTCTCCACCGGCATCCGCTTCCTCGATCACATGCTGGAGTTGTTCACGCGCCACGGTGCCTTCGATCTTGATCTAAAATGCGAGGGCGATCTTGATGTCGATCAGCACCACACTGTCGAGGATGTGGGCATCGCTCTTGGTGAAGTCTTTGACCGCGCTCTCGGTGACAAGCGCGGCATCTTGCGCGCAGGATACTTTCTCATGCCCATGGACGAAACTCTCGCCATCGCCGCCATCGATCTCAGCGGGCGCGCAGCCTTCGCCGTCGACACCAAGGTCCGCACCCGCCTGGTCGGCGATCTACAAACTGAGTTAGTCACCGATTTTTTCGAAGGCTTTGCTCGCGGCGCGCGCGCCAATGTCCATATGAAGACCATGTACGGTCGCTCCAATCATCACAAGATCGAAGCCATCTTCAAAGCCTTCGCGCGCGCCATGCGCGTGGCCTGCTCGCGCGACAAGCAACTCGGCGAAATGCTTCCCTCCACCAAAGGACTCTTGTGATGCGTGTAACTGTCATTGATTACAAAGCAGGCAATCTAACTTCTGTGCTCAAGGCGTTGCGCCACCTAGGCGCGGAAGCAGAAGTTACTGACAGCGACTTGTCACTTGTCGAAAACGCCGAGCGCATCGTGCTGCCCGGCGTAGGCCACTTTGCAGCCACCGCGCGCCTAGATGCCACCGGCCTCACGCCCGCCATTCGCGCAGCCATCGCGAGCGGCGTTCCATTTCTTGGAATATGCGTAGGCATGCAGTGGCTCTATGCAGGTTCCAGCGAAGCTCCCAGTCAACCTGGCCTTGCGCATTTCACAGAACAGTGTACGCACTTCTCGTCAAGCCAAGAAAAAGTTCCTCACGTAGGATGGAATTCTCTTGAGGTGCAGCCTCAGTCGCGTCTTCTAGCTGGCGTCGAACTCGGCGAATACGTCTACTTCACGCATTCCTACAAGGCTCCCGTCACCTCCGACACTGCTGCTATCACGCATTACATTGAACCCTTCGCCGCTGCCGTCGAGCGCAACAACGTGATGGGTGTGCAATTCCATCCCGAGAAATCCGGCGCAACCGGATTGAAGATTCTCAACAACTTTCTCCACTGGGAAGGGACCGCATGTTGACCAAGCGCATCATTGCCTGCCTCGACGTTCGCGACGGCCGCGTTGTCAAAGGCATACAGTTTGTCGATCTCATCGACGCCGGTGATCCCACCACGCAGGCCGCGCGCCACGCCCGCGAGGGCGCCGATGAAATCGTGCTACTCGACATTACCGCCACGCATGAAGGCCGCGCCACACTGCTCGATACCGTCCGCCGAACTGCGCGTGAGTTATTCGTTCCTTTCTGCGTGGGCGGCGGCATTCGCACCGCCGACGACGCCGCGCAAGTCTTCGATGCCGGTGCGGATAAAGTCAGCGTAAACTCGGCTGCTCTTGCAGATCCAACGCTGATTGACGCCATCGGTCGTAGCTTCGGCGCACAGGCCGTCGTCGTCGCCATCGATGCACGCCGCGATCCACAAGCCTCCGATCCAGTGCGCGATGCCCAGGTTTATGTGCAAGGCGGACGCAAACTCGCCGGTCGCCGCGTCGTCGAGTGGGCGCGCGAAGCCGAGTCGCGCGGCGCTGGTGAAATTCTCCTCACCTCAATGAACTCCGACGGTATGCGAACAGGTTTCGATTGTGAACTCACCGCAGCGGTCAGCGAAACCGTCAGCATTCCCGTTATCGCCTCGGGCGGCGCGGGAACCGTAGCACATTTTGTCGATGTCTTCGCACGCGGCAAAGCCGATGCTGCGCTCGCCGCCAGCATCTTTCACTTCGGCGCTTCCAGCGCCCGTTCGCTCAAAGAAGAGCTAGCCAAAGCCGGTGTCTCCGTGAGGCTTCCATGCTGATTCCTTCCATTGATTTGCTGGGCGGTCAAATCGTTCAGCTCGTGCAAGGCAAAAAACTCCGCCTCGCCTTCGACGACTTTGAATATTGGATCGAGAAATTCGCGCGCTTTCCTCTGGTGCAGTTGATCGACCTTGATGCGGCCATGCGTCAAGGCGATAACTCTGTGCTCGTCGCGCAAATTGCCAAGCGCTTGCCGGTCCAAGCGGGCGGTGGCATTCACTCCATCGCCCGCGCCCGTCAGGTCCTCGATGCGGGCGCCCAGCGCGTCATCATTGGCTCCGCACTCTTCTCAGACAAGGGCACAGTCAACACAGATTTTGCTGCTGAACTCGCCGCCGCAATCGGTGCCGACCACGTAGTCGCCGGCATCGACACCAAAAACGGAAAGATCGCCGTCAAGGGATGGAAGGCGCAGGTTGCTCTCACTCCCGACAAGGCAATTCCGCAACTCGCTCCTCACGCCGCTGCATTTCTTTACACGCACGTCGATGGCGAGGGCCTCATGCGCGGATTTCCCATCACCACTGCCGCGCGCTTACGCAAACTCACTGATCGCCAACTGATCGTCGCCGGCGGCATTCGCAGTCATCAAGAAGTCGATGCTCTCCACGCTTTGGGTGCTGATGCCGTAGTTGGCATGGCCGTCTATACGGAGTTGCTCGCGGTCTGATTTGCGCTCCGCAAATAGCTTCTTGATTCGCTGCCTCGCACGCCACATGAATTCCTTTCATGCCAATCAACCAGCGCTGGACTCGCCACAGGTGGTTGCGTGTAGCATTGAAGCAGGAGCCGTTTTCAGCGCCATGGTGAAGCCTATGCTACGAGTCGGATATCCGGCTATTTTTGCGACCGAGTTACTCGCCGATTTTCCGCGAGAAGTTGAACTTATCCCTCTGCCCGACGATCTTGATCACGAAATCGACATCGACGTCTGGATTCCCATCCCTTTTCCGACACGTGCCTCGACGACATGGCAGCACCTGCGCGGTGTGCGACTGGTGCTCAACCTGATGGCCGGCACGGAGTGGATTCCCAGCTTGGTCGGGCCGCATGTCACCATCTGCAACGCGCGTGGCGCGCACAATATTTCTACTGCCGAGTGGACCATCAGCGCCATCCTCGCCATGTTGAAGCATTTTCCGTTCTATCTCGACGTGCAGCGCTCCGGCCAATGGAAGCGGCGCTTTGAGTCCAGCGCCAACTATGCCCACATCACCGGCGACACGCGCACCATCTTTCCACCCGTCCTGATCGAAGAGCTACATGGCAAAACCGTGCTGCTGGTAGGGCACGGCGCCATCGGCCAACAGATCGAAGAGATGCTCACCCCTTTCCATGTGAACCTGTTGCGCGTGGCCCGCACGGCCCGCACCGAACCGCTCGTTCACGCAGTCAGCGAACTCGATAGCCTCTTGCCACAAGCCGAAATCGTTGTCCTGATTCTGCCCCACACAGCAGAGTCGCATCACTTGATCAACAGCCGTCAATTCGCACAGATGCGACAGGGAGCTTTATTAGTCAACGCCGCACGCGGACCTATCGTCGATACTGATGCTCTGGTTGATGCCCTCAACAGCGGCCACATTCGCGCCGCTCTCGATGTAACAGATCCAGAGCCTTTGCCTCAAGGCCACCCACTCTGGAGTTGTCCCAATCTTTTGCTTACTCCGCATGTCGCCGGGTCAAGCCCGCAGTTCGCTGCCCGCTCGCTGGCCACAGCCGCAGCGGAATTGCGCCGCTATCTCGCCGATCAGCCAATGCAGAATATTGTGCAACACGCCGTCTAACTCACAACGACGTGTTGCTCCTCAATCGATTCCGAAAGCTGGGCTGCCTGTTTCCAAGCCCGCAGCCCCTGCGCAGCCAGCGCAACCAATCCCGCATACAGTACCGCCGTTGGTCTTAGACCCTTATAAAAATATTCGCCCACGTACACCAGATCCACCGCAATCCACAGCCACCAACTAACAATATGCTTGCGCGCCTGCCACCAACTAGCTACTAAGCTATAGCTCATCAGCGTCGCATCCAGCAAGGGTAGCGCCGCGCCAACGCGCACCATCAACAGCCCAAGCAGCACACTTCCCGCCGCGCCTCCGGCTAATCCCCATAACAGACTAGGTAAGGCTAGACGAGCAATGCACACCTCGCCCTCCTCTCGCATTCCGCGCCACCAATACCACCACCCATAGAGCGTAAAAGCTATAAAAAATATTTGCAGCAGCGCATCAGAATACAGACGAACGCGATAAAAAACAATCAGATAAAGCACATCCGAGATTAATACCACTGGCCAGCAAATCAGCTTGCGCTTCGTACCGAGCCAGATGCCGACAACTGTGGTCGCAACGCCCGCATCCTCGATCCAATTCGCAGACAGGTAATTCGCGATTTCCATCCAGTTCATAATTGCGCTACTCTCTTCTTCCGCTTCCGGCGCTCATTGCCCCATGTGCGCAGACCGTCAAGCAATCTTCTTCCTCCCGCGCCGCGAAACCAGCGCGCATGACCAACCAGATAATCAGTCGTAGCCACACGAGTTTTTTCTTCTGAACCTAACACTCCAAGAAAATATTCCGCCTCGCTCAACGCAAACTCGGCGTGACAGAGCGCAGTCATCGGTGCCAGCGCCGCGGCCTCCTGCTCAGTAAGAGGGCGCACTGATTCGTAACCAGCAAGTAGCGCATAGAGATGTTCTATGTACACCGGTACATTTTGCATATCTTCACGACCACGCGTCAGCGCCAACCACTCAATGATGTTGCGCTCTATGGCTTGCGCCAAATCATAAACAGCATTGGTACGGTCAGCCAAACCAAAGTCAATCACCGCACAGGCCCGCGCCGCATCGCTCGCATTACTCCACAGCAGATTCGAAGCGTGAAAATCATTATGCGTCCACAGCGGTGCAAGCGCTCTCAGGTGCGGCTTCAGTTCCGCATGAAATGGCTCCAGCAATTCCAGTGCTTCGTCACATGCTTGTAGCGTCTCCGCATCATCGCGCAGCGCGGTCCGCGCCTTCAGATAGCGCCGCATCGCCGCGCCGGGGTCGTCGTCAGAATAAATCGTGAAGCTAGCCACCAGCGAGCGCGGCTTGCGCATCGGCGCATCGAACCCCTGCGAAGCCAGATGCAATCGTGCCAACGCCACACCCGCCGATCGTGCATGAGCCACGCTGCGAAAGGGCGTCCACGAGAGCGCGTCTTCATAAATATCCACGCCGGCAGGTGCCTCGTGCACCTCATAACTCCACTCGCCGCGAACAATGGCCGTCTTGCCCGAGGCATCCGCATAGACTCGCGGCACCGGCGCTCCATGCGCGCGCAAATGCGCCATGAAGCGATGCTCTTCCCGCAATCCTTCCGCGTCGCGCACATCGTGATGATGACGCTTCATAAATATTTTTCCGCCACGCACCGCCACCACACTGGCTGCGGAAAAAGGCCGCGGGCTTACCGACAATATTTCAATCGGCTCTCCGCACGCAGGAAACGCGCCAAGCACATTACGCACCTCGTCGAGGGCAAGCGGAGGCCAGTCAGCCTCCACCAGTGTGCCGTTCATGCCATGCGCCTTTGCCGTTGTGCTCATCGCTAGCTGTCCTTTGCCCTCGCTTCAGAAAGTGTAATGTGCCGAAAGCCGCACTGTCGTGGGTGCGCCTAGATGAATGAATGTATCTCCATAATTGGCGCCGGTGTCTTTCCAGTAGCGCTTGTTTATGATGTTGTCGGCATACAGGCGCAGAGTTATACGCCCCTGCTCGCCGCCGGGCGTATAGCGCGCGCCCATATTGAAGATGTTATAGGGCGAAACTTTGGTTTGGTCGTCGCGCGTGGCCTCCTTGCGACCGGTGTAACTCCAACCGGGCATCAAGTGCAAACCATGCGCATGAGGCACCAGCATATCGGCAAATAGATTCGTGTGCAAATGCGGCACGTTGAGCACTTGCTTGTTGTCAAAGCTGGGCGTTCCGGTATCGTCAGAAGTAGCCTTGATCCCCGCCGCCGAAGCCGTCAACCGTAACCAGCTAGCGGCTTTTCCTTCGACATTCAACTCGATGCCGTTATGCGTCTCGCGCCCCTCAGACTCAAAGCATTGATCCCCTGCGGCGAATGGTTGGTCCCACGCATAGTTGTAATCACAAACGCTATCTTTCACCTGAAGCACCTTGGGGTAAAAGAACGGCGAACGCATGTGAAACAAGGCTGCGGTGAACAAAACCTTCTCTTCTAAATCATACTTTGCACCCACTTCGACTTGACGTGTAAACAGTGGATCCGAATACTGACTCGAGTTATCCGTCCACCACGGCGACTGGATTCCAAGCGAAAGCATGACGCCATAGTTTCCATAGAGAGTCAAATTGTCAGTAGGATTAAAGGTAGCTGCATACTGTGGCATCCAAATCAATTTGTGCATCGGTGGCTGGCCAGAATTGTTGTGATCGCGCACCGAATTTTCGCGGCCGCTGGCCAACAGTTGGATGCGACCAGGAAGATGAATCCGGTCTTGCACAATGGCCGCCGCTTGATGATTGTCATCATCAAGCACACGATCGCCAGCCGAAAGCACCGGATCTTCGATCGGGAACGCCTGAATCGGCGCATAGATATTTTCCGAGCCAAGATAGTAATTCACCGACTTCTTCGGCTGCTGCAGACTGCGCCGGAAAAGCTCACCTCCAAGCGCCAAATCATGCGTTATGGCTCCCGTTTTCACATGACCAACAGCCAGCGCCTCAGCCTGCGCATCGATGCGCAATTCGCCAGGGTTGCGGTAGTCATAGATCCCATAGTCTCCGCCGCTTTTTTTTACGCCGGGGATCGTGGGACAAAAAAAGTAAGTTAGCGGGTTGGAGGCACTTGGACAAGCAGGAATGTCATAAGAGTTGTCGCTGGAATCGAAAACCATAGGCGTTCCGTATGGATAGATAACATTATCGTCGATCAAGGAATGACTGTAGCTGATCGCCGCAAAGGCTCGCCAGCCGTGCGTCAAATCATAATCTAGGCGTGAGCCAGAATTGAACGTGTCGAAGGTGTTGGGCTTGGTCCACGATTGCTCGCCAAGCATCGTCGAAGGATGAATTGCTTTGATGTCGGGAAGATCGGTTCCACCCAATAACTGATAGCCGCAGACCGAGCGCTCCACCTTGTGCTGATATTCGAAGTCGTTTTTCCAAATTGCTCGCGGACTTATCTTCCAATCGGCCGCGCCAGAACCCACCGCGCGCCAGCCGTTGGCTTCGTTCACATAACTCGCAATTCTTTCGCCTGCCAGATTAAGCCGCGCGCCCACCTGTTTTGCGCTTCCGAATAGATGCCCCAGATCGGCCGCGCCGAAAGCGGTGCCACGATGATCCGTGGCCCAGTCCATCGCTTCAATGGCTATTGGTCGCTTGGTAACATAATCGATCAGCCCGCCAGCCGAAGCCACGCCACTCTCCACGCCGGCAATGCCTTTCAGAAATTCGACGCTCTCCTTGTTTTCCAGCGGCACATCCTGCTCGCCTGCAATCGTCATGCCGTTGATCTGCAAGCCAGTCGCCAAGTCAATGGGAAATCCGCGAATCTCGAAGTCGCCATAGTAGCCAACCGGCGCATAATCCTCGCCAACCGAAGCGTCGTTCTTTATCACGTCAGAAAGTACACGCGCCTGCTGATCCGCGAGTAACTCGCGCGTAATCACCGTAGCGGAAATCGGAACTAGTTTGAGCGGCACTCCATCCAAGTTACCGACTGTAACGGATTGTGGAAGGTACCCGCCGGCATTCTCAGCTTGCACGACCACCGTGGTAGTCACGCGAGGAAGCGTCTGCACGATAGCAGGCTGCTTGTGTGCCGTGCCTTGTACCGCAGATTCTGAGCTTTGCGCGGCGCACCACGAAGCAGTGCACAGCACCAGAGTGCTAGCCAACGCGAAACTGCGAGTGTAGCGCACCGATGCGTGCGACGCGATGTTAACCGGGAGGACAGCAACTTTGAGCATAAGCTCCCCTTGTTTCCTGCATTATGAAACAAGAGAGCTTACGCTACGCATTGAGGAAGAAAGCCGAACGGCCCTGAAAAACTTCCCACGCCGGTATTATCCGGATCGGGTTCGAGGGTATCTCTCAGCCCCACATCGTGGAGCACCCCTGTTTCATTATTTAGATTGAAACACTCCCACCAATTTTTTGCAAATAATTCCGTGGCAGCAACTTTTCGTCACCGCTCAATCTTACCTGCTGAGTTATGACTAGCTCCTTCAGTGAGTGTGACAATTCTGTCCACCCCTGGCACGGCAAATTCTTCCACCTTGCCGCTCGGCCAATGCACCTCGACAACCTCAACCGTAGTCGCCGCGCCCAGCCCAAAATGAGGTCGCGTATCATTGCTCGATAAGTAGCTGCCTCCGCTCAACACATCGCCGCGCTGCCGCATCCCATTCGCAGTCACATACACCGCCGCACCAACCGCGTCGCGTGGGCTTTTTGCTCCGCCTACAAGCTTTAACTCCAACCAGTGATTTTTGTCAGCATTTACGTTGCGCAGCAACACCGGGTGTCCGTCCATCACGTTGATCACCGCGTCCAGTTTGCCATCGTTGAACAGATCGCCTACCGCCATGCCCCGACCCGCCACGACCACAGCGAGACCTGAGCCCTCGACCGCTGGCTCCGTCTGAAAGCTTTTGCCCTGCAAATTGTGGAAGAGCATCGGCCGCTGCTTCCAACTCGTACCCCAGTTATATTGATCAGCTTGCGGATACACGTGCCCGTCTGACATCAACAGATCGCGCCAGCCGTCGTTGTCGTAGTCGATAAACGCATCGCCCCAGCTAAGGAAGGGTACAGTCACTTCGCCCAATCCAATCTGGTAGCTGATGTCGGTCAGATTGCCGTCGCCCTCGTTGCGATAAAACGGCTTATAGTCGTCGCTGAAGGTGGTGTCAAAGACCGCCAGTTGCCCGTTGTTCTGGTAGTCGCCCACCGCAATGCCCATCGAAGCCGTCTCGCGCCCTGCTTCATTCAGCGCAAAACCCGAGGCATAGCTCACGTCCTCAAATGTGCCGTCGCCCTTGTTCAAATACATATAATTCGGCGTGGAGTCATTGCCAACCAGCAGATCCATCTTGCCGTCATTGTTGATGTCCACAAACAACGCGCCCAGCCCGTAGTAGCCCGCCTTGTCGGCCACGCCAGCCCGCTCGCTCACATCAGTAAACGTCCCGTCGCCGTTGTTGTGAAACAAATGGTCCGGCTCGCCCTTCAATCCGCGCGGCCCACAGGCCACCGCCTCGCCGCGGAAGGTGCAGAAGGCGTTGGCCACCCCGCCCTCGCTGCTCTTGGGCAGATTCGCCCAGTCCCAGTGCAGGTACCCGGCCACGAACAAGTCCAGCAGCCCGTCGCCATCGTAGTCGCCCCACGTCGCCCCGCTTGACCAGTTGCCCAGCACCACCCCGGCCTTCTCTGCAACATCGGTGAACGTGCCGTCGTGATTGTTGTGATAAAGCCGGTTCTTGCCAAAATTCGTCACATAAATATCCGCCCAGCCGTCGTTGTCGTAGTCGGCAATCGCCACGCCCATTCCCCAGCGGTCGTTCGTCACTCCCGCCCGTGCTGCTACATCGGTGAACGTGCCGTCGTGGTTATTGTGAAAGAGCGCCGCGTGGGGCGCGGGCGCCTTGCCACTCAGCGCCTCAACCGACGAGCCGTTCACCAAATAGATATCCAACCAGCCGTCGTTGTCATAGTCAATCAGTCCCACACCAGACCCCTTGGTCTCGATAATGTAGTTCTTCGCCGGTGTGCCCATCTTGTGCGTCCAGCCGCTCAGCCCGGCTTTCCCTGCCGTGTCAACAAAGACCACCGGCCCGCTCTTCACAAAGCCGCCCGCCGTGATCGGCCGGTGCTGCGCGTCCATCTGCGCCGGGTGCGGCGAGCTGGTCAGCGAGCCATAAGCGACGGGCGCCCCAGATTTCGCTTCTGAAACCGGGGATGAAACCTGAGCCTGCCCCAGCGCCGAAATCCCCGCCACCAGAACGCCCAAAAAAGTTGTCGCGCGCAATGCCTCAAACATGGCAGCCAGTATACGGGCTCAAGCGCTATCAAGTCTCCACCTAAAGATCGAGCTCATCACGGCCAGACGTAAACCTCCGCTGCCCCCTCCGTACCACAATGAAAAACGCGTGCAATCTCGCACCAAAAATTGAAAAACATTTTACATCTCTTGCACCACGCCAATAACGCGGGTTTACGATCATTCCGGCATGTAAATCCGTGCGATCCGCGCTCAAACACAAGATTGTGACTGCCATCACAGACGACTTTTTGGACAATGCTACTCTAGAATGCGACCTAGGGGGGTCTCAAAGGGCATGACGTTTTCCTTTCCCGCTGTCGATCCAATTCCTCTACCAGCGCCAATCTGGCTCCTGAAACTGCTCCATATTGTTACCCTGGCGCTGCACTTTGTCGCCGTGGAAATGTTGTTGGGCGGGCTGCTTCTAGCCGTGCTGCTCAGCCTCTTCCGCAGCTCGCCGCAATCCCTGGTCACCGCTCGCGCTTTGGCAAAGCGGCTCACCGTTGTCATGACCTATATCATTAACCTCGGCGTGCCGCCGCTCCTGTTCGCGCAGGTGCTCTATGGTCGCGCCCTCTACACTTCGAGCGTGCTGATCGGCCTCTACTGGATCTCCATCATTGGCATTCTTACCGTGACCTACTGGCTTCTCTATCGCTTCACGGCGCGCCTCGAAGCAGGTAAATCCGCTTGGTACGTGGGCCTCAGCGCCTGGATCATGGCTGGCTTCATTGCCCGCTTGCTCTCGTCCAATATGACCCTGATGCTCCGTCCCGAAGTCTGGCCACACATGTACTCCGCTTCGTCCGCGGGCGCTTATCTGCCCACTGGCGATCCGACCCTGACCCCGCGCTGGCTGCTCATGCTGGCTGGCGGACTGTTCATCGGTGGGCTTTGGCTGGTTTATCTCTCCGGTCGTTCCACCTTCACCGCCGATGAAAAGAAGTTCGTCGCCGGCCTCGGTGGCAAGGTCGCTGCCTTCTTCGGCGCGGTTTATCTCGTCGCCGGTCTCTGGGCCGCCAACGTGCAGCCGCAAGTAGTCAAAGACGGCCTCTCCAGCCACTGGCTCTACCGCTTCAGCGGCTTTGCCGGCTACGGTTGGCTGGCGTTGGTCGTGGTCGCGGTTTTGGTTGCCGCCATCGTCGGATTCGGCAAAATCGCCTCCACCGCGCTCGGCTGGGTTGCCGTGCTGCTGGCCGCACTCATCGAGATCTGCTTCACCGTCTACCGCGACGGCGTGCGCGACCTGACTCTGCTCAGCAAGGGCTACGACGTCTGGAATCGCGCCGTCGTCACCAACTGGTCCGTCGTTGCCCTCTTCCTGCTCCTGTTCGTGGGTGGATTGGTTACCGTCGGCTGGCTGATCTCGGTCGTCGTGCGATCCAAAAAAGTGATGGAAGGGGCGGCTTAATCATGAGCGAAGATACCAAACTACCCGAAAACATTGTCGAGGATGGTGGAGAAAAATCCACCCGCCGCTTCTTTCTGGCCGCCGGCGCCGCCGCGGGCGTGGCATACACCGCCGCCTTGGCATATCCCATCTATCGTTACCTGGCCTCTCCCCAAGAGATGGCGATGGAAGCCACAGCGGTCACCCAAGTCACCCTCAAAGACGCGCAAAAGCTGCCCCTGGGCTCAGTGCTGATGTTCAAGTTCGGTGCCTCGCCAGCCATGCTCATCCACCACGAGGACGGTCGCTGGATCTCCATGACCGCCGTCTGCACTCACCTCGGATGCACCGTGCAATATGAGCCCCAGGCCGACCGCATCCACTGCGCTTGCCACGGAGGGGTCTACAACCCCTACACCGGCGCCAACGTCAGTGGACCGCCGCCCAGACCCCTCAAGCTCTTCAAGGTTGCGGTCAACGACACCGGCGTGGATGTTTCCCGCGCGTAACGAAACGCCGCCAGCTATTTACTGTTAGCTGTTTGCTATTAGCTGAAAAAGGATGACAGGCATGACTTCAAAGACCGTTTACGACTGGGTTGATGAGCGACTGGGCCTCTCCGAGATGGCCGCCTTTGCGCGCCACAAGACCGTTCCCGTCCACTCTCAATCCTTCTGGTACTACTGGGGCGGCATCTCGCTGTTCCTCTTCCTGGTGCAGTGCCTCACTGGAGTGCTGCTGCTGGTCTATTACCGTCCGGGCGCCGATGCTTTCGAGTCGGTCCGCCAAATCAATTTCGTCATGCACTTCGGCTGGCTGATCCGCTCCGTCCACTCCTGGTCCGCCAACCTGATGATTTTCTCCATACTCGTCCACATGTTCTCGGTCTATTTCATGAAGGCGTATCGCAAGCCGCGTGAATTTGGATGGCTGAGCGGCATGGCCTTGCTGGGAATCGCCACCGTCTTCGGCTTTTCCGGTTACCTGCTGCCCATGGACGAGCTGAGCTACTTCGCCACCAAGGTTGGCCTGGAAATCCCGGCCTCCATTCCCTGGGTTGGCCCCTTCATCGCCAACATGTTGCGTGGTGGCCCTGAAGTCGGCGAGTTTACCGTGCAGCGCTTTTTCGCTTTGCACGTTGTGGTGCTCCCTGCAATCTTTCTTCCCCTGCTCGGTTTTCACTTGTGGCTGGTTCAGCGCCATGGCAACGCCGCTCCTCCCTCGATTGAGGCGCTGCCCGCCTCGGAACGCAAGGGCGAGCCCTTCATGCCCAACTTCCTGCGCAAGGATCTGGCCATGTGGCTCATCACCCTCAACGTCCTCGCTCTGCTGGCCTCGGTCTTTCCCTGGTCGCTGGGCAAGGCTTTTGATCCGCTGGCCCCCGCGCCCCTCGGCATTCATCCCGAGTGGTACTTCATGAGCCCCTTCGAGATGCTCAAACTCATCGGCAATGTGTTGCCGGGCACTGCCGGTGAAATCATCGGCATCCTGCTCTTTACCGGCGCCATCGTACTCTGGCTGCTCATTCCCTTCTACGACACCAGTCGCGAGAAGGGGCAGAGAGCCCGCGCCGCGAACTACTTCGGACTCCTGGCCATCATTGCCCTGCTGTCCACCACCATCATCGGATACTGGACGATCCGGTAAAGAGAGAGAATCGATGAATTATCCATTTTGGGACATTCCCCATCTCGGCTCGGGCTGGGTGATCGGCATCATCGCCATCTTCCACGTCATGATCTCGCAGTTTGCCGTGGGCGGCGGACTTTACCTCCCCATGGCCGAACGCAAGGCCTTGCGCATGGCCCCCGGCCCGCTGCGCACCGCTTGGCTCAATCAACTGGCCCACTACTCCAAGTTTTTCCTGGTGTTGACGGCCGTCTTCGGCACCGTATCGGGCGTCGGCATCTGGTTTGCCATCGGGCTCACTCATCCCGAAGCCACCAGCACCCTCATTCACAACTTCGTCTTCGGCTGGGCTATGGAGTGGGTCTTCTTCATGGTTGAGCTCACCACCATCGCCGTCTACTACTCCACCTGGGGACGCATCGACGAAAAGCTCCACCTCACCGTGGGCTGGGTCTATGCCTGGGCCTCGGCCTTTACCCTTATCATCATCAACGGCATTCTCACCTTCATGCTCACCCCCGGCGATACCTGGCTCGCGGTCGCTGGAACCGGCCAGGAAGCCAGCAAATTCTGGTTCGCCTTCTTCAATCCAACCTACTGGCCCAGCCTGTTCCTGCGCTCCTGCGTCTGCTGCGCCCTGGCCGGCATTTGGGCACTCATCACCGCCAGCCTCATCGACGGCGGCAAGCAGCCGGAGCTGAAGACCTCGCTGGTCAAGTGGAGCGCCAAATGGCTGATTCCTTCCTTTGTCGCCACCCCCTTCCTGCTCATCTGGTATCTCTGGATGGTCCCCGAGGCCCAGCGCGCCTTGCTCGGCTTGGGCATTGACACCATCGGCTCGGGAACTTTCTCCATCATCACCCGCATGGCCCTGCTGATTATCATGACCTCAGCCACCATCGTCGGCGTAACCTACTTCCTGGCCTATCGCAGCCCCCGCGACTTTAACCTGGCCCACGCCATCGCCATTCTGCTTTTGGCCCTGATCGCCACCGGTGCCGGCGAGTATTCGCGCGAAATGCTGCGCAAGCCCTACGTCATCGGCCGCTGGATGTACTCCAATGGCGTCCGCGTCCCCTACGTCAACCGCATCAACCAGGAAGGGTATCTGGCCCACTCCATGTGGGTCTGGAACGATTCCCCCTCCAGCTACTCTCGTGGCGAAGCTATCTTCCGCGGTGAGTGTGGAAGCTGCCATACCCTCGACGGCTACCGCCCGCTCAAGTCACTTTTGGCTGGCCGCGACCGCGCCAACATCGGCAATTTTGTCCAAATGCTCCACGACTACAAGGCCGACTCGCCCTATCACCGCTTCATGCCCCCCATGACCGGCACCAAGCAGGATATGGACGACCTCACCGACTACCTCAACTACCAGATCAACCCGCCAGCCTCGGGCGCATCAGCCCCTGTCCAAACGGCGCAAAAATAGCTTTCTCACTCTTCCAAGAGCAAAAACGCCGAAGGCTCCCAGGCCTTCGGCGTTTTTGTTCTTGCTCAATCTCCGGGACTTGTTTTTTGCGCTTTTGGCAAAGCAGAAAACGGCCCGAAATCCCCCTTCCCCACTACGATTCCCTGCATTGTGCGCACGTACTCCAAGCACACTGCACCGCTTTTGCTGGCTTGGCGTTGAAAAATGGCACCCGGTTCCGTTCGTGAACGGAACCAGGTGGACAGGCAGTCCACGAACGCTGAAATCTCGTAGTTGACAGTCGAATCTCGACAGTGGTAACAATACACGTTGCGCAATCGATTGTGCAACGCACTTGTTGTCCAAATCTGCGCTTGCTGAAATGCGACAGATTTTTTCGTTCCATCGCAACCGATTCATCAGGAGACCGTATGCAACTTATTGATTCCAAGAACAAATCGACCCGTCGGCGAATGAGAGCAAAGAGCCTGCCTGCGCTGTTGGCCTGCTGGCCACCCGCTCTGCTGCTGCTGCTTGTCTGCTTTGCCGTGCCCGCCCGTGCCCAATACCGCACATCTATCCAGGGCACGGTAACGGATCCGCAGGGAGCTGTGATTCCGGGCGCCACCCTCACGCTTACTGACCAGGCAACCAACGCGAAGGTGGTTCGCACTAGCGACCAGACAGGCATCTTCAACTTCAATGCCCTGCCCGCTGACCAATTCACCCTGGTTGTCGAAAGAACCGGCTTCGAGAAGAAGGTTCTGCACGACCTGCAGTTGATCCCCGAACAGGCGAACGCCCTGAACGTGAAACTGGAGATCGGTTCCGACACGCAGACAGTCTCGGTAAATGCAAGTTTGACCGCGGCTATGGACACCGAAACGGCGGAAATTGGCCACACAATCAGCGCCAATGAAATCCAGCACATGCCCACCTTTGGGCGCGATGTTTTCCAACTGACTCAACTGGCTCCCGGCGTCATCTCTGACGGATCGCAAGCGGCTGGCGGCGGCACCTACAATCTTCCTGGCAACGCGGGACCGGGTGGAACCACCGCCAACGCCGGCATCTTCAAGACGGAAAACGGTCCGCAGGCCAATGCCAATGGCGGGCAATATGAAACCAACAGCATCACCATCGACGGCATCAGCACGGTCAGCGCGGTCTGGGGTGGAACCTCAGTCATCACGCCTACCGAAGATTCAATCGCCAACGTCAAGATTGTTACCAACGCATATGACGCCGAGAACGGCCGCTTCAGCGGCGCTTTGACACAGATCACTTCGAAGAGCGGCTCCAATACCATTCACGGCAGCCTCTTCTTCCAGGCAAACCGCCCGGGACTGAATGCTTATCAGCGTTATAACGGGCCGGGCTTCTATAACGGCGGCACAACGGCTTCAGAAAAAGGACTGCTTCGCGATTCGCAGCAATTCAATCAGATGGGCGGCAGCGCCGGCGGACCTCTGTGGAAAAACAAGGTCTTCGCCTTCTTTGCCTACGAGACGATTCGCAACAATTCGAGCGTGACTGGAACAGGCTGGTATGACACTTCGGCCTTCGATACATTGGCGCCCTCCAACAGCATTGCATCCACGTTCCTGACCTTTCCCGGTTCGGCTGTCAAATCGACGGGACTCATCTCTGAAACCTGCGCCAATGCCGGTTTGATTGAGGGCGTATCGTGCCGGACCATCTCTGGCCAGGGATTGAATATCGGTTCGCCGTTGACCACCAGTCTGGGCACGCAGGATCTTGGCTGGACCAGCAACCCCAATACACCGGGCGTCGGTGGTGGACTCGCGGATGTCGCGGATATTGCGAACTTCTCTACGGTCAACCCTACTGATACCACTGAAACTCAGTACAACGGGCGCGTCGATGCCGACGTTACCCCCAACGACCGCTTAAGCGGCACCATTTACTGGGTACCCGTCAGCACCACCGACTACAACGGCGGTGCTCGTACCTATAACCTCTTCCATCACAACGCAGTCAATGATGCCTTTGCCGGCATCTGGAACCACACCATCTCGTCCACCTTCCTCAACGAGGCCCGTGCCAACGCCGCTGGATGGCGCTGGAACGAAGTTACCGACAATCCCCAGGCTCCGGTAGGTCTGCCGCAAGCGAATAT
>Ga0224529_1000962_pt1 | contig 19339 bp, 17 predicted proteins | sample CBST50metaG_FD_179893 | JGI IMG/M metagenome (GOLD analysis project Ga0224529, IMG submission 179893) | Peat soil microbial communities from Stordalen Mire, Sweden - C.B.S.T50 | ecosystem: Environmental > Terrestrial > Soil > Wetlands > Peat | place: Sweden: Norrbotten County, Stordalen Mire... | reverse complement strand
GCACGGGCCAAACGCTTTTCGCTCGAGTTCATGATCTGATCGACAAGATCGGCCTGGGTGCGCATGTTGCGCTCCAGCAAAAATGACAGGAATTGATCGGAGAAGTCTGGCTTCTGGTGCAAGACACTGATCATCTCTGCCTTCTTGATTTTGACTGCAGTACACTTGTTCACGGCAGTGGCTGTCACCATGCGGGGTTTGGCCTCTATCGCCAACGACTCTTCTCCGAAAAAATCTCCGGGAATCAGAAGAGTTATGGTGGCCTGTTTGCCGTTGGAAGAGATAACAGACAGTTTCGCGTTGCCCTTCTGAAGACAAAAAATCGAATCTGACGAGTCTCCTTGGGTGAAAAAGGATTGCTCGGGCTGCAAGGCAACGGTTTTCTGCCCCAGATCGAGGCGGGCAAGAAAGGCGAGGCCAAACAATTTGTTTTCCTTATCGCTCATGGACATATTCCCTTCTTAAGTAGGCGATCTGCCCGGTGTGGGCAGTTGCTGCATGGCAAGATAAATCAATAGCTATCCTGCCCCGGCGGCAGGTTTGTCGCCGGGGCTCACTCCGCGCCGAAGTGAATCTGGCTTGATTCCAAGCTACTTGCTGGTGACGGTGTTGGATAACAACCGTATCTGGACGCGACGGTTCTGCTTGCGGCCTTCGGCGGTGGTATTGGGCGCGACAGACTTGTCTTTGCCAATGCCGATCAGATAAAAGCGGTGGGCGGGAACGGCATACTTGGTGGCCAAATATTGCACCACGGCGTCAGCGCGGCGCTGGCTGAGTTCGTAGTTGTAGGCAGCAGACCCGGTCGAATCGGTTCCGCCGGTCACCTCCAAAATGTAGCCCTTGGCAGAGGTGAGTTGAGCGGCAAAGGTGTCAAGCTCCGCTGTGTCTTGCCTGGTAAGAACGGCCTTGTCAAAGGCGAAGGTCACCGAGACATCGCCGATGGACTTGTAGTCGTCAAGGCCCTTGACGACGCTTTCGAGTGAATCGGCGCGATGCACGGCCAAGTTAGCCGCGGACTCGGCGTCTCCAGCGGCCTTGCCTGCTCCCTGCGCCTGCTGGGTGGCGTTGTCGGCAGCGCCCTGGGCCTGCTTGATGCCAGCCTGAGAGCGATCATCCACGTCGTGAATCTGGCGGTTGTTGGCCGCGGTCTTGTCTTCGAGCTGGCCGGTCTTTTCAATCAAAGGCTCAGTCTGGCTACGCACGTATTTCTTGGTCGCACAGCCAACTGCGCCGATAGCCACAACTGCCACAGCCAAACTCCACACTGCAAAATGATTGATCTTCATCTTTCCAATCCTTTCCGTGACCCGCCCCGCCGTGCGATATTCCCGCCAGAGGAGTTGGCTTTTCTACTCGATAATCACCTAGCACTCGGTGGGCCAAACTCAGAATCTGGATAAACTACTGATTAAGATAACGTTAGAAAGGTTAGACGAAGACGGACGTGCAATTTTGACCGTGTAGTTTTTACCTGAACAGGTAAGGATTGCGCAAAAACAGGGACCAGAAAACAGAAACGCCTGTCAGCGATTAGTCTAAAAGGGTGAATACCATGAGATGGAGAAGGCCTTCTTTTCGGCTTGGCGGACTGATTTTGGCGGCGATATGGCTAATGGTAGCGGGTGCGCAAGGAATGGGAGCGCAGCAACTAGACAACGCGACGGCTGTCGCGCGAGTTGACGCTGCCGTAAAGGCCCGCATCGAGCACATTGCCGAATACACGGTAACGGAGCACTATGCGGTTTTTCGCGGCAGCGACGAGAGTCACCCAGCGGCAGAGATGACGGTAAAGACGGTCTACCGCAAGGACCACGGCAAAAGCTACACCACACTGGCCGAGAGTGGCTCATCGCTCTTGCGCAGCCAAGTGCTGGGCAAGGTGCTGGAGAACGAAAAGCAGATGAGCCTGCCGGGCAACCGCGAGGGCGCGCTGATTACCTCGACGAACTACGAAATGAAATTGAACTCCGGACGCCAGATGTTGGAAGGACGCGAGTGTCTGACACTCAACTTGACTCCGCGGCGCAACAGCCCCTCGCTCTTCAAGGGTACGCTGTGGGTGGATGCGCAGGATTTTTCGATTGTGCAATTGGAAGGCGTGGCGACAAAGAGCCACTCGATGCTGACTGGACCGGCGCAGGTGATGCGACAGTATGCACGTGTGAGCGGCTTCGCCATGGCCACACACGCACGGGCCGTTTCCAGCAGTTCCTTGCTGGGCCAGACAATTGTGAAGATTGATTATCTGGGTTATGAGATCAAGCTGCGCGAGTAACTAGCGACCCTTCCGCTATGCTGAAAAGAAGCAACGCCCATGGACCTTTACGAGAAAATTCGCAGCTTGCCCACGCAGCCCGGCGTGTATCTCTACAAAAACGCCGAGGGCGAGGTGATTTATGTTGGCAAGGCAATCAACCTGCGCCAGCGGGTACGCTCGTATCTGCTGGAGTCTTCGCAGGCCAACGCCAAAACCGGCACGCTGATGCGCGAAGCCGTGGACCTGGACTACATTCTGGTTGGCAACGAGTCCGAAGCTCTGGCTCTGGAAACCAACCTGATCAAGGAGCGCTCGCCACGCTTCAATATTCTGCTCAAGGACGACAAGAGTTATCCCTATGTGAAGCTGACCATGGGAGATCGCCATCCAAAGGTTTTTGTAACTCGAAAGCTGCGCAAGGACGGCGCGGCCTACTATGGGCCTTACTTTCCCAGCAGTCTGGCTTGGCGCGTTGTGGAGTTAATTCACCGCAGCTTTCTGATTCCAAGTTGCAAGGTGGATTTGAGTCGTTATCACCAGCGCGCGTGTTTGCAATATTACATTCATCGCTGCTTAGGGCCGTGCGTGGAAGAGCTAACCACGCCGGAGATTTATGCCAGCGCGGTGCGCGACGCCCGCCTGCTGCTTGAGGGCCGCCACGCCGAGTTGGAGCGCACCCTGACCACGCGCATGATGGAAGCCGCCGAAACTGAGCACTTCGAGGCCGCGGCCAAGCTGCGCGATCAGCTCTCGACCGTGCACCAGTTACAGGAAAAACAGCGCGCCGCCACCGCCGAACTGAATGACGATGCCGACGTCTTTGGCTATCACTTCGAGGCCGGTTCGCTGGCGGTGAATCTGTTTCATGTGCGCGAAGGAAAGATCGTGGACCGGCGAGAATTTTTTTGGGAGGACTTGCCGGAGTTACTCGAAGCGGAGGCGCAGAATCTCGACGTCGAGGGCGGTGAGTTAGCAGAGCAGGAAAAGCCCTTTCACGCCGGACAGGTTTTCAGCGCTCTGCTGAAGCAGCTTTATATCGACCAGCATTATGTGCCGCGTTCGATTCTGGTGCCGGTGGATTTTGACGATCGCGAGGCGCTCACCAGCCTGCTCACCGAGCACGCCGGGCATCGCATCGAGCTGGCCGTGCCGCAGCGCGGGGAGAAACGCGCACTGGTGGATCTGGCGGCGCAGAACGCGCACCAATCGTATGTGCAGCGGTTCAGAGTGCTAGAGCCCTCGAAGAAAGCCACGCAAGAGGCTTTGGCTGAAGCGCTTATGCTTCCCGAGTTGCCGCAGCGCATCGAGTGCTTTGACATTTCGCACATTTCGGGCGCGGAGACGGTGGCTTCCCTGGTGGTGTGGGAAGACGGCAAAATGAACAAGCAGGCCTATCGCAAATTCAAAATCAAAACCGTCAACGGCGTGGACGATTTTGCCTCGATGAACGAGGTGCTGACCCGCCGCTATCGTCGCCTGCTGGACGAGAAAAAACCGTTCCCGTCGCTGGTGCTGGTCGATGGCGGCCTGGGCCAGTTACACGCCGCAGCCGAGGCGCTGCTGGCGCTGGGAATTACCACCCAGCCATTGGCTTCTATCGCAAAGAAAGAAGAAATTATTTATCTCTATGGCAGCGAGGACGAGCCGGTAGTGCTGGACCGCCATTCGCCCGTGCTGCACCTGATGCAACTGATCCGCGACGAGAGTCACCGCTTCGCCATTGGCTATCATCGCCAGCGGCGGGCGATGCGCGACCGTGACTCGGAGTTACTAACGATCCCCGGCGTTGGAGCGCAGACTCGGCAGCGGCTGCTCACTCATTTTGGCAGTTTGCGGGAGGTGCGGGAGGCTAGCGCGGAGTCGTTGGCCGCGGTGGTGGCGAGGAAGACGGCAGATGCGATTTGGGGATATTTTCATGCGGGAAAGACGACGCAATAGGCCTCTTCCCCATCCACTTTCACAAAAAAGCTCAAGCTCGCGTAACCCCTACGCGGTCAGTCGTTCAAGTTGGTCAGGCTGGGTAATGGTAAGACTGGCACCCTTGATGGTGATCCATTCGTCGCGGCGAAACTGGTTGAGCAACCGGGTGACCGTTTCACGCGAAGTGCCAGCCATATTGGCGATTTCCTCGTGGGTCAGGGCCATGGTAAAGCGGATTTCGGGCTTTCCGCTGGCTGCGGAACGGCCCCAATCGAGCAAGAGGCGCGCCAGCCGGCCAGCCGCCGAGCCGGATAGGGCCAAACGCTTGGCGTCGTGGAAGACGGTCAGATATTCACCAGAAAGCGATTGCGCTGCGTGCATGGAAGCAATACCGTGGCGACCGAGGAAGTCGACAAACTCTTGCTTGCGCACGGTTTTCACCTGACAAGGCTCAATGGCTTCGGCGGTGACTTCGTGGGGAACGTTGGCTAGTACGGCGCTGAGGCCCATGACATCGCCGGGACCGGCGATCTTTAGAATCATGGTTTTACCGTCGCGAGAAGTGGACGAGATTTTAACCTGGCCAAAACAAATAACAAAAACGTTACGCGCCGGGTCGCCTTCGGAAAACAGCTTCGCTCCGCGGGCGTGACTCATCATAATGCCGATTGCGTCGTAATCGGCGAGTGCCTCGGGTGTGAGATTGCAAAACATTCGCAAATGGCGATGCTCGCAGTTCAAACAATCTTCCGGGGGGCGATGGGAATGAAAAGATGCCATGGGTTAGCCGCTGTGCAAACTGAAGTATAGCGCACTTGGGCGTGATTTTAGACAGGGATTTTCCCTCAATCTCTGTTCGACCTTGAATAGCGGCCGCACGGAGATCGATGACTGCGAAATTTGGACACTACACCTGCTGGCCGGGCACCGCTTTCTGGCGCGTTTTCATGACTCGATGAAGGCAGCAAAAGTTGTAAGCACGCGAAACCTCTCGAGCCAACTCCTCCAACAACTGCATCCGTAAGCGGGGGTAGGCTTGAAAAGCCTGCTGCAAAGCTTCGATGGGCAATAGGAGCACAGAGCCGGCTGTTTGCGCAGCCAAAGAATAGGTATGATGGCCATCGCCCAACACAGCCGCCAGTTCCACCAGATCGCCAACCCGAACCGGTCCCAGCGTCAAATGAGCATCCAGGCGATCAGTCTTGCGCATAAGTTGTCCAGAAACAATCACATAAAGGCCACGGCACAGCGCCGCCTGACAAAAGAGGCTTTCACCGGCCTCGAAATCCAAGTTTTGCGCCGAACTATTCAGCAGATCTCCGGTGTCGGCAGGGCAGGCCAGCAACTCCGCCAGAGGACGAGCCTGCACGGTATCGATTCGATCCGTCGTGGGCTCCAGTTTCATGTATTCCTCTTCCCTATTCACCGTCCAACCTCCGCTTCTGCAATGGGATGCAATCCACCCCAGATGCGAAAATCGCAAAAAACGAATCAAAAAACGCAGGCAAAAATGGATACATATTCCTGCCCATTGTGCGCAAAATTATGCCTTGACTCCCGGCAACCCTGAACCACCTTTCCAAACTACAGGCTTCCGAGTTTGCGCCCATTGATCATGCACAGCAGTGACCATATTCACCCCGCGCTGTGACTTGCATCACGAATACAAGAGATAGGTCATCCTGCTAATTGCTTCCTTTATCTGTTGGAAACGGGATGAGCATCAAATTGGTATACATTCGCAGGGCAAATGCGATAGCCTTTCCGTGCTATGAAAAACCCAACCATGTCCGCTAAACAATCGATTTTTCCTTTTGGCATCTGGCTGCCTGCGATGCTTCTGGGTTGCGCCTTGGGAGCTTCAGCGCAAGCCCCCGTGCAAGATTCGCCGGCCATTGAGGCCAAAGCCCACGCGATGGTTGCCAAACTTACTCTCGAGCAGAAGATTGAGCTACTGGGTGGAGTGGACGGCATGTATACGCAAGCGACCCCAAGTATTGCCCTGCCACGTCTGAAGATGTCGGATGCCTCGGTAGGCGTTCGCACCTGGGGACCGACCACGGCCTATGCCGGTGGGGTAGCGCTGGCCGCCACTTGGGATCGCACCTACGCTCGCCAACTGGGCGAAGCGCTGGGCAAGGATGCGCGCGCACGCGGCGTTCACTTTCTGCTTGGACCCGGCGTCAACATCGCGCGATCTGCCGTGAGCGGCCGCAACTTTGAATACCTCTCGGAAGACCCGCTGCTGAATGCGCAGATCGTGGTTCCCTTCATTGAGGGTGTGCAATCGGAGGGCGTGGTCGCTACCGTCAAGCACTACGCGCTGAACAACCAGGAGTACAACCGGCATAACGCAGACGCGGAAGTGGACGAACGCACCATGCGCGAACTCTATCTGCCCGCCTTTGAGGCCGCAGTCTCCAAGGGGCACGTGGACGCGGTGATGAACTCCTATAACCTGATCAATGGTTTCCACGCCACCCAAAACGAGTTTCTTAACTTGAAGGTGCTCAAGGGGGAATGGGGCTTCCAAGGCGTATTGATGTCGGACTGGGAGGCGACCTATGACGGCGTTGCAGCGGCCAACAATGGCCTGGATCTGGAGATGCCCAGCCCGCGCTTCATGAACGCCAAAACTCTTCTGGCGGCGGTCAAGGCAGGCACGGTGAAGGAATCGACAATCGACGACAAGGTACTTCGCCTGATCCGCACCACGCTGCGTTACGGATTTATGGACCGTCCGCAATTCGATCCGTCTGACTCAACCTATTCGGTAGCCAATCGAGCGGTAGCCCTGGAAGGAGCGCGGGAGAGTCTGACCTTGCTGAAGAATGAGGGCCAGATACTGCCTCTGGACGCAGCAAAGGTGAAAACCATCGCCATCATCGGGCCCAACGCGTGGCCAGCGGTGACAGGCGGCGGCGGTTCCTCCGAAGCACAGGCCTTCGAACCGGTCTCGATCCTCACCGGTATCGCCAATCTGCTTGGCCCCAACGTCCACGTCCTCTATGCTCGCGGATTGCCGGAGATGAACGACATCTTCAACAACACGCAGTGGGAAAGCGTCAATGTAGCCACCTTCCCCAGCAAGGACTTTACCGGCAAGCCTGAGACCGGAACACAGCAAAAGCTATCGGGCTACAAGTCGGAATGGTGGGCGCCCGCGGACAAAACACCGCGCAGCATCCGCTACACGGCCAACTTCAAACCAACCAAGAGCGGCAGATATATGATTCTGGGCGCGGCCTCGGGACCGGACAACTATAAGGTGTCGGTAGACGGCGGGCTGGTGTTGACCCAGAACCAAGTCGAAGGCCAGGCACCGGTTTCAGCCACGGTCGAATTGACCGCAGGCAAGACAGTAAGCGTAGTAACCGACTACCAACCCTACGCTGCCGGCACCCGCTTCGGGCTGGGCATTGCCTTCGAGGCCGACCTTATTTCGGAAGAAGCGAAAAACTTCGCCTCCATTGCGGATGTAGCCGTGGCGGTGATCGGTTTCCAAAATTCCACCGAGAGCGAGGGGCTTGATCGCACCTTTGCGCTTCCCTGGGGCCAGGATGTGCTGATTGAGGCGGTGGCTGCGGCCAATCCGCACACGATTGTAACCTTGACCGGCGGTGGCGCGGTGGACACCCGACGCTGGCTTGACAAGGTTCCGGCACTGCTCGACGCCTATTATCCAGGGCAGGAAGGTGGCACGGCGGTTGCCGAGGTTCTCTTTGGCAAACACAACCCCGAAGGCAAGCTGCCGGTTAGCTTTGACCGCAGTTGGGAAGAGAGTCCTTCGGTGCCTTACTACTACCCGATCAAGGGTGCCGACACCGCGCTACACGTCGTCGAAAACGGCCAGCCTCCGGTCGATTATGTAATTCCGCACGTGAAGTACGACGACAAGCTGATGGTGGGCTACCGCTATTGGACCACCACCGGCAAGCACCCGCTCTATCCCTTTGGCTTCGGGCTGAGCTACACCAGCTTCAGCTTCTCAAAGCTCGAAGCGCCGACGACAGCCGCTCCGGGCTCGACGGTCGCGGTCAGCTTTGAAGTGACCAACACCGGCAAGGTGGCAGGCGCGGAAGTAGCTCAGCTTTACGTCTCTGACCCCTCGGCCAAAGCCACCCGGCCGGAGCGCGAACTAAAAGGCTTTGAGAAAGTTAGCCTTGCTCCGGGCGAAACCAAACGCGTCACCCTCAGCCTCGACGCGCGTACCTTCAGCTACTGGGATGAAACCGCCCACAAGTGGACGATTGATCCCGGCAAGTTTGTAGTGCGGGTGGGCAACTCCAGCGAGAACACGCCGCTCACGGCCGAAATTACGCTGAAATAAGAAAGATATTATTGGCAAAAATCCCAGGCTCCGATATCGGAACCTGGGATTTTCGTCTCATGCGCTTAGAATCTCGACGCGATATCAAGTTCGGTGCTCTCCCTGTGGATTTTGGTGCGTTGGGTCAAGATCCACCTCTTCGGCCGCGCACTCGTCTCGGTTTGCCCGCAAAGAAAAAAAGTGAGCGCATCAAACACGCCAAGCTAGTGGGACAAAGACAGCGCACGAACACCGAGGGAACATGCCACCAGCCGTTCGGCTCCACCGCTGGGCTTGTTGACGGTGAGGATCTGTCCCTTATCATTCTGGCGCACCATGGTCGTGGAGCCGCCGCCGTCCAGATTGAGCGCGTTGTAAGCACCTAGAGCAAGTAAGATTGCGGCCGACTCGGTATTGGTGGTTCCGAAGCTGTAGCCGGGCTTGCGGCCATCCACCACAACCAGATACAGATAACGCCCATCGCGCGACAAGCCGACGACGGTGCGTGGATTGCCATAAGCCGCCTTGTTCAGATCGTTCTCATCGCCACTGTTGACGCCATTTTTGACGATGATAGCGGAACCAGAAACCGCTGTATATATGTTGGATAGATCGGTCTGGGCCGTCACTAGGCCAATAGCTGCCTGGTTGTCTTTGGAGATCATCAGGGCTTCGCTGTATTGGCCATTGATCGAGAGCGGCGAAACTACTTTTCCTTCGGAGATGGCAAGGCCGATGATGTCTTCATCGACCGGATCCACGCTGCAGCAGGGATCAAAAAAGCTGGCATTGATGGCCAATTGCAAGTGATTTTTGACGGCAAACTGCTGGGGAGTATCAGAGATGCTCTCTTTGGCGCCAGAGTGCGGAGAAACCAGAAAGCTGACTCCTGACGCCTGGAGATCGATGCGCACTGCGTAGGCCACGCTGGCATGTTTTCCATCGATGGAGGCCGTCGTCTGATCAACACCGTTATAAAGCGGCGACCAAGAGTTGACCTTGACCGCGGCTTGCGCGCCGATTGACACAAGAAAAAGAATGGCGGCAACAAGAATCGATTTTGGCTTGATGAGCTGCTTCATAAGCTCTCCTGTTGGGAACAGAATCAAGGCAGAAGCCTACTTTTTCGCGGTTGCATTCAATTCAACAAGACCTTCAGGCAAAGCCATTTCGATGCGTTTGGCTTGCAGGTCAATGGTACGCAAGTAGCTTTTGGCAAAAGGAATCAAGACCTCTCCCGCCGCGCCGCGCACCACCAGCAGAGCCACCGGGCCAGCGGTTCGGTCCACGTCCTCGATTTCGCCGACCATGACAGGCTCGGAACCGCCCACATCCAGCAGGTTGCAGCCGATAAGGTCGCCGATGTAAACCTCGTCCTCGCCAAGAGTGGCGCGCTCTGCCTGAGGAATGGCCACAATCAGCCCGCCAAGGGCTTCAGCGGCAGAGATGGAATCGACGCCGGCAAAATGAAGCACCATGCCGCCTTTGTGGGACCAGTGGGCGATCAACTCGACCTGACGCGGGGCCTCTTGGCGTGGGTCTACGCTAGCCGGGGACGAAGACGCAGGTTCGCGCAGCAGCCAAAGTTGCCGCCGGTCAGCGAATTTATCGGGAAAGTCGGTAAGGATTTCAGAAAACACCTCACCCTTGCGTCCTTGCGGACGGCAAAGGCGCGCCAACCATACCCATTGTTCATCCTTGGTCATTGCTGCCTCCAGAGGGGAGGGAGAAGGGACGCAGCAACCGCAACGACCTCACCTAGGCCTTGTCGTTTTCTTCCAGGATGTCAAGCGTGTAGCGATGGTGCAGCTTCATGCTGACGGCCCCCAGAATGGTGCGCACCGAGCGGGCGGTGCGCCCCTGCTTGCCGATTACCTTGCCCACATCCTGCGGGGCAACCCGCAATTTGAGGACCGTGTTGTCATCACGATCGACTGAGGCAACATCTACGGCTGTCGGCTCATCAACCAAGGCCTGCGCTATTTGGCGAACCAAATCCTCTACTGCGACCATCTCGTGCTCAGTCATAAATTGGACCCCTGACCAGATGCGTGCAAAATAGAGCAACGTTGACCGGTGCGCCAAATAGTATCAGCACACCATGCTCGCCGTCATCTATTTAATAGTGCATAGCGATAAAAACCACTCGCAGGTTCAAGGGGGAGGGACAAAGTGGAATTAGGCTGCGACAGGATCCGCAACCACAGCCGGCGCCGGATTTTTGGTTACCAGCTTTTCAAGAATCGGAGTAAGTTGCGCACCGACACCGCGCCAATAGGAGATGCGATCATAATTGAGCACCACCGTAGCCGGGTTGGTACGCGGGTTGTAGGTACCGACGACCTCAATCGAACGGCCATTGCGGGCGCGGTCCTTTTCAATGACCACGATACGATAATAGGGCTGCTTGCGAGCGCCAAAACGCGCCAAACGAATCATCACCACGGCGATACGGTTCCTTTCGAAATCCAATGCTCTGTTGCAGCCTTGAGGGAGCTTCCTGGTTGGCGCAGCCTGCAATCCAGCGTGCCAACCGAATCAACGGCCAGACAGATTTGCCCGGTCTCTCGCCCCACAAACGAACTTCCAGCTCGTGGGGATTGCGAGCCTCACAAGACACAACAACTAAGTATCGCCGATATTAGGCCTCTGAAGCAAATTTCCCGCCCAATTTCGGCAATGGAAGGCTGCGGCGCGGCGACTCCGAATTTGACTCCGAACCATTTTCCCTGTAGCTGTAACATACATGAAGTTCAGTATTTCCTCGCCTGTACCACGCAAGTTTCAGTCCGAGAACCTTCTGGGTCAATAAAAGGGGGTTCCAGAGGGTAGAAAAGTATCTTCGAGGCCACCGCACAACCTGTCATGGAGCGCACACAGCATGGATCGAGAATATCTCAAATGGGAATCCACCCACCTTGGGCGGGAGATGGAAGTGCTTCTATTCGGCCACGCGGGCTTGCCGATGCTGGTTTTTCCCACTTCTGGCGGGCGATTTTTCGAGTTTGAAGACCGTGGCATGGTAGCGACCCTGACAGACAAGGTCGAAGCTGGCCTGTTGCAGCTTTTTTGCGTGGATTCGGTGGACATGGAGAGCTGGTATAACCGCTCGGTCCCCCCACGCAAACGCATTGAACGGCAGATGCAATACGAGCAGTACGTTCTGGACGAAGTGACGCCGCTGATCAAGCGGGTAAATCCCGATCCTAGGCTGACGGCCCTCGGTTGTAGTCTGGGTGGTTATCACGCCGTCAACATCGCTCTGCGCCACCCGAAGGTGTTCACCGGGCTGGTCTCGCTCTCGGGAGCCTTCGACCTGACCGGTTTTTTGGACGGCTATTATGATCAGGATTGCTACTACAACTTACCCACCCACTATCTTCCCAATCTCAGCGATCCGAGATATATCGACCTCTATAATCGCGGCAGCTACTTGCTGGCCAGCGGATGGGACGACCACTGCCTGGCACAGAGTCAGGAACTGGACCGGATTATGAATACGGTTGGGATTGCGCACCAGTTTTACGTTTGGGAGGCAAATAACTCGCACGACTGGCCGACCTGGCAACGCATGGTACGTGAATATCTTTGATGCGTTTTCGATATACTTTTTGACATCGAAAACGCATCAAAGATGGTTTTTCTCAAGGAAAAATTCACCGATAAATCAATTTAGATAGGAACTTCACTCGGGTTCCGCTCCGGACGCTATCGTGGCCGTTTGAGTTCCAGACGGTCTTGAGTGCGCACCCAGGTGCTGCCGGCCATGCGGCCCAGCGCGTCCAGCCCGGTGGGATCGACGCGGAAGTTGTCCACCAAATCTTGGCGCACATGAAAACGCACGACTTCGCCAAGCACGATGACTCCGCTGGCCGGCTGGTGGCCGGTATAGATGACTTGGAGCAGTTTGCACTCCATCTGCGCGGGCGACTCGGCGACCCGGGGCGGCTTGACCGCTTCGCTGGGCAGCGCGGTAAGGCCCGCCAATTGAAATTCGTCCACCTCTGAGGCCACATCGGCGGCCGCGTCGTTGGCTGGCCCCGCCAGCGCCTCGCTGACCACATTGATGACAAACTCCCCGGTCTCTTCGACGTTGCGCAAACTGTCTTTGCGCATGTCGTGGCGCGGGCCGTCTTCAAGGGGGGAACGCAGGGCTGGACAGAACAGCACGGTGGGCGGATTGGAGCCGACACCTGAAAAAAAGCTGAAGGGCGCCAAATTGGCCACGCCATTGCGATCGATTGTGGAAACCAGGGCCACAGGACGAGGCACGATGATGCCGGTCATCAACTTGTAAATTTGCCGCGGCTCGCAATCGGCCGGATTCACACTGAACGTCGGGGTTGGAGAGGGGTTTGGCGTATCCATACTGATAGCCTACGGCATTTTGGCCGGGTTCGTCATTGAGTGGGGCTGGCCGGGGATCTCGATTCGACCGGCCCGAATCGCAATTTGGGCGTGACCATTCTGATCCGAGCACAGATCCTTGCCTAAAAATTCGTCTGCCCGTAACATTGCATGATGCACAATGATTGAAGGGAGAATTCTGTCTTGCCGCGTATTCACTTCCAACTGCAACTTGCTGAACTCAAAGACCAGCTTCTGGCCATGGCCGCGCTTTCGCAGCAGGCGGTTGAGTCGGCTGTTGACGCCTATTTGCAGCGCGACAAAGGGCTGTGCAAATACGTCAAGCAGAACGAGACGGCCATCGACACCGCGCAACGCGAGTTGGACGAGATGGCCTATGAACTGCTGGCCAAAGAGCAGCCCATGGCCATCGACCTGCGCTTCATTTTGGCGGTCATCAAGATCAACGGCGACCTGGAGCGGATTGGCGACCAGTCGATGGGGATTGTGCGCCGCACCCGGGAAACGCTGAAGCACGATGTGATTGACCTGCCGGTGGATTTTGCCGCGATGGGCGAATTTGCCAGCCGCATGATTCGATCTGCAATTCAGGCGCTGCTGGATGGCGACGCAGCTTTGGCCGACTCCGTGCGCGAAATGGATGATGAGATCGATCGCATGAACCACCGCGCCCACGACGATCTGCTCCAACTGATCCAGGACAAGCCCGAGTTAACCCAGCAGGCAATGAATGGCATTCTGGTCTCCAAGAATCTGGAGCGCATTGCCGACCACGCCTCGAATATCGCGACCGATGTTATTTTCTGGATTCGCGGATCCGATGTGCGCCATCAATTGAGCATGTCGCTGGAGTAACCACCTGCGGTGGGGCCAATTGCTCGCTATTCGCTCGCACACTGTTCATGCTTTCCCATTCATTCCGCAAACCACCTGCGGTGGGGCTGTCGGCCTTTCTGGTGACGGACGAAACCAGATGCCTGATGGCAGCGGTCTCGGCAGTTCCCGTGCGGGCCACGTCGGACATAGGCCAAACGACCGAAGCAACAATGGCCGACACAACCCAAGACTGGCGGCGATAGCTATGCACCACTGGCGCGAAAGCTACTGTCTTGCAGTAAGACTTCGAAAGCGTCCAAATTCAGAAGATCAAGAGCCTGCACCACGATATCGGCAGCCATATGTTTACCGTCGCGACTCACTCCGATGCTCCGCATGCCCGCACGGCGCGCTCCTTCAATACCAGCAACGGCATCCTCTACAACAATGCATCTGTCGGATGAAACGCCAAGCCGCGAGGCTGCTGTGAGATACACCTCAGGATCAGGTTTTCCTCTGTGCACATCTTCGGCAGCGGCAATGCTTTGGAAACAGTCGGACGTACCCAGGGCCTCGAGCACCACTTCGACATTCGTACGCGGCGCGGACGAGGCGACGGCCTGAAGCCATCCTTGCTCGTGAAGCCGCCGAACCCACTCTACCGCTCCAGGAAGTGCTGAAATCCCATTCTTGCGAACCAACTGGCGATACACCTCTTCTTTGGCATCTGCAACGCTCTCCATATGCGCGGGCGTTGCTGCTGCGCCCAGCCATTGGAGAAGTATGGAATCGTTGCGCTGACCGAAAGTGGAAAGGAACTGCTCGTGAGTGATGACTACGTGCTCATTCATCATGGTGTCACGCCAAGCAATCCAGTGGAAATCCTCGGAGTCAACCAAAGTCCCATCCATATCCCAAAGTACCGCTTGAACGACGCTCATCCAGAAACCTCTATTGAGAGCATTATATCGACTCACTGCAGAGCATCGATAAGCGCCGGAGAAAGAACGGCCACGTTACGCTGCGTGAATGCCTCACCTTCCTTCTTATTTGAGCAAGAGTAACCATCCTAGACGCCGGACACCCTGAAAGAATCGCTGTCAGAGTGTAGTTCCACAACAAGAGAAACTGAGGGCGTATATGGTAGTCAGAACGCAAGGCAAGGGCCGTAGTGTAACCGGACTAAATGTTGGTGCAAACAATGTCCGCCGTTATTTTCCCAAAAACAATTTGGTCATCGAGTTGCAACTGGATTATCTGCAGATTCAGTGCGGGCTGGAACCTGATTTTTGGCAGGACCAGCCAGACATCCACGATCCCAGGCTGTGCGCCTGGTTGGAATTTAAGTACCCCTATGGAAAATCGGATCGAATCCCTATCCCTCTGGCAATGATTCCCTCGGGGGAGAACTCCTTTCGGGTGCAACCAATGTCCATAGGCGTGCAGGTCATGGCCAAACCTGCTTCACGGGTCGCGGCCTGAACGCAGACCTCCAAGGGAGATTCCCCTTGCTTTACCGGGACCGGCTCAGCGCTGTTCCCGGTATGTCCATCTCCTTGCGCCTCGCGGCGTCTAGACGCCAGCATCCCAGACAAGTGACCGCGTCAGCGGATTCTCTCAAATTCAAACTGACCTACAGTCAGGATCACAGAGTGGTCTTGCGAATGAACTCATGCCATGTTCAATGCGCGTTCCACTCCTGCTGATAATCACCGCGGTGTTCGGCGGAAGCGTCACGGCGCCATCCTTTACCGTCACGACTCCGCGTGAACTAAGAACCACTCGGCCACCCACCGCCACCGGGAATTGCCGGTCGGATTCACCCAGGTTGCAGCTCACAGTTACATCACCACGCTCCATGCTGAGCCACATCTCCTGCTGCTCATAGGACACGCGCATATGCCTTGGCTCGCCATTGTTCAAAGATGGTGTGGCTCGCCGCAATCGTATCAATTCGCGATGCCATGCTAGCATCTCCGCATGTTCTCCGTCGATCACTTCTTTCCACTTCAGCTTCGACCGCTCAAACGTTTCCAGGTTCTCCGGATCAGGTATCGACTTCGGATCCCACCCGAACGCGGAAAACTCCTTCTTCCGTCCCTCTGAAACCAGCCGGGCCATCTCTGGATCATCATGGTCGGCAAAATATTGAAACGGCGACGAAGCCGCCCACTCCTCACCTTGAAACAACATTGGAATGAAGGGACTCATCAACACGATTGCAGCCGCAATCTTCGCGCGATCGAAGCCGACAATCTCCCTCAACCTGTCTCCCACGGCACGATTGCCCACTTGGTCATGATTCTGGATGTAGCCCAGGAACCTGTGTTGTGACAAATTCCCCGTGGGACGCCCATGTATCCGCTTGCGAAACTTCGAATAGATTCCGTCATAAACAAAGTTTCGCTCCAGAGCCTTAGCCAGTTGGCTCAACTCACCAAAGTCCGCATAGTATCCCTCCGCTGGCCCAGGATTCAACACCGCGAACAACGCATGATGGAAGTCATCGCTCCATTGCGCATCCATGCCAAGCCCACCTGCCTCGTGCGGAGTCACTGCGCGCGGGTCATTCAGATCGCTCTCCGCGATCAGCACCAAGTGCCGCGCCAACGTTGTTTCCAGTGCTTCCACTTCGGCCGAGAGCTGCTCCAGAAAGTGAACCGCTGACCGGTCAACATACGCATGCACCGCATCCAACCGCAACCCGTCGATATGGAAGTCACGCATCCACATCAGCGCGTTATCGCAAAAGAACCGGCGGACCTGGTGAGCCCATGCACCTTCAAAATTCACCGCTCCGCCCCATGGAGTCTGATGCGAGTCCACCAGATAAGGTCCGAACTTGCCGGTGTAATTTCCCACCGGGCCAAAGTGGTTGTACACCACATCAAGCAGTACCGAAAGACCCTTATTGTGCGCCGCATTCACAAACCGCTTCAGCGCATCGGGACCGCCATACGGCTGATGCACTGCAAAGAGCGCTACACCGTCATAGCCCCAGCCATGGTTACCGGCGAACGACGCTACCGGCATGAGTTCCACATGCGTTACACCGAGGTCAACCAGATGATCCAACCTAGTAATGGCTGCATCCAGGGTTCCCTCGTGGGTAAACGTTCCAATGTGCAGTTCGTAGATCACCCCACTCGCGAGAGGCGGCGCCTGAAATTTGGCGTCACTCCAAACAAACGAATCCTGATCATAGAGGCGCGACATGCCATGCACACCATTTGGCTGTGACTGCGACCGCGGATCCGGATAAAGTACATCGTCGTCGTCAATCAAATAGCCGTAGTCTGTCCCTGCTCCGGCCTTATCTACATTCAGACGCCACCAGCCCTGCTCATCCGGCCCTTGCATTGGCAGTGTGACGGCCTTCACCTTCACTGCCATCTTCCGGGCCTGCGGAGCCCAAATCTCAAATCGATACATAGCTACTCCGCTTCCCGCGTCAGCAGCGCAACAGGAAAACGCTGCAATAACATCTGCACACGCAGCCGCCCCCCTGTCACAGCATCGCCTGTAAGTACGTTTTTCCATTGGCCCGGCGGCAGCTCCACTGTCGTCGCCCCCCAGCGATCACCGAGATTGAGCGTCCACCGGGGCACTAACGTGGCGACGCGAGCGCCTCGCAGGTATCCTACCAAGTGCTCTGCTTTCGAGCCCTCGGCAACCAGCGGTGTGTACTCCGCTTCCGCGCCGAACCACTCTGGATGCTCGCGCCGCAGGCACAGCGTACTGTGTACGACCCACAGCTTCGGTAACCCACTATCCATTCTTTGCACTACCTCTTCCACGCCCATGCCGCCCTCAAGCTCACTCAACATCTGCCGCCTCAGATCATAATCCACCGGCCTGCGATTATCTGGATCTACCAGACTCAGATCCCATAACTCGCTGCCCTGATATGTGTCCGGCACGCCGGGGGTGGTGTACTTCACCAGCGTTTGCGCCAAGCTATTGATGCGCCCCGCCTTCAACACGCTCCCAACAAAGTTCTCCAGTCCTGAGACAAATACCTGCGACTCCAGAATCCGCTCGATAAAATTACGCAGAGCATCTTCAAATTCTTTGTTCTGTTGCGTCCAACTGGTCTGTTGCTTCGCCTCGCGGGTTGCCTTCTCCATGTAGGCAATCAGGCGATCCTTGGAAATAGGCCAAGCGCCAATCAGAGTCTGATAGAGAAAATACTCCGTGTTGCGGTCAGGATTCGTCCCCGTCCGGAAGGTCGCATTCATGCGCGACCATCGCTTCAACACAGTTTTCCATTGCCCCGGAATTTCTGTGATCACTGCCAACCGCGCCCGCACATCGTCGGCACGCTTGGTGTCATGAGTGGAAAGCGTAGTCATCGTCAGCGGGTGGATCGCCTGCATCTTGGCGCTGTAGTCGTGGAACTCCGCCACGGACAGACCATTGAGACCAGGCGCGCCGCCCACTTCGTTCAGGCCAATCATCCGGTTAAAGCAGTAAAACGCCGTGTCTTCCACACCTTTGGCCATCACCGGCGAAGTGAACTGCTGGAAGCGCTGCAGGAACTCACTCTCCCTTCCTCCACGTGCATCGAGCTTCAATACATCGGCAATAAAATCCAGCAGACTTGCATCCAGGTCTGGCCTCTGCTCTTTGGCTTGGGCCACCGCCTTGTCGATTTGAGCGCGGTCCTCATCCATGACCTGATCGCGCTCCGGGACCACGAATGTCCGGTAAATTGAGAAGCAAGACGTTACTTCGCGCAGTGCCCGTCGGATCTCCGCCCGGGTATAGTCGCGGCGGTCGCGATTGCCTTCGCATATCTCCACAAACAGGCTTGTCAACCGGTTGATGTCGCTGCCCAGCGCCTCCTGCTGCACGTGCAGCTTCTTGTCGTGCGCCACCGCCGCAAAATCCACAGGCTCACCCGTGAAATCGCTGTAAATCGCCGTCAGTTCTTTCAAGCCGGCGCCGCGCACAATCATGTTATTGCACACGTTCATAAAGTCGTAACCTGTAGTACCCTCAATCGGCCAACTTGGGCGCAAAAATTCTCCTAGCTCCAGAATCTTTTCGCCAATAATCCAGGCATCCGGCGCCCGGGCTCGCAACCGTTCGAAATATTGCTGTGGATCGCGTAAGCCATCGGGGTGATCCACACGCACGCCATCCAGAACGCCATTCCCCAGCCATTCCAGAATTCTGCGATGCGTTGCCTCGAAGACGTGGGCACGCTCCATCCGCAGACCTATGAGGGTGTTTACATCGAAGAACCGCCGATAGCCAAGTTCCTGATCGGCGGTGCGCCAGTAGGCTAGTCGATATTGCTGTTGGTTCAGCAACTCATCCAGGGCATTCTTGTCGCTGTTCAACTCGTCCACGGCATGGGTAATCGCCGCGACTACTTCCGGATCCTCTTCACGCAGCCGCTTGAGCAATCCATAGATTACGGTCTTGTCACGATGTCGCGCCATGGCGACTTCACGATCGGTTGACTCCGCCGATGGCAACTGCGAAAAGCTATCGGAAATAAAGTTCAGCGTGTCATTGTGCGCATACTCCGCCGCTCTAGGAACTTGTTGAAAAAGGTCGGATTGTCCGAGACAGGTCTGCAAGCTGATTCGTCTAACAGACATGCGTGGAGATGAGCGAGTACAAGATGAGATGTTCAGCTATGTTTCTTTGGAGCAGCG
>Ga0224529_1000958_pt1 | contig 19463 bp, 15 predicted proteins | sample CBST50metaG_FD_179893 | JGI IMG/M metagenome (GOLD analysis project Ga0224529, IMG submission 179893) | Peat soil microbial communities from Stordalen Mire, Sweden - C.B.S.T50 | ecosystem: Environmental > Terrestrial > Soil > Wetlands > Peat | place: Sweden: Norrbotten County, Stordalen Mire... | reverse complement strand
TTTGTTTATAGGAACACGCTGGCCGGAAATTGCATTAAAAAGGGTAGGGGGGGGTGGGGGTCCGCACTATTCAGGCCGATTCGGGGAGTTTGCACCCATCTCTTCCTATCTGCCAGTGTGCGCCAGAGGACGATAATTATCGGCAAATGGGGCCGAAAGAGAGGCGCGGCCGTTGATCTTCCGTTTTCAGGCTCAATGGTTCTACTGCCGGAATGGGGTTAAACGGTCTACTTCGCCTGCCGATCCTGTTATCCTTGATGGGTGATTCAGCGCTCGCAATTCAGAGGTTTTGCTGCCATGGCTCTGCTTTTGGCCGTGGCGATGGTTGCCTGCCACAAGGAAGAGCAGGCGGTGGTAGGCGTAGCCCAGAACGCAGTCAACGCCGAGCACAAGGCTCAGGCGGCCGCTCAGGCTACGGCGACAGAACGCGACCGTCAGCGTGCCGCTCTGGACGCCATTCCGTTGCCTACCAAAAGCATGTATGTGGACGTACATGAGCCCAGCGCGTGGGCCAATCCATTTCTCTCGGTCGATGCCGACTCGCTCAACCTGCGCGTTACCCTGACCGATGCCAATCCCAGCACCGTGGGGAAGGGCACCATGCTGCGTCCTGAAGCCGCCCGCCGTCAAGAGATTCAGTTGCGCCCCGGCGACCTGGCTGAAGCTCTGATCGCGCTGCCCGCCGGCGCCTGGCGCTATGGCCGCGTGATTGCCGTGGCCGAGTCGCCCCTGGCCAGCAAGAAGGATCGCCCCAAGGTTCGCCGCAACGTCGAAGCCGCCATTCAGCAGCTCAACGACCTGGGAATCGTGGTGGAAGAGTGGCCCGCGCGGTAAAGCGAATTCGCCCGAATCGAAATTCAGGGATTCGCACCGTTTTTTCAGGCAACCTCCCCTTCACAACGCGGTACCATTCCACCGTGAGCACTTCATCCTTTTCCGCCCTGATGAACCAGCCTCCGCTGGACCACGAGCGCTTCGCCGCCCACCGAGAGTTGGAGGCCAAGCTTAAAGCTACCCTCCGCGGCGACGTCCGCTTCGACATGGGTTCGCGCGCGCTTTATGCCGCCGACTCCTCCAACTACCGCCAGCTTCCGGTGGGCGTCATTTTGCCCCGCGACGCTGCCGACGTAGAGGCTGCCCTGGCCGCTTGCCGCGCCACCGGAGCAGCCGTGCTGCCTCGCGGCGCGGGCACCAGCCTGGCTGGCCAGTGCGCCAATGTGGCCGTGGTCTTTGACTACTCCCGATACATGAACGGCCTCACCTCGATCGACGCCGCCGCCAAGCTGGCCACGGTCGAGCCGGGCATCGTTCTCGACCGGCTGCGCGAGGCCGCCGAGGTTCACCACCTCACCTATGCTCCCGATCCCGCCACGCACAACCGCTGCACACTGGGCGGCATGATCGGCAACAATAGCTGCGGAGTCCACGGCCTGCTTGGCGGCAAAGTCGCCGACAACGTCGAGTCGCTGGAGATTGCGCTCTACGACGGTACCCGCATGACCGTGGGCCGCACCGGGCCGGCGCAGCTTGAAGCCGCGATCCGGGCGGGCGGCCGGGTAGGGGAGATTTACACCGGTCTGGCCCGCTTGCGCGACCGCTATGCCGGTCTCATCCGGGAGAAGTTTCCACGCATTCCCCGCCGCGTTTCCGGCTATAACCTCGACGAACTGCTCGACGAGAACAGCTTCAACGTGGCCCGCGCGCTGGTCGGGTCGGAAGGCACCTGCGCCACCGTCGTTTCAGCCACACTCAACCTGACTGCCAGCCCACCCTTCCGGGTGCTCACGGCACTGGCGTTCGATGACGCATTCCTCGCCGCCGATGCGGTTCCGCGCACTCTCGAATTCGGCCCCATCGGTCTGGAAGGCTTCGACGGCCTGCTGCTCGACTTCATGCGCCGCAAGCATTTGGCGGTGGACGATGTTGCCCTGCTTCCGCCCGGCGGTGGTTTCCTGCTGGTCGAAATGGGCGCCTGGTCGGCTGAAGAAGCCCAGGCCAAGGCTGAAGCCCTTGTCCGCTCCGTGCATACCTGGCCTGAAGCACCCGTGGCCTGCATCTACTCCGCCGAAGAGGCCGCGCGAGTCTGGCGCGTCCGTGAGTCGGCTCTCGGCGCCACGGTTTTTGTCCCCGGCGAGCCTGAGGGCTTTGAGGGTTGGGACGATGCCGGCATTCCCCCCGCGCATCTCGGTGCTTATTTGCGCCGACTCACGGCCCTCATGGGCGAGTATGGCTACCGCAGCCCGCTCTACGGTCACTACGGGCAGGGCTGCGTCCACCTGCGCATCAACTTCGATTTCCGCACCGTCGAGGGTCTGCGCCTCTTCCGCGAATTCCTCGACCGCGCCGCCGATCTGGCGCTCAGCTTCGGCGGTTCCTTGAGCGGCGAGCACGGCGACGGCCAGGCCCGCGCCGCATTGCTACCCAAGATGTTCGGCCCCGAGCTGATCGGAGCCTTTCGCGAGTTCAAGGCTCTCTGGGATCCTGACAACCGCATGAATCCCGGCAAGTTGGTGGACGCGGTGCGCGTCTACGATCCGGTGGAGAATCTTCGCCACGCCCCACCCAAGCCAGGCGACTCCCACGCCGTGCTCGAAACCCACTTTGTCTTTGCCGCCGACGGTGGTTCGCTCGAACGCGCCACCGAACGCTGCGTCGGCGTGGGAGCCTGCCTCAAGACCGAGGGTGGCGTCATGTGTCCCAGCTACCGCGCCACGGGCGAGGAGCAGAACTCCACCCGCGGCCGCGCGCGCCTGCTGTGGGAGATGCTGGCCGGCGCGCTGCGCCAGGAGGGATTCCAGAGCAAGGCCGTTCACGAGGCTCTCGACCTCTGCCTCAGTTGCAAGGCCTGCAAATCGGAGTGTCCGGTGCAGGTGGATATGGCTGCTTACAAGTCGGAGTATCTGGCCCAGCGCTACAAGGGCCGGCTTCACCCGCTCCATCACTACATCTTCGGATTTTCAGACCAACTGGCCCGCTGGGGAGCGCTGACGCCAGCTCTCACCAACGCTTTGCTCACCGGCTCCATCACCAGCCCGCTCATCAAGCACATCGTTGGTGTGGCGCAACAGCGCCAACTGCCGCGGCTGGCCGCAAACAGCTACCGAAAGGGGCGCGTCTCAGCCGCCGCTTCAGAGGGAGAGCGGGTCTTGCTGTGGCCTGATACCTGGAACAACTACTACCACCCGCAAACCCTGGCCGCCGCCGAATCGGTTCTGACGCAGGCCGGCTTCCAGGTGGAAATTCCACAGGGCCATATCTGCTGCGGCCGGGCGCTTTACGACTTCGGCTTCCTTGGCGCTGCCCGCGCCTATCTGGCCAATGTTCTTGACCGCATGGCTCCGCAAATCGAAGCCGGGCGCCCGTTCATCTTCCTCGAACCGAGTTGCGCCAGCGTCTTCAAGGACGAGGCGCTGGAATTTTTCCCCAACGATCAACGTGCGCAGAAGCTGAGCAAACAGGTCTGGCTGCTGGCCGACTGGCTGGCCGCCAAAGCCCCCGAATGGGCCAAAGACCGCCTCACCGACGCGCACGTCCTGGTCCACGGCCATTGCCACCACAAGGCGGTATTTGGCGGTCCGGCCAACGAGATCGCGCTGCTGCGCAAGGCCGGGGCAACGGTTGAACCCATCGAGGCCGGTTGCTGCGGCATGGCCGGCCCCTTCGGCTTCGAGGCCGACAAGTTCGAGGTATCGAAGGCAATCGCCAACGATGGCCTGCTGCCGGCGGTTGAGTCAGCCGGCCCCATGACGCTGATCGTTGCCGACGGCTTCAGTTGCCGCGAGCAGATTGCCCAGCTATCGGACCGCAGGGCCATGCACTTTGCTGAAATCATGGCGCGCAAATGCGGGTGCGGCCAGTGAATTGCGGTGGGGAAAAGGTAAATGGAGATACAGAAGAGGTTTGCCGCATTCTCTTGATTGGGAGCAGGTTGCCTGCTTCATTGTGAAGGCTTAGCAACTCCACAGGAGGGAACCGCGTCCAATGCGGTGGGGACGTTGCGGAGTTTCACCCTGGCCGGGGGTGCGTGTCGATCCTCATCGGTCGGGCAGAAATCCGGTGGCGCAATTGAAATGGTATTTGCGGCACACCGGAGAATTTTGATACGCTCAGGCATTCTTTAGGCTGAGCGAGAGGAGAAATTTCGTCATGGCAGAGGAAAGCAAGATTCACCACGTGGCATGGTTCATAGCAGGATTGGGCGTAGGCGCGCTGGTTGGGATTCTGTATGCCCCCAAGAGCGGCCGTGAAACCCGCGACGACCTGGTAAGCGGCGCCCGCGAGGGCACCGAATACCTGCGCAATCGCACACGGCAGGCAGCCGAAGAGGTAAGCGCCCTGGTAGACAAGAGCAAAGAGCAGGTGGGCGAGTACGTGGAGCGCGGCCGCGAGGCCGTGGATCGCGGCCGGGCGCAGTGGGAAGAGTTTGTCGAGCGTGGCAAGAACATTGTTACCGACCAGACCACCCGCGTAGCCGCGGCCGTGGATGCGGGACGCCAAGCCTATAAGACGACCAGCGGCCCCGGCGAATCACAGTAGTCGAATCGCAGTAATATTGAGGGGCGGATTCTCAGGCTGCATTCAGGGCCGGTTTTTCTGTTCGATCATCCGCCCCGGTTTTGGGCGCGCGAGTGGTTGCGTATACACTCGCGCTGGCTCCGGCAGGAGGTTTCTTCTTGCCTTGGGAGCACGTTGAATAAGCTGTAGCAAGCCCGCAGTTGCCCTGCGCGAGATCACGTCAATGCCAAATTTGGACAATCAGACCATTCAGCTCATCATTATTGCCGTTACCGCAGCGGCAGTGTTGCTGCAGACGATCATTCTTCTGGCAATTTTCTTGTCGGTGCGCAAGGCCGCTCGTTCCGTGGCGGAGAAGATCGAGGATCTGCATTCTTCGGTAATGCCCCTCATCTCCGATACGCGCGAGGTCTTTGCCCGCATATCGCCCAAGGTCGAAGCAGCCGCAACCGATCTGGCGGGGATTGTGCAAGGATTGCGCAAGCAAACCGAAGAGATGGAATCCACGGCCACGGATATGCTCGAACGGCTGCGCCACCAGACCAATCGGCTGGATGCCATGTTTTCGGGCGTTCTGGATGCCGCGGATCGGGCGGGCGGCTTTGTGGCTGACGGCGTCGGAGGGGTATTGCGGCAGATTTCGGCACTGGTGGCTGGCGGCAAGGCGATCGTCGAATCGCTGCGAACTTTCGATCAGGGGCGCCAGCCCGCTCGCTCTCGCGGCGATGAAGATACGTTCGTATAACCACAGCAATTCGGTGAGATCATGGGAATGTGGCGAGGCTTTCGGTGGGTGCTTCTGGTTTCAGCAGCCATGCCGACAGGGTGGGCCGGAGCACAATCCACACCTAAGACGGTGCTTCTGGCGTTGTCCAAACAGGACCACACGCTGGCCATTGTCGATCCCGCAAACCTGCACGTAGTGGCGCGCATCCCGGTGGGCGACGACCCCCACGAGGTGGTTGCCTCCGCCGACGGCGCCGTTGCCTACGTTTCCAACTATGGATTTGGCGCCTTTCACACGCTTGCCGTGATCGATCTGGTGGGGCAAAAGCCGCTGCCGGCCATTGATCTGGGCGCGCTGCGCGGTCCGCATGGCCTGGTTTTCGAACAGGGGAAGGTCTGGTTCACGGCCGAGGCCGCAAAGGCCATTGGCAGCTACGATCCCGCCACTGGCAAGATCGACTGGATCATGGGAACGGGGCAGGACCGGACCCATATGCTCTACGTCTTTCCCGATGCCAAACGCATCGTGACAACCAACGTGAATTCCTCCACGGTGACGATTCTGGAGAAGACCGAGGGCCGCGCAGGTGGACCACCGCCAGGGATGCCGCCTGGAATGGGGCCTCCTCAGGGTGGGCCCGGAGCCGGTGGCCCGCCGCAAGGGGCTGGTGGGCCCCCGCCGGGTCCAATGCCATCCGCGCCGGGCGGCGACTGGCAGCTTACCGTCATCCCCGTGGGCCGCGGGTCGGAGGGCTTCGACGTCTCACCGGACGGCAAAGAGGCCTGGGTGGCCAATGCCGGGGACGGCACTGTCTCCGTAATCGATATTGCCGCGAAAAAAACTACGGAAACCCTGGCAGTGAATGTGCCGGGAGCGAACCGCCTGAAGTTCACGCCAGACGGAAAGCTGGCGCTCGTCACCGCCGGATCGGCGCTGGTGATTCTGGACGCTGTCACGCACAAGGAAGTGAAACGGCTAACGAATGTCCATGGTTCTGGAGGCATCCAGATGCAGCCGGACGGTGCGCGTGCCTACGTGGCCTGTGGTCCTGACGGCTACGTTGCGGTCATTGACCTGAAGACACTGCAAAATGGTTGGGCACGTTGATGTCGCCGGGCCCGATGGGCTGGCTTGGGCGGTCAGGCAGTAAACCTACACAATCCATCCCCCACCGACGACCTCGTCGCCGTCGTAGAAGACCGCTGACTGGCCGGGGGTGACGGCGCGTTGCGGTTCGTCGAAGGTGGCGGCCACTTCATCCACGCCGGCCGGTTGCAGCAAGGCCCAGGCGGGTTCGTGGCGATGGCGAATCTTGATCTGGACGCGCATCGGGGCGGTCAGTTCGGGAATGGCGATCCAGTTGAGGCGGCTTGCGCGCAGGGTGCGGGTGGCCAGCTCGGCGTCAGCGCCCACGGTCACGCGATGGTTTGCCGGGTCAATCTGCAGCACGTAGAGCGGCGAGGGTGAGCTGACGCCCAGTCCCTTGCGCTGGCCCACGGTGAAGTTGAAGATGCCCTCGTGCCGCCCCAGAACCTCGCCGCTGGAGGCGACCAGCTCGCCGGCGGTCTCAGGCAGCCGCTCGCGCTGCTCTTCAAGATAAGCGGTGAGGAACTGCTTGTAGTCGCCGCCGGGGATGAAGCAGATCTCCTGCGAATCGGGCTTTTCGGCCAGCGCCAGGCCGTGCTGGCGGGCAATCTCCCTCACTTCGGGCTTGGTGAGCCGGCCCAGGGGAAAGAGCGTGCGGGCGAGCTGCTCCTGGCTGAGGCCGAAGAGGAAATAGGTCTGGTCCTTGGCCAGGTCCGTGGGCCGCTTGAGAATCCAGCGCCCGCGTTCGGTGTTGTACTCGTTGACCGCGTAGTGTCCGGTGGCGATGCGGCTGGCGCCGATCGAGCGAGCGGTCTGGAGCAACTGGTCAAACTTCAGGTGGTTGTTGCAGAGAGAGCAGGGAATCGGCGTGCGGCCGGCCAGGTACTCGGCCACAAAGGGCCTGACCACATCGCGCTCGAAGCGCTCCTGCTGGTTGACGACGTAGTAGGGAATGCCGAGGTGCTCGGCCACTCGGCGCGCATCGTAGACATCGTACAGCGAGCAGCAGCGCCCGGCCTTGGGAGCGTCGGGAATGCCGTGGTGGCCAGCCAGCCGCGTCTGGTCCCAAAGCTGGAGCGTAAGCCCAACCACGCCGTCGCTCCCGTCGGCGAGCATGGCCGCAACCGTCGAGGAGTCCACCCCTCCGGACATGGCTACGGCAATGGTCGCGCGCTCGGTCATAGGTTCAATACTCATCGTCTGTTGAAAGCTCTCGGAGTTGAAAGTGCATGGCGCCACAGGCTGCGGAAAAACCCCGATTTCAGGTGGAATTGGCGCAAAGTGTCCGTCCGTGGCTAAAGCTAGCGTTGATTCTGTTGGCTTTATGCGGGGGTTGAAACCCCCGCCTCCCTCCGAATTGAGTTTTTTCCGCAGCCTGTCCAGCCGTTCAGCCGCGCCCTTTTGTAGATGCCGATCTGTTCAATTCCAGAAGCAAGAAAGCTAATAGCTGGTCACTGGAGGTTGTTTCCGGGCTTTTCCCGCACTGCGCCCGCCCAGGAGCCCTTCGAGCTCTTCCTTGAACTCGCGCACGTCCTTGAAGTCCCGGTAGACCGACGCAAAGCGGATGTAGGCCACCGTGTCCAGTCCTTTCAGGTGCTTCATGATCAACTCGCCGATCTCGCGCGTACTGCGCTCGCGCTCCGGAGCGTCCACAAGATAAGTCTCCGCGGCATCCACGATGCTCTCCAGCGCGCTAGACGGCACGGGCCGCTTCTCACAGGCGCGCAGCAGCCCGCTGAGTACCTTTTGGCGGTCGAAGCGCTCGCGGCGGCCGTCCTTCTTGACCACCATGTAGGGAATCTCGTCGATGCGCTCATAGGTGGTGAAGCGTCGATTGCAGCGTTCGCATTCCCGCCGCCGCCGTATGGCGTCAGCTTCCTTGCTCTCGCGCGAGTCGACGACCCGATCTTGCCCGAAACCGCAGTAGGGACACTTCATGCTAAGTGGATTCTAAATCAGGGCTGAGGGGCAGTGGCCGGGGAGCAGAGAACAGCTTGCCCGGCAGGCCTGGTTGGGAAGCTTGCCAGCCTTGGTGCAGGTCCGAATTGATGAAACACATCCCTCAGAGGCTGAAGCCCATCGTTTATTATCATCAATTTACGGCACCCTTCGGCTGCGCTCAGGGCAGGCTTTGAAGTCGTGCCCTTTCAAAACCCGACTTTCACCACGGGCTGCTAACCAGAGACGGGATCCGGCAGCGGCTTCCGGGTTGATTCGGCAAGGCTGGCAAGTACTAGTCTTGATAGTGTCCAGAGTCAGAAGTTCTTTGAAGAAATCAGCGACGAAAACGCAGGTCCTTCGACTGCGTTTGGCGCAAAAAGCGCGCCAAACTCCGCTCAGGATGACAGTAATTATGAAGCGAACTTCAGAGACAGGACAATAGCGGCAAAGCGGAAACTGTTTGAAGCAAACAGGATGCTGCGTTCTTTTGAGTCGCGCAGGGGCGATTCAGGAGTTTACTCTGGAGAAAAGCACCGGTGTGCTCCACCCACGACGCGCACGGCATTACGGTTACACCCAGGAGATACTCCTTTGAAGATGCTCTGTCTGCAACGCTTAGCCTTGTCTATCATCGTTTCTTCCGCCGTTTGGTCGGCTGCTCCCACAATTCTTGCCCAGGAAGAAGGCACGCTTCCGGTGATGCCCTTGCCTGCGCATTCAGTGCAAGGTGAGGGGCAATTCCTCATCGATGGCAGCTTTGGCATTGCTCTGGAAGGGTACACGGATTCAAGGCTGCTTTCGGGCAAGCTGCGCTTTCTGGATGTGCTCTCGAAGGAGACCGGGATTCCACTCCGTGGCGAGGCACAGTCAAAGCAGGCAAATTTCACAATCAAGACTGCCGGGCCGAGCCGCCCGGTGCAGCAGGTGGTAGAGGATGAGTCGTATCGCCTGGAGATAATGGCAACCCATGTAGAGCTAACAGCGGCGAATCCGCTGGGTGTGCTGCACGGATTGCAAACCTTTCTGCAACTGGTGAGAGTTACACCCCAGGGCTTCAGCGTTCCAGTGGCCGCCATCGACGACCAACCGCGTTTTCCATGGCGCGGGCTGATGATCGATGCCGGACGCCACTTCATGCCGGTCCCCGTGATTGAACGCAACCTGGATGGGATGGAAGCCGTGAAGCTGAATGTCTTCCATTGGCATCTGTCCGATGACCAGGGCTTCCGCGTGGAGAGCAAGCGATTTCCTTTATTGCAGGAAAAGGGCTCAGGCGGACTTTACTATACGCAGAAGCAGATCGGCGATGTGGTCCAGTATGCGCGAGACCGTGGAATCCGCGTGGTTCCCGAGTTTGACATGCCCTGCCATACGAGTTCGTGGATGGTGGGCTATCCTCGGCTGGCCAGCGGCGCGGGCCCGTACCAGCCCACAAGCCGCTGGGGAGTATTGGATCCAGCGATGGATCCCACGCGCGAAAGCACCTATCAATTCATCGATCGGTTCATAGGTGAAATGACAACGCTCTTTCCCGATGCCTACTTCCATATTGGCGGAGATGAGTGCGACGGAAAAGAGTGGGACGCAAATCCGAGGATCCAGGCTTTTATGCATGCGCACGGCATGAAAGACGATGCGGCATTGCAGTCCTATTTCACGGCGAGGGTGCAGAAGCTGGTCGCCGGCCACCACAAGATCATGGAAGGCTGGGATGAGGTGCTACAGCCCGACACGCCTCGCGAGGTGGTCATTCAGTCCTGGCGAGGACAGGCATCCCTGGCGGTGGCGGCGCGGCAAGGGAATCGCGCGCTCCTTTCCACCGGCTACTATATCGATTTGAACCAGTCCGCTGCCCAGCATTATCTGGTCGATCCATTGGGAGGCGACAGCGCCTCACTTACAGCGGAGCAGAAAGCGCGTGTGCTTGGCGGCGAAGCCACCATGTGGAGCGAGTATGTAACTGAGGAAAACATCGACAGCCGCATCTGGCCCCGGACGGCAGCCATAGCCGAACGGCTGTGGTCGCCGCAGGAGGTCACGGATGTGGCTTCGATGTACCGGCGGCTCGCAATCGTATCGCAGAAGCTCGAGTATTATGGCCCGCAGCATCTGTCTTCCACCCTGCTCATGCTTCAGCGCATGAGCGGCGACTCCGATCCAGAGTCTCTAAAGGTGCTGGCAGCGGTCGTTCAGCCTCCCTTTGGATATATGCGCGGAGGATTGAGGAATTACCAGAGCTTCACGCCGCTTAACCGGCTTGCGGATGCCGTTCCTCCAGAAAGTGAAACGGCGCGCAAATTCAGCGATCTTGCGAAGCTGATCGCGGCCGGAAAGGCCTCGCCGCAGCAGTGGCAGGAGGCGCGGGATTGGCTTGTGCTGTGGCGTGACAACGACGCCAAGCTGCAACCTTTGCTGGCAAGGTCAGAGCTTACCGCTGAGCTGATTCCGGTATCGCAGACGTTGTCTCAAGTGGCCGCGATCGGATTGCAGGCTTTGGACGATTTGCAGAATCATCGCGCGGCCGATGCGGCCACACGCGAAAAGAATCTACAACTGCTCAAAGCCGCATCAAAACCCCAGGCTGTCGTGCTCGATATGATCGCGCCGTCCGTCGGGTTGCTTGTGAAGGCGGCCGGCGCTCAGTAAATGAGGCTTCAATCAGCTTAGAAACTCGGCAATGGCCGTAACCACGGTTTGCTGCTCGTCTTCGCGGAGTTCGGGGAAGATGGGCAGGGCCAAGACCTCGCGGGCGGCGCGTTCGGCCTCAGGAAAGCTGCCCGCGGAGTAGCCGAGTGATTTGAGGGCGTGCTGCATGTGGAGCGGGACGGGATAGTAGATCTCCGAGCCGATCTTGCGGCTGGCGAGAAACTCGCGCAATTGATCGCGGCGGGCGGTGCGGATGACGTACTGGTGCCAGACGTGATGGCTGCCGGGAACTTCGTGGGGCAGCACGATTCCGCGGGTGGGATAAGGGCCGGCCTCGGCCAGTCCCGCCGCGGCAAACAGCGCGTGGTAGCGCTCGGCCGCCGTGCGCCGGGCGGCGTTCCAGCCATCGATGTACTTGAGCTTGACCATGAGGATGGCGCCTTGAAAGCCGTCCATGCGCGTGTTCCAGCCAATCTCATCGTGATAGTAGCGGCGGCGCATGCCGTGCTGGCGCAGCATCCGGGCGCGCTCGGCCACCTCGTCGGAGTTGGTGGCGACCATGCCGGCGTCGCCGGCGGCGCTCAAGTTCTTGGTGGGATAAAAGCTGAAGGCGGCGGCGTCGCCAAGGGCTCCCGCCTTGACGCCCTGCCACTGGGCGCCCCAGGCCTGGGCGGCATCTTCAATGAGTTTCAGACCGTGGTCTTTTCCGAGACGGGCAAAGGAGGTCCAATCGGCGCACTGGCCAAAGAGATGCACCGGCAGAATGGCGCGGACGGGTGTGTCTTGAGGCTTATTCAAGACGGCTTCAACGGCGGCAGGGTTCAGGTTGAAGGTGCCGGGGTCGATGTCGGCCAGCAGCGCGGTGGCGCCGGCGCGGAGAATCGCGCTAACCGAGGCGAAAAAGCTGAATGGGGTGGTGATCACGGCCATGCCTGGGCCGATTCCAGCGGCGGCCAGCGCCAGCCAGAGGGCATCGGTGCCCGAGGAGCAGCCCTGTACATGAGCCACGCCCAGTTGCCGCGCCGCGGCCCGCTCAAAGGCTGCCACCGGCTCGCCCAGGATGAACTGCTGCGTCTCAAGTACGTGGTCCACGGCTTCCAGCAATTCCTGGTGAAGCGGGCGGTACTGGCGCTTGAGGTCCAGCATGGGCACGGGCTGGGAGGTTTGGGCGGAATGCAAAGAAGGCTGGCCTGCGTTTTTCACGTAACCATGGTACCAGCCTCTGAAAGTGGGGCGTCCCACGGCGAAGATGGGGGGCAAAATCCACCCATTGATCCGGGCGGGAACGAATTCATGCGGTTTCCCACCCTTTCCGCACAAAACGCGGAAAGGATGGGGCACGGGGCCAAAAGCAACCGCAGGTCCTTCGACTCGCTGCGCTCGCTCAGGATGACAGCCGTTTATTGATACTCAGAGTTTGTGACTTTTTTGAATTCACCTGATTTTTAGTCCGTAAGCCATTTGTTTTCAGCATCGATTTTTGTGTGAAAACAAAAAAAGTCACAACCTCTCAGGATGACAGTTCTGTGGTGGTGCAATTCTTCAGGGCTGGATCGATGAGATGCCCGGAGGGCCTTGAAAATGAATTTCCGCAGCTACTACGGTAATTGAATATGAGTGCGGGAAGGCGCTCACTGGAGTGAAGTTAGTGCTGACGGGGATATTCCTTGCCCATCAGAGTAGGTGAAGATTACCCGGCAGTTGAAAAGGTTCGCAAACCGCTATATGGTTGTCACATTGCGGGACTTGGCGGCTCAGGGGATTCCGGCGCCGCGCCCGCCGATTTGTTTTAACGCATATGCAGTTTGGTTGCATCAAACCATTAAGAGGAAAGCAGGAGATCGGCAAATGGAAAACAAGCCGGCACAAAACATTCAAGATACGTTCTTGAATACGGTCCGCAAGGACAAAACCCCCATTACGATTTATCTGGTGAGCGGCGTCAAGCTGACCGGAAAGATCCGGTCCTTTGACAAGTATTCCGTGCTGCTGGAAAACAACAGCCAGGAGCAATTGATCTTCAAACACGCCATTTCAACCGTGGTGAGCAACCGGAGCGTGCTTCATACCGAGCATCGTCCGGTTGCCGTGCAAGCGGGAATTGGCCCATCCCCGGTTGCCGTTCCGGCTGTATCTTCAGCCATTGCGGAGTAGCGATAACGGGCGGGAAGCGGTCTCGATTGGCAGTGGAGCAGAGCAGGACTGGCGGCTCCGGTGGCAAGCCGGAGCGGGCGGTTCTGGTGGGAGTGGACCTTGGGGTTCGCTCGCGCAGCAACCGCACAGGCGCGGAGGGCGCGCGCCTCGCGGCAGTGTGTCTGGACTACGGCAGCCACGACGAGGCTGAGCCGGAAGCGGCCGCATCCGACGAGATTCTCACCCCTGATAGCGACTCTTCATCGGGGCAGGCTCAGGCGCATACGGGCCTGGACGCCGATGAATCCCTGGCCGAGTTTCGCGAGCTGGTATCGAGCGCCGGCGGGCAGGTAGCCGCCGAGGTCATGCAGCGCCGTTCGCGGCCCGATCCGGCTACGCTGATCGGTTCGGGCAAGGTGGAGGAGATTGCCGGGGTTGTGGCTTCCACCGAGGCCGATCTGGTGCTCTTTGACCACGACCTGACACCCACCCAACTGCGCAATCTGGAGGCCGCGCTGCCCTGCCGCGTGCTGGACCGCACCCAGTTGATTCTGGACATCTTTGCCCGCCACGCCCGCACCCGCGAGGGGCAGTTGCAGGTGGAGCTGGCGCAGCTTCAGTACATGCTGCCGCGGTTGACCGGCAAGGGCAAGGCGATGTCGCAGTTGGGCGGCGGCATTGGCACTCGCGGCCCCGGCGAAACCAAGCTGGAGACGGATCGGCGGCAGATTCAGCGCCGCATTGACCAGGTGAAGCTGGAGCTGGAGTCGGTGCGCCGCGTCCGCAAGCAGCAACGGCAGCGCCGCGAGTCGGTTCCCGTGCCCACGGTTGCGCTGGTGGGCTATACCAACGCCGGTAAAAGCACGCTCTTCAATCAGTTGACCGGCGCGCAAGTGCTGCAATCCTCGCGGATGTTCGCCACGCTGGACCCCAAGCTGCGCGCCATTGAGCTGCCCAGCCGGCGCAAGGTTCTCTTGTCTGACACGGTCGGTTTCATCCGCAACCTGCCGCACACGCTGGTCACCAGCTTCCGCGCCACGCTGGAAGAAGTGGCGCAGGCCGAAGTGTTGCTGCACGTGAGGGATGCGGCCTCGACCTATGGCGAGGAGCAGAAGGCGCAGGTGGAAAAGGTGTTGGGCGAGCTTGACGCCCTGGACAAGCCGCGCATCGAGGTGCTGAACAAGATCGATCTGCTGGGTGAGCACGAGCGGCTTGGCCTTCAGACCCGCGGCGAAGTAGCCGTCTCGGCGCGCACCGGGGAGGGTATGGACGCGTTGCTTGCGGCCATCGACCGGGCCTTGCACTCCGATCCGGTGATCGAGGCGGAGTTGCGCGTCCCGCAGCAGGAGGGCGGTGTGCTGGCAGCCATCGATGCGGGCATGATCGTGCATTCAAGGGAATATGAGGGCAACATGGTTCGTCTGACCGTGAGCGGACCGGCCTCGCTGGTGGGACGCCTGCGCGAATACCGGCTGCGGGGCGAGTGAGCGATTTTTTGGGTTGATAAGTTTTGTCGGCGCGAAACTGGCGCCCAAAGCCAACCTGAAGCGTTTTCGGTCTTATTACAACCGGGAAAACCCCCGGCTCTGCCGGTGCGACAGTCAGTGTTTGACATATACGGGAGTCGCCCCCGGTCTGTGCTTTCACCTTTTGTTTTGCGAAGGAGCTGAAAGAATGCGTGCGATGAAAATGCGCCGTCCCTACGGGACTCCAGCTCTATCATGGCGGGATCGCTTTCCCCACGCTGAAGCGCGGGGCTAACAAACATTGCGCCTACGGCGCGGATTTCAGGTTAACGTGAGCAATACGCTTTTCCTGGTATTGCGCGTATCCAGGCCCCTTTGAGGGGCCACAAAACGTAAATCCTCCGGCTCTGCCGGGGGATATTTACAGCCCCTTATATTTCGGCCCATTTTCAGAAGGCTGAAGCCTTCTGCTCCCTCCGGAAAGCCCATCTTCAACTGTAGTATTTGCATTGCTGCCGGTTGCCGCGCCGAACGTCCTGAAACAATCGCGCCGCCGCGCCGCGAGCGGCTCCAGGCCAGATAGCTGCAATGGAATTGCGCTGCGAAGCCGCTGAGGGCGCCCATCCTCCTGTACACTGGAGTGTTCATGGCCATGAAAACAAAATACCCAATCGGCATCCTCGGCGCGACCGGAATGGTCGGCCAACGCTACATTCAGCTTCTTGAGAACCATCCGTGGTTCGAGATCACCTGGCTGGCGGCCAGCGACCGCTCCAGTGGCAAACCTTATGGCGAAGCCGCCAAGTGGCGGCTCGATACGCCGCTGCCGGAGCGCATTGCCAAAATGACCGTCGCCCCGGCCGAACCTGAGGGTGCGCCGAAGATTATCTTTGCTTCGGTGGACGCCGCCATCGCCCGCGAGCTGGAGCCCAAGTTTGCCGCAGCCGGATGCGCAGTGGTTTCAAACTCCAGCGCCTTCCGCATGGCCCCCAACGTGCCTCTGGTGCTTCCTGAAGTGAACGCCGATCACCTCCATCTGATCGAGGAGCAATCCTGGCGCAAGGAGTCAGGCGGCTATATTGTCACCAACTCCAACTGCACGGCCATGGGCCCGGTACTGGCTCTGAAGCCGATCGAAGATCGTTTCGGAATCGAGCAGATATTCGCTACCTCCATGCAGGCGGTCAGCGGAGCAGGCTATCCCGGCGTACCCTCGATGGACATTCTCGACAACGTCGTTCCCTACATCGGCAACGAGGAAGAGAAGATGGAGGAGGAGACGCTCAAGCTGCTGGGCAAACTCGATGGCTACGTGGTCAAACCGCTTGCCGCGCGCATGAGCGCCAGTTGCAATCGCGTCGCGGTCGTCGACGGCCACACGGTATGCGTCTCCATCAAGCTCGGCAATAAGCTGGGCAGGGCGGCTACGCGCGAAGAAATTCTGACCGCATGGGCGGAGTTTCGTCCGCTGGCGGGGCAGGGATTACCGACAGCGCCCGATCAGCCCGTGCAGTGGGCGCCGCAGCCGGATCGCCCGCAACCACGTCTGGACCGCAACCGCGGCAATGGCATGGCGGTGACCGTGGGACGGCTGCGCCCCTGCAGCGTGCTCGACTGGAAGTTTACCGTGCTCTCGCATAACACCATTCGCGGAGCGGCCGGCGCAACCATTCTGAATGCCGAACTGCTGGCGAGTTTGGACAAACTCCCTTAGCTGCCGGCTACTAGATTTTAGCTGGATCACGGCAAGTGAAGGAGAAGCAGAAGCTGGGTCAACGCTGGAACGGAATGCCCAGCACAAACGGAGCTAAAAGCTGGCAGCTAGTGTCCCGAGTCAGAAGTTCTTTGAAGAAATCGGCGACGAAAAACGCAGGTCCTTCGACTGCGTTTGGCGCAAAGAGCGCGCCAAACTTCGCTCAGGATGACAAAATACGTTGAACGAATTAACGACTCAGGATACTAGCAGCATTTACAGGAAGACTCGCATGAGCCTGGTGGTGATGAAGTTTGGCGGCACGTCGGTCGAGGATCCGGCTGCCATTGGCCGTACCGCGGCAATCGTAGCCGGGCGCGTCGCCCTCGGCAAGCAGCCTGTAGTGGTCGTCAGCGCCATGGCCAAGGTAACTGACCAGTTGCTGCGCGCCGCCGCGGCTGCCTCGACGGGCGACCGCACCGGCGCCCTGGCCATCAGTTCGCGGCTGCGTTCGCGCCATCGCGACACGGCCGCCGCGCTGGTCAAGAATCCCGCCGCCGCCGCTGCCCTGATCGGTTTCATTGACCAAAAGTTCGACTCGCTGGATGAGGTTTTGCGTGGTCTTGCCGCCATTCTCGAACTGACCCCGCGCATCTCTGACCTGATCGTGAGTTACGGCGAGCGCACCTCCAGCCGCATCGTTGCCGCGGCATTCTGCGAACTCGGCATGGACGCCGTCCATGTGGACGCGCGCGACATCATCGTCACCGACTCGCAGTTCCAGAAAGCGGTTCCGCAGGACGACCTCATCGAAAAGCGCGCCGCTGAAAAGCTGCGCCCGCTCATCAACCAGGGCAAAGTGCCGGTGATGGGCGGCTTCATCGCCTCCAACGAAGCGGGCATTACTACCACCCTTGGCCGCGGCGGCTCCGACTTTACCGGCGCCCTGCTCGGCGGTGCGCTCACGGCTGAAGCCATCGAGATATGGACCGATGTGGACGGCATCATGACCACCGATCCCCGCGTTTGCCCCGACGCCTTGCGCGTGAAGGTCATCAGCTTTGAGGAAGCGGCAGAACTGGCCTACTTCGGCGCCAAGGTGCTGCATCCGGCCACCATCCTGCCGGCCGTCAAAAAGAACATCCCCGTTCTGGTGCTCAACAGCCGCAACGCCTCGTGCGATGGTACGCGAATCATCTCGCTGGCGCCGCACTGCAAGAGCCCTTTCAAGTCCATCGCCGTCAAAAAGAAGCTGAGCATCATCGACGTGGTGGCCAGCCGCATGTTGATGACCCACGGCTACCTGAGCGAGGTCTTCGCCATCTTCGACAAGTTCCAGTGCCCGGTGGATATGGTCTCGACCAGCGAGGTGAGCATCTCCCTGACCGTGGACTCGAACGACAAGCTGCCGGCCATCGCCGCTGAACTGGGCAAGCTGGCCGATGTGAAATACGAGGGCAGGAAGGCGCTGGTCTGCATGGTGGGCGAGGACATTCGCGGGCAGAACGGCATGGCCGCGCAGGTCTTCTCCGCCATCCGCCACATCAACGTGAGAATGATCTCCCAAGGCGCCAGCGAGATCAATATGAGTTTTATGATCGACGAGGACGATGCCGACGAAGCTGTGCGCTCGCTCCACGCCGCCTTTTTCAAGAATCCCGATCCCACGATCTTCGACGTGGAAGCGCGCAAACTTTCACCAGCGTCCAGCTAACTCCGCTAGCTTCGCTAACGTGCCAACTCCGCTATAAAGAGGTCACCATGCTGTTTCTAGTTCTAGGCAAGGGAAAAACGGGCAGCCTGGTTGCCCAAGTCGCCCGCGAACGCGGCCACGGCGTCCGCGCGCTCGACATCACTGAGAACCAGCACGCCTCCGCGCTCACCGCGCCCACTCTGGCCGGCGTGGATGCGGTCATCGACTTCACCGCTCCCGAGGCCGCCGTTGAGAACATCCGCGCCGTCCTCGCCTTGGGCTCCCGCATCGTCGTCGGAACCACCGGCTGGTACGCCCATTTGGAGGAAATGAAGTCTTTGGCGCAAAAGCGCGGAGCGCTTCTCTACGGAACCAACTTCTCTATCGGCGTGCAAAAACTCTTCCGCCTCACCGCCTCGCTGGCGCAACTCGACGGCTACACCTTTTCCATCAGCGAAACCCATCATGTGACCAAACTCGACGCCCCCTCCGGCACAGCCATCACGCTCCAGCAGATCGTTGAAGCAGCGCGGCCGGGAGCGAAGGTGGAGATCACCTCCCACCGTGTCGGCGACGCCAAAGGCGAACACATCGTCCGTGCCGCCGGCCCCGACGACATTCTTGAGTTGAAGCACGACGCCAACAGCCGACGCGGCTTCGCGTTAGGGGCTGTCCGCGCCGCCGAGTGGCTGGCCGGCAAGTCCGGCGCATGGGAGTTCCGCGAAATCTTCGACCAGTTGTAGAATCGGGTTCTGCCGGTCGAGAGAAGAATTCTCCAGTGGAGGGCCGGGCTTTGCAGGGCGCCCCAAGCCGCGCCTTTGAGCCCAGCGAAAACGCAACTCCAGATCGTTCAAATCGCGAAAGGAAGACCATGACCGAAGCAGGCGCACTAGAAACCATCATCAACCAACAGGTCGTTGCCGCCATGAAGGCTCACGACGCGGTCCGCACCGGCACGCTGCGCCTCATCAAGAATGCGCTCAAGAACAAGTCCATCGAGAAGCGCGAAGTCCTCACGCAGCCCGAGTCCGAGCAGATTCTGGCCACCATGATCAAGCAGCGCCGCGACTCCATCGACCAGTTCACCCGCGGCAACCGCCCCGAACTGGCCGCCATTGAAGCCGCCGAGATCGTCGTCATCGAAGAGTTTCTTCCCAAGGCCCTTGACGAAGCCGGCCTCAGCGCCTTGGTAGCCGAAGCCATTGCGGAGATCGCTCAAGCGAAGGGCGCCAAGCCCACACCCAAAGAGATGGGCGCGGTCATCAAAGCCGTCCAGGCCAAGCTGCAAGCCGCCAGCCTGCGCGCAGAAGGCCGCGTGGTCAGTGAATTGGTGAAGAAGGAACTGGCTGGCTAGAGCGTTTTCGGTCTTATTGTTTACGGTTGAGACGGATTTTTGTTACATCCCACCCTTGAATCAAAAAGCGATTCAAGGATGGGGCACCCAAAGTTTTGTTAACACTTGAACCGAAAACGCTCTAAACCCTCGTCTTAGAACTTATCCGTAAATAGATATGGTCTGTCTCCAGCAAATCAGGGCTGCGGCTAAGGAAAGCAAGGCGAAGT
>Ga0224529_1000953_pt1 | contig 19484 bp, 16 predicted proteins | sample CBST50metaG_FD_179893 | JGI IMG/M metagenome (GOLD analysis project Ga0224529, IMG submission 179893) | Peat soil microbial communities from Stordalen Mire, Sweden - C.B.S.T50 | ecosystem: Environmental > Terrestrial > Soil > Wetlands > Peat | place: Sweden: Norrbotten County, Stordalen Mire... | reverse complement strand
GATGATTCCCTGAGGCCTGCAGACCTCAATAAACACAGGACAAAGCCGCACTTCAAACAGATTTCAAACAGGAAAGAACGAAACTGGCCAGCAAAGACGACGCAATCAGGCGAATTTCAACAAGTTCTTAGACCTCTGCCAGGGCAAGGCAAAGCTCGCGCCGATTTGTAACGATAAGTCCAGGGTTCATCGATTGTTGTCCAGTGTTCTTCTGGAATTTTGCACTGCATGATTTTGACTGCGTATTTCCTAAATGCGCGATATTACGCCTACAAAGCCCTTCGAATCTAAGCGTCAAATCTGCTGCATGTTTGGTGTCAAGGGCTGAGTAATAGTAGACCACTGGAGCGGAGCAAAAGGTTATCCCTTCCGGCAAAGTGATCAGCAATTGTCTTCCAAGAGTCTCTGTCAATTCATCGGGGCGCATGGCATTGTTGGCGTCGCAAAGGCGCCAGAACGCGGTCGAGTCGCCGAGGTATTGCGCGGCGATGTTGTCTAGCCGTTCGGCCTGGGTTACGGTGTGAATCTGCAGCAAGGCAAACCGGTCCGCGGAGGGAAGAAACCGCCGCGTAAGATAAATGATCGTCTGGCCATCCGGACCCAGGAGTGTCGCAGTCGCGATTCCGTTGTAACGGCTGGTGACTGGAAACTGAGTTGCGGCAACTGACGGTGTAGGCATCTGCACGGAAGTGCTCATGGAATACCTTTCAATCCCAGCGCCCCCAGAGTTCCCTTGGGACTCATGGACACCAGTTGTTCTTTTTGCTGCAAATAGGTCATGAATAGATTTCCGCCCTTGTGTGCAAAACCAAGGTCGGTCACTGTCAGGACGCGCATCCCCAGGCTCACCTTGGCCCGAATTGGATTCAGGTTTGGATCGAAAGCCTCTTCGGTGATGCTGAAGTCAGTCACCCGCACGGGAAGGACGCGAACCTGGCTCCATATGAATAAGGCAAGCGGCGCTTCCATTGGGGCGATCTCCAGCGTTCCCATTTGCGACTGGCTGTCGTTGGCCTGCAACTGCTGACTGCTTGGATAGACAATGGTCTCCAGCGACGCCAATTGCGGATAAATTCCAAATTGCGCAGTGGTCGGGTCCGCTTTCTCCATCTGGTCGGTGGCATCGATCTCGGCGTCCATCTTGATGGTCTCCAAGGGCGGCCCTTTGAGCCGCAAAGCCTCCAACCGGTCTCCGGGCTCAGGGCCGATTCCCTGCACTTGCAGCGTGCGCGTGAGCGTATCCGGGTTGTACTGCAGCACAATAATCTGTACCGGCTGACCGGTATCCGGATTCAGCAGGACGATACCGCCCTTCAGAAGTTGCGGTGAACCTGGAAAAGCACTCATACTGTACCCGCCTGGCCCAACAAGGAAAGTGGGGCCTCATGCCGGATTGTTCTTCTTTGGCTCATGTTCCTCGGTCTACGCATATGCACTGCCTTTCGGCAAAGGTGTTTCAGGCGCATCGTTGTAGTCGGGCGATTCGCGGGGGAGCTTGGCAATCGTGGCCGAGCAAAATGCGATCAACTCGTCGAAAATCGGCTCCGTAAGTTCTAGCCATGTTTGACCGCCAAGAGGATTGACTGGACTATGGAAGATGCGCTGCTGGGTCCGGTACTGATCGAAGGTCATGTATCTCGGCATCTGCTCTTTGCCGCTAAGTTGAAGCTGGTTGCAGGAGGGGATGCGGAAACTTCCTGAAGCTCCGGCGGGCCCGGATGTTGCACCCATTGCTTTTCTCAGCATTGCGGGAATCTCGTCCACGGCCACGACCTTGTCTTTGCCCCCGACCAGCATGTGGTATTGTCCCGAAGCATCGCGCCTCAACCCGATGGTTGGCTTTGAAACCACAGGCGTGTTTGAAGGACCGGACACCGTGACGCTGACGCTGCCTCGCTCCAGGTCCACCGACAAATCCAGCCCTCCTATGGTTGGCGCCGGACCAGGTAGGTTGGCTTGCCGCTGCAAAATTCCATCACTTACCGGCATCGAGACCGGCCGCAAACCGCCTGGACCGTCGCTCTCACGCATCATGCGAGCACTGGTATCATTTGCAGCGCGCTCATGGGCCGTGTCAGGGGCGCCGACATACAAATTCCCAGCCGGTGTCCCTGACGATTGCTGCAGGACGTGCGTCAACTCGTGGGCAATGAGTTTACGCCCCGCGTTAGAATTCGGCGAGTACTGCCCTCGATTGAAAACCAGATGTTCGCCGACCGTGTATGCCGATGCATCGACGCTCGAAGCAGACTGCGCCGCATTTGAGTCCGTATGCACGCGCACCCGGCTAAAATCCTGGCCAAAGCGCGACTCCATAAACCCGCGGATATTTTTGTCCAGGGCATGCCCTGGCGAACGAAGCACCTCGTGCACGACGGGTGGAACCGCCGATTTCGTGGCCGTTCCAACCGCGCTCCGCTGCAAAGCGGAGTGCTTCTTTTTGCACTCATCGCACTGCCCGCCTATGCTGTACTCCCCACAGGCACACTTACGCTGCAACGTTCCAGCGGGTGTCCACGACAGGGACGGATCCGGTGCTTTGTGCGCCAACGTATTGGATTGTCCGCTCATCTATTTGCTGTTTCTGGCGAGGACCACGCCACCTTTGAGAGTTCCGTACTGACCCGAATACGTGTACAGCTTTGCGCCTCCACCTATCGTCACTTTCCAGGTGTCGGCGTCAACCTTGGCTTCTGTCTTGACCGTAACCGCTCCGATATAGAGGACCCCATCCGCGTCACGCCCTGCCAGAAGAGCCCCGAACGATTTGCCGATGACGAAATTTGTGTCCTTGGAATGGAAGATGACGGTTCTACCCGGTGTGAGCCATTCCATTTTCTTCAATGCCTTCGCATAGTCTGCGGCATCGCTCTTATCGATTGGCGGACGAGGCATCTTCGGATCGAGCACGTCGATGTTCACCGACACTGCGGGAGCCCCATCTTTCGGAGGGTTGTCTTTGGATCCCGCTTGCTGATCTCCGGCGGCTTGACCGGCTTTGGTCTTGCTGTTGTCCGGCGTCTTGCCTTGTGTATCCCCAGTTCCTGCGCCGTTCTGATCCTTTTTGCGCGCACCAATAGCCCTCTGAATCGACTGAACGAGTTCGTCGGGTGTCTTGCCTTTTGACGACCGTACATTGCTCAAAAGGACCTTTACGTCCTCGTCCGTCAGGGCGGGCGAGGCGGCATTGGCAATCTCCAGCAATCGCCTTTGCAACTCGGGCGTCCACTTCACGCCATCGGTATCTTTCGACTTAAGGCCCTCCACCAGTGCGTGAGCTTGCGGGGAAGCTTCAGGCAAAGGAACCGGGGCCGTGGTACTTTGGTCGGCACTAGGAGCCTGATCACTCTTTACTGCACCCGAAGAGCCCGCTTTGCCGTTATCGGCTGCTTTTGCTCCAGCCTTCTTGGCGTCCAATGCCTTGCGCAGGCTCTCGACGGTGGGTTCATAGTTCGGTATCTCACCCTGGGACTCACCCGTTACAGTGAGAAGCTCCTTGATCTCCTCTTCTGTGAACTGATCCCGATTGGCTGCAATTACGCGGGTCAATTTCTCTCCAAGCGCCTGCTTGGCCTGGGAAAAGTTTCCCGTCTGCGCCGCTTCAGTCAAGATCCGCCGCAGCTCGGGATCATTTTTTATCTGCTCTTGGAGGTCTGGCGGCAAAGGCGCCCCATTCTCCGCCGCGCTTTTGAACAGAGCTTCGAGCGCGTCATCGCCTTCCAAACCGATGCTTGCCTTCGCTCCCTTTGAAACCAGGATCAGCGCAGCCACTATCATCGCCGGCGCCATGGCACGCTTCCCCCCGAATTTGACCACGGCAACGATCACAGCTGCGGCAACGGCGGCCGGAACGAGCACTTCCGGCCCCGGAGGTCGAACCGGATCGCTCTTCTTCTCTGTTGAAGGCTCTTTCTTCTTTTCTTCAACTTTAACTTTGTCGCCCACGGGAAAAGGCTTGGGCTTGGGTTCTTCGCCCTTCTTGCACTTGCAGCGCTGACGTAGTTCGTAACTAAACGGTGGAACGCAAGCATATCCGTAGACTCCTCGAACAGATGGAGTCACCAGCAGAGCCTGAGTGCAATCAACAGCCAGAGGGTCGATGAACGGCGCAGTGACCTTCGGGGGAGGTACATCCAGACGCTCCAGCGTGATGCCCTTGTCCTTGAACTTCTCCTGGAACAGACGCTCGTAGATGACAATCTTAGCTTCCCCTTCAATGAACCCCTCGGGGTTTGCGGGCTTGATTTCACCTATTTTCACTCCAGTCGGAGTGGGAAGAATCAGGTCGGGGAGGCCTTTGGAGAGAATGAATTTGTCCTTGGGGATCTCGACTGGGAAGTTGGGAATAAGCCCCGGGTTGCTTAGCTCGAATTCCATTTGAATAATTCGATGTGCAACGTTACCGATTTCCTTCACATCTCCGCGGTAGCAGATACCGCAACCACCTGCGGCGTCACCCGTCATGAAAGCGCCGCCTGCCTGCCTCTGCACCGCAAATGCACTGGTGTGTTGAGCCGGAGCGATGCGTACTCCCCGACTGAAATCACGCGCAACATTTCGTGCTTCGTTTTCAAGCGCGTTGTCGGGAGCTATCTCAATTGAAGCAGACTGCAGCGAAGAGCAGTTATTAGCTTGCTGCACAACATGCGTGAGCTCGTGAGCGAGTAATTGCTGGCCCCCTGACTGCAACGGCCTGTATTCTCCGCTAGCAAAGACAATGTGATTGCCCACCGTGTACGCCAGCGCATTGACGTCTCGCGCAGATTCCGCGGCTGATTGATCACTGTGTACCCTTACTTGACTGAAATCTCTCTCAAACCGCCCCTCCATGTAGCCGCGGACGCCTTCCTCGATGGGGTGTCCGCCAGACGAGAGTACATTTTGAACAGATGTCGGTACGTGCGTTGCCGCGACTTGGCCAATTGCTCGACGCTGCAGCAGACCCTTCTTCTTGCACTGCTCGCACTCCCCGCCCATGGCGTGCTGCCCGCACGCACACTTTCGCTGAAGCAGGCCGACCGGCACCTGCAACCACGCCGGAACTGGCGCCTTTGCAGTTTGCGAGATGGAGCGTTCGCTCATTTTGGGTTCGGTCCTTTCGAATTAGGTGAGGATGTTTCCGGCGATCTGTTGAATCTGAAGGATTACGAACTCTGCCGGCTTCAGCGGAGCGAACCCCACCACGATGTTCACGATCCCCAGGTTGATATCATTCTGCGTGGTCGTGGTTTTGTCGCACTTCACAAAGTAGGCGTCCGTCGGAGTTTGCCCCTGGAAGGCCCCCTGTACAAACAGGTCGTGCATGAATGCGCCAACATTGAGGCGGATCTGCGACCACAACGGCTCGTCGTTTGGCTCGAAGACCACCCACTGCGTCCCTCGGTACAGGCTCTCTTCCATGAATAACGCCAGCCGCCGCACAGGGACGTATTTATAGTCGTCGGCCAATTGGTCGGCTCCGCGAAGGGTACGCGCTCCCCACAAGACGCTCCCCACGATTGGGAAGGTACGCAGGCAATTGATGCCCAACGGATTCAGCAGGCCGTTCTCATCGTTGGTAAGATTCACCTCAAGGCCTGAGATACCGGCCAGGCTCGCATCGATTCCCGCAGGCGCCTTCCACACCCCTCGTTGCACATCCGTCCGAGCCATGACTCCTGCGACGATTCCGCAAGGCACAAACGTGTCGGTTTGTCCCTGCAGCAGCGGATCGGGCTCTTCAACGCGAGGGAAATACAGCGCTGCATTTCGCGCCGCGAGACCGGTCAGGCCCAAATCGCCGTTCAGGAAACCTGTCTTGGCATTATTGGCTGCCGAAGCCGGGTTTGCGCTCCAAGCTTTCGGAGAATCGACGATCAGCATTGCGCGCCGTGTCTGACAGTAGCTCAGCGCGTCGGAAAAGGCCTTGGGCGGAGTGTCACCGCTTCGTGTGTCCGGCGGGATGCACAGTATGTTGAACAGGTCCACCGTGTCCAGCGCGTAGATTCCAGTCTTCTGCACTGGATCGCCCGTAAAGTCGGTCGAAGTCTTGGGGTCCAATAGCTGCCCATCATCGCCGGGGGGGAGGCGCCGCCGGAGCAGGTGCAGGTGCCGGTGCGGGGCCCGGTGCTGGCCCGGCAGCAGGTGCAGCCGGAGGTGGCGCCACAAGAGCCAGCTGTGACGATTGCGCGAGCACTCGATCCACAAGCTGCGACTGGGCTGCACCAGGCAGAGGAATGGGATTGCCCTTCGCGTCCTTCTGGACGGATACGAGATTCAGGAATCGCTCCTGGCTCAGAATCTGTCCATTCACGGTTTCCTTGATTGTCAGATTGAAGAGCTGACCAGTCTTCTGATCCTTGAACCCATACAGTTGCGCGATCTCATCGGTGATTTGATCGGTATCTGTGGTTGCAACCAGAGCGTTGCCCCACGTGCCTGGACTGGAGGCGACCAATGGCAGGGCAACCGTTCCTGTCGCCGTGAGTTGTGCGACTCCGGGCGCGGCCGCACTTGTGGGCTTGAACAGGCGAACGATGATGGCCTGGCTTCCACCGTTCTGAAAGAAGTCGTTGACGGAATAGCTCATCGGGAAATCGAGACTCAGCCCGCCGAAAATCCGCTCAAAATCGGCGAAGCTCTCGATCGTCGTCGCTTCAGCTACCGGGCCGCTGACGGCTCTTCCGACAAATGCGGCGATGTTGGTGGCGACGCCTACGATGGTTCGGACGCCGCTCGGAATCTCTTCGATGTAAACGCCTGGATAGGTTGGTGAGACTGGCATACGCATACTCTCCTAGCTGAAACTGAGAGGCCCCCCGGCTTTGCCCTTTCAATTACCCACAATTTCAGCACCGATGCAGACGCCCAGTTGAATATCAACGAGGCGAGTTAATCCTCTCCAGACCGTTTCGTTACCGGGAGGCGGATCCGAGTTGCGCGCCAGATAGCCGCCCAGGCGCGCCAGCTTGATCAGATAATGCGAGAGGGTGCGTGATCGTGAATGGGCATTGGGCTTGTCGGCGACCAAGCGCTCCAGAATGCGCAGTTCCAGATCCGTAAAGACCATTCCAGGATCGGCGTCGGGCGCGATGCGGTTGGTCATGGTGAGCCAGAAAATACGCCAGCTCAAAATGCAGAAGACCGCAAGCAGATTCGTCAATCGCGCAGTGGTTCTCAGCCGCGACTGTTCGGCTCGGCAGCCTGATTTGAGGATCTTATGAAAAACCTCGATCTTCCAGCGCAGCGCATACCACTGCACCTTTTCTACCGCCTCGCGGCGCGTGCGCACCGTCAGGTCGGTGATCAGTTTCCAGTCGATCCTGTCCCTATCAGGCGGCATCTCTTGTTCTCGCGCCTCAATCACGGTAACCGTCTGTTCCGGATAGCGTTTCTTCTTGCCCTTGGCGGTCTGAATGCGTAGGCGCCGGTAGCGGATTTCCAACACTGCCTCCGACTCCTCGCCTTTACGGTTCCGTACAGCGATGCGATACAGCCCCCGGCGTGGGCTTTGCTCGACGGCCTTGGCGACGGTCTCCGGTCCGCCATCGGCCAGACGGTCGCCGCGTATGCGTATCAGAAAGTGTGTTCCCAGCTGTTGCGCCGTGCCGAACAGATCGAAAATATCGCTCTCTTGATCGCCGACGTGCACACAACGTTGCGGCTGTCCGAGCAACTCAGTCGAGGCGCGCAAGTTCTCCAGCCAGCGAAGACTTTCCTTTTCCTCGATCGGAGCGCGATGAGCCTTTCTTTTTGCCTTCCGGCCTTTGAATGCCTTGCGGCTCCAGAATTTGACGGCCGTCAAGCCCAGCGGCAGCCCTTCCAGAGTTACTGCCAAACTGGAGTGCAGGTTGATCCCGCAGGTGGTGAAATACACCGGCCGCCCTTGCGCGTCTTTGCGCACGGACCCTTTGCTGATCAGCCCCACTGCGGACATATCCTCGCGCTGGTAGGTGAACTCGGTCGTGTCATGCAGCACCAGAACAGGCGCTTCTCCTTGCGGTAGCCGTTCGCGTGTCGCTTCAAAATGCCCGGTGAGAATTTGCTCTTCGCAAATCCGCTCGTTGGAGAAAAACCGATAGGCTGCCTTGGTGGCTGCCCAATCCTGACATGCCAGGGGAATGCTGCGTCCCAAGCCCGCAGCCATCTGCTCCACAAGATGCTGTAACCGCTTCTCCAGCCGCGCATCCGGCAACTTCGAGGCAGCCAGTTCCTGCTCAATCCAGTCTTGGTCGGCACAAGTCTCCGGATCGATTGCCTGTTTTGCTGTTGTTTCCATGACAATAGTTCAATGCCAGCAGCGCCCTCTGAAAAGTACCTCGCTTGAGACCGAATCTCTTCCGTAAACGCCGACACCGACCGGCCCGAGTTGTGGGTAATTGAAAGGGCAGAGCCGGGGGATCTCCTCTCCCTTTAGTGGATCGAGAGACAGATGAGGTGAGACATAGTGCGCGGCCGTCTCCCACTGCCCAGCCCTAACGGCAAAGATGAACTTGCGTACCGATTCCTTGGCCTGTTCGGCTTCGGCGGTAAAAGGGTCCGGCTCCACCTGTGTAAGAAGGAACACTCCGTTGCCGGGGATGAAAATGAATACCTGCGCAGTCTCTTTGAGGGGCTTGAAAAGAGCGCGTACCCGCACTTCAAAAACATTCCCTGGCCGCTCGACGATGGATACGACGTAATGGGTCCGATAGTTGAACGGGGTGCAGATCGCATCCAATTGACGCGCATCGTTGAGAACATCAGCGGTAAAGAACTGGCGTGCGCCCTGCGGGTTCCCCTGATCGAGAGACTGGAAGATGGCGTTGATCTCGATTGGTATCGCCTGCCGTGCCTCCGACAGCCTCGGAGTTGGTGCGTCGTAGCGAGATGAGGCAGCGGCCGCTGCCGGTTCCCGCACCCCTGCTCCTCCCGCATTCGCGCCACCATAAATCATGGTTTCGATCACAGCAATCGTCAGCGGCCCTGCGCCTATGGTTCGCAACTCTTCGAGAATCGCGGGAGTAGGTTTGAAGGCAATACCGTGGAGACGAATTTGGCTGCTCAGGGGCGAGTCCGGGACCTTGTGTGCAACCAGTCCTTCAATTTGACTAAGCGTCAGTTTTTGCACGGTCGCTCGTTGAGCAGTGGCGCACGGAGTCCAAACCACGACCAGGACCGCAAGAAGCGCCAATAGCCATCCGGTACCTCTTTCCAGCCTCTTCCGTAAAGAATTCAGCGAACGTTTGATCATAACCTTCGACTTACCTCGCGTGAGCGCACTCTCTGAAAACACTTGCGCCAATGCCATCGCCATACTTGCACATCTCTTTTATCGAATCGACAGGAGAAGGTTTGACTGGCATATATCCATCGCTCGTCCATTCTCCGTTCCGCCGCTCCAAAATGGCCGTGATATAAAAAGCGTCATTTGTCTGCGATGCCTGCGACAAATTACGCACCCGCGCGACAAGGTAGGCATAAGCATCGTTCTTCCTTATAAATAACGGAACTATAACGTGGCCTTTTATGTCCGCTCCCATCCAATTCGTTTGGGCTTTGACAATTTCCTTAGCCTCATTTGAGCTTGTCGGCACCATAACAGCAGCGGTCCGAGCCTTCTGTGCAAATGCAGCGGCAGTAAGGCATAGGAAGCAACATACCGCGATTAACTTGTTTCTGGCGACTCCCATCATTACCTCTTCAATCTTCCGAGTAAACTCGTCTGAAGTTTCCATTCGCATAAACAAAGGCCACAGAGGCGGCTTCACAATACTGCATAATGACCGTTTCGTGTAGCATTTTCCGTGGTCTACCAATTCCTAAGAGCATCCCCTTCGGGCCGACATCAAGTAATTCAGGGGGCCGCTCTCCCTGCCTTGTGGTCGTAATGACTTCAACAGGTTTGTAGCCTTGATCCGTAGCAAGAAGTATGATGACACCCGTCTTCCATCCATAAGTTACTATGGCAGCGTAATCTCTTCTACCATCGCCATTGAAATCTCCCCAAACTAAAGTTGGTTGATAAGGTGAATCCTTTTTATAACAATACTGGCGGTTTTCGTACGATATGCCCGCAAGCTTCCAGCCAGGATGCAACCTATCTAGGGCGACCCTTGCCTCATTCGGAACGAGTTGATCATTTCTTGGTGATTCAGATTCTGCAACGGAACAAATCATGATTAATGCAGCGATCATCGCCACATGAAAACGTTTCATCACATCTTCTCCTTACTGACGTTTGGATTAGGATCTGACTTCATCAGTTATCAGTCATCTGATTTCATCGGCACGCATTTGTATCCAGTGCGCGTCCACTGAATCGATCCACCGGCAGTTTTAAACCAGTATTCGACCCGATGCCTTTTCGTATGATAGATGACTCCATCTAGCGCTTTTGCCCAATGATCTCTGCCTGCAACCACTGGCAGATATGATCCGCTTTGAGAACCATGAAAAACGACCACATACCAGTTGTGCTCATATGTATAAACATATGTTCCATTCATGGGCCATTTATGGGTGATTACAGGTTTCTTGCTAACGAAAAACAGAACAATGTCAAGGTAACCATCCCGATTAAAATCCCCCCATGCAGCTAAAGGGTATTGCCCGATGTCCGTAGCCGGATCCATTGATGTTTTCCACTGCTGATAGATGTCGAGGCATGATCCGTCCGTGTAATCGCTAGCAGTAAAGTCATACATCTCGACAGTTGGATGCGATAGCAAGAATTTTTTGACAGCAGCGTGCTGCATTTCATTGAGTTTCAGCACTGGGCATCCATGTGCATCCATAGTAACAACTGGCGGTTCGCCCATGATAGCGGCAGTACCAGTAGAACTGGTTGGGCTTTGCGCCAAGGTCGAAAGAGAAAGAAGCATGTTTATAAGTACAACAAGAAGGATTAACTTGCTGGCATTACGAGAAAACATGGTACATACCCTCCATTGCTATTGGAAATGTGACCTGCAGCACGCACGATCTTCGCTACCGCTTGGTGGCATTCACTGAATATCTCGAAACAGTTTCTTGAACCCACTCCGCAACAACTCGCTGTTGAGCAAACCCGTTGCCTTCGCAAATCAGGTTGTCTCCGTTGTAAAACGAGCAGTCAACATTTTTAGGCTGATATTCGAACCGGTACTTCTTCCCAGCGACGGATAGTTCGAAGTAATACGCTGCTGGACCGGCGATGACAGCATTTCCGAATTTTCCAGCCGTTACCTGCGCAACAGGTGCACGAAACACTTCCTTGTTGCCGTCCACGAACCAAACGCCTTCTTTGCTTATATAAAGCGTTCCGTGCTGATTGAAAAGAGCCTTTTTGATGATGGAAGGAAGCGCTACTGGAAGGCCCGTTTCTATAGCATGATTCAGACTGTCTTCTGCCTGATCGAAATTGCTGGACGATAATTGTTCATACGCCGTCTCAAGCCATGGCTTTTCCTGGCGGGGAACAGGCTGCCCAACATTTTGATCGTCGCCAACTTGCTGGTTATTTTCTGCGCCCAAAGTAAAATTCACATTGATGGTGGTTTCGACTGCAACAGGTTCGTTATTGAGGAGATAGGGCCGGTAGCGCCAAGTTTTTACCGCATCGAGCGCAGCCTGTTGTAGCAGAGGCGGACCGCTGACGACATTAGGATCCTCAACCGTTCCGGTTTTGGAAATCGTCGTCTGCAAGACGACAGTTCCAGAGACATGTGCGGCCTTAGCAATGGGCGGATAGACAGGCTGGGGCTTCTCCAACAACATGCCAACTGCAACCCCGGCAGCGATATTGACCCTTGGCTTCTGCTCACGGGTCGAAGGAGTATCTTCATTCTCTTGCAATGGTCCTGACATGACTGTGCCGTACCGCCCCGGCCGGTTAAGCGCTAGCGCCCAGTCTCTTTGCGCCCGCGACAACCGGACGCCGCCCAGTATGCCGTCGAATCCACCTTCATAGCGATGATGATCCCAGAAGTGGCAGGCGGTCTCCCCAACGGTAGCAATATCCAAAGGCTCCTGGTGGTTTCCTGCCCTTCCGAGCGCCTGCGTGAGAAATGGAGAAGAAGCAACAATTCTGCCGTCCAGCATGATCCACTGGCCTTGGCTTCCGTAGCTGATCCCAATAGCGTGCCACTCGCCGAAGCGGAAGGTCGTTCCTTTGGCCTCGGTTGCCTGGGCAGGCGGCTGGTTGTATTTGTAATTCGCCATCCATAGCGAAATATCACCGTTCGACTTGACGACCAGATGCAGTGTGCCGGGCCAGGTTACGTCGCCTCCCTGGCAGTCGGTGGAAAAGATCATCGCATCGTCCTGGTTGTCCTTGAACTGGTAATCATCATAGCGATAACCGTGGTTTACCTTGATCCACAATTCCAGGGTGCCTTCGCTTGAGATGTATGGTCCGTATTCGATGCGGCTGGAATTGGCAGCGGAAAAAACCGCTGCATTGGCTCCGAAGTATCTCGTCGAACCAAGGCCGTATTGTCCTCCCTCCCACATTTCAGCGGTTCGCAAACAATCGAGCGAGCAGTTGGGAGGTAAAGGCATAGGCGTACTGCTGGTCCAGTCTCTGCTTGGAGGTACTTCCTGAAATCTTTGTTGTGGTTCTTTCTGAGGGCTGTGTCTCTCGGAAGCGCCGGAAGGCGTTTCCTGGATAGTGGAGAGTGTCAACGGCCCGGCGCCTTTGGCCCGCAGTTCGCCGAGTATGGCGGGAGTTAGCTTAAAGATGATGCCATGGATGCGAATCTGCCTGCTCAGGGTCGCATCCGGTACGCCGTGCGAAACCAACTGTTCGATCTGGACAAGCGTAAGCTTCGGAACCGCCTGATGCTGCCCCGACGCACTCTGGGCACAAAACGCAATGGAAACCGCCAGAAAGATTAATTGGCGTAATACCTTCATAAAGCAGCCCCCAGTATTATGGATTCTCATCTTTGCCTCCTAAAACGCATCCTTTAGGTCGGCTCCGCAAAGCTCAGCTGCTTTGCGTATGGCTTTGGCTATACGGTTGGCTGTATCTTCATCACGTAGAAGAAATTGGGACTCCTTTGTGGCTTCGTCGTTTACCTCGGGCGTCTGGTTGCCTTTCGTGGTCGATGCATGAATGGAAAACACTGGTTTCGATGCCGAGAGCAAAATTAAAAACACAGGCGGGGTCATTATGTATGTGATTTCAGGGTGTCCCAAATCCACATTGCGACGATTTTGAAAGTCCTGCATACTTACTACTTTGATTGTTTCAACATCTTTGATGGATACTGTCGAAACGAACTCCGAATGATCGTCTTCGCTGGAGACAGTTTTGTCTCCCGACAAAACGGCCCAGCGAATGTCGTACTTGCTGGACATATGGAGTGTGCAGGTTTTTGGATCAGCCACCACCTCGTAGTATGCGCCGCTTGTATTGCTGTGTGAAGTCACCCCCATCTTGCTCCGAATGGATTCCGACACATACTCTAACTGGCTCTGTTCTTTCAGCGTGTCCTGAATGAATTGCATGGTCTCCGCCAGCGAAGGCGTCGCTTCCCAATCTGGATTGGGTACTGTTCCCGTGGCTGGAAGCACTACGTATCCTGCCGTATCGATTCCCTGAGATGGATAGGTTAGCGGCACATCGCGCAGAACAATGCCCGATGGAAAGATCAGACTTATGGTTTTTGAGCCTGGTGTAAATCCCTCATATTCCCAAACGCAGTTCACCGGTATCCCCGATGGGAGTTCTACCTGATAATTGTGAGGCCCTGTAGGTTCCCCTACCCATGCATCAAACCTCCTGAAGTTCCCGCCATGATCATCAATCATGGACCCTGTATTCTTAACAAAGTAACGTCGAGAAGTTCCTTGCCCGATATAGGTTTCTTCTCCAATGCAAATGACCTTTCCAGCGCTTACTCTGCACTCCCTGACTGACAAGCGAACGATGCCGTTGTCTGCGTGGATTGGGACTGGTCTGGCAGCGGCGGGCTGAGAGGATTGAAAATCAAGTGGAACCGCTGTTGATTCCCTTGAAGACTCTACATCTTGTGTTGAGGGTACTACATCTAAGGAAGAGGCCACTGAACGAACTGCGTTGCACTCTGTAGACTCTCCTGTTGGCAAATGAATTCTGTAATAGTTCGTCTGGCCTTCGTCTGTGTCGCGCAGAACGGCATACTCATCGTCTCCACGTATCCAAGTTACCCGCCGGTCGGAGCCGTATTTCCCTGCGACTGTTTGTTCTATGTGCAAACTCGTGTAGTCTACGACGTAGAGTGCCCAGCACAGCCCTCCCAGATTCGGTTCTTCGCAAGCCTGCAGGATCGAGGAGCGTCCACTGGGCGATTTGGGAGACAGAGCAATACTTTGAGCATAAATCCAGTGGTTGTCGCCAGTGCCCGTTACAGGGATGTTATTTGTCAGCATCTTCCCGGAGTAGAAGAGACTGCCATCGTATGCAAAAGAGTAATTATTGCGTTTCTCTCCGCGGTTCAACTGAATCCAAGAGGAAGCCTCCGACGTTACTTGGTTGGAATAATCCTGCTTGCCTATGACCGTGCACGAATGGATGGGTTCGCCGCGTTCAGCATGCAATTTCACAGCATTTCCACGAGATACTGCTGCGTGTGCGGTCACAGGGCTTTGGGGAGTTTTTCCGAAACGTGCTTCGACCGCCGCCAGCGTCTGAGGGCCGGCGCCCTTGGTACTCAGCGATTCGACAATCGCCTGATTGGGCGTAAAAGCCAAGCCGCGCCGCTGGATTTGTGTGCTTAACGTTGAATCCGGCACCTTGCTTGACACTAACTGCTCAATCTGTGCCAGTGTTAGCTTTGCAGCAACAGTTCGCTGGCTTAAAGCATTCTGTGCCCAGAAAATGCCGCTTATCACAAGAACCGCAAACATAAGCATTACACCAGAACATTGATTAATCTTCATGGAACGCACCTCGACAGGACAACGCCTATTCAAACCGTGCATCTGCCACAGTAATGTTTGCGGCCTCTCCTTTATAAAAATCACCGAAACCAAGCCACAAATGCGCCTTCGCAATATTGGACGGCTTTGGTACATTCATGCGATCAATGACCCGCCCGCCCTGTTCCGCGTAATTTCCTTCTGCAGTCACGCAGAAAAGGTCATTTGATCGAGCAGCAGCAGTAGTGAAATACCATGTATTGTCCCGAATTACTTGACTTCCTTCCCAAGAGTGGTTTGTCGTAAACGCAGATCTTGAGAGCCGTACCGATGGTATATTGCCTTCAAGGGGATAGGCCGAATCGAAGAAAATTAGGTCAGGATCAATACCCATATAGTCACCCGCACCATCTGCTTTCCATTTGATATATATTTTTCTTCCATCCAACATAATTGGCACAGCCGGTATCAAACCCGCCCCTCCGCGGTATCTATTCCCATACAGTCTCAGTCCTTCGGCAGTCTTCTCAAAATGGTTGGACTGCGGATCGATTGAACGTCGTTGATCTCCGAAATCGCCGTAGGCATGCCAGGGGATGCCATTAAGGAATAAAGCTGCTACCGAGTCCCCGCTGTTCGCGAGTACCTGGCTTTCGGCAAGCGGGGAGTTGACAGTGCACTCCTCTCCTTGCGCAGCAGAATGCACCGTTCCGGTAGAATCGGCGCAGAAGCTTCGACCTGCATGGCCTGATGCTGGCTTGCCCACAAGAAAATAGTTGAAGTTCGTTCCACCGGTCGAAGTTCCGGAAGGAATGGTGATGGTGAATTGGTACCCGTCCTTGGTTCCGGTCGCCAGAGCCGCATCAATGAGTCCGGCATGATTCTCATTCGGCGTTCCCTGAGCGGGTCCGAGCGCAACAATGGAGGCCGTGAATCCTTTTGCAGGATAAGTGCTGGAATAACTGGCCTCCGCTGCGATGAGCGTGTGTACGGATTGCTGAGCGCTATTCTCGCTTTGGATATTCTGGGTCAGCACATCCAACATTTCTCCCTTGTACGGTCCAGCCAGCACCTTACCTGAAATGGAAATGGGAACATTGCTATCTTCACCGATGGTGGCATAGAACACTTTTTTCAAGATCATCGAGATTCCCAAAATGGCCTTAGATGGTTTTACGACCCATTTGCCATCTCTAGTCATCAATCCAGCTCCATCACTGCTGAAAACGCGCTGTACGTCGTCATTGCTCGGCTGCATATTATATTGCCCAGGATTCACGACGAATTTGCCTCGTTTGTTGATGGTCCCCGTATTCCCTGAGACTGTAACCGCAGCCAAGCCGCCGGAAAACATGGTTACAGCATCGAATTGTAGATTGATGACGATCTTTCCAGACCGATCTATATAGCCCCATTTGTTGTCGATTCGAACCGATGCCAAACTTTCAGAAAAATCGCCAATCGAATCGAACTGGGGCTTCACAGTAAATCTTCCGCTGCGATCAATGTATCCGCATTTGCCCGGTGCTATCCCAAGGAAGGATTGATTACCTTTTGTGCAAACAGCAGCGAGCCCCTCCGAAAAACCATTGCTGCTGGCTGATTGGAACTGGGGCTTGATCGCAAAGGCTCCAGTCTTGTTGATAAAACCCCAGCCGCTTTCTGTATGCACGGCTGCCAGTCCATTATGGAATTCCTCAGCCCCATCGAATTGAGGATTAATCACATATTGACCTGTCTTGTCGATATAGCCGACTTGATTTCCAAGTTTAACCCGTGCAAGCCCCTCAACAAAGGGACCTATGGCATCAAATTGGTTGGGAATCGCCAGTTTCCCACTTGTATCAACAAAGCCCCATTTTCCATCCTTTTGAACCCCGCAGAAACCTTCGTTGCAGTAGACATTCTGCCCGAAAACAGTCGTGGAGTCAGCCGCATCCCACTGCGGCTGGACAATCACTTTGCCGTCGGCATCGATAAAGCCCCACTTTACAGTGGTTCCATCAGCACTCAGCCCCTGGAATGGATAAATTCCTGGATCCTGCACCTTGTAGGTCGGCGCGGGGCGATGAAACCACCACCAAGCCACGCCTCCCAAAACTGCCAGCAGCACTACGAAAGCATAGGTAAGTATTCGGCGAAGCGTCATAGGCCGTTTGGGTTTAGCTGCTGCCGGTATGGGAGACTGCGTAAGGGGGGCAAGAGGCAACGCCGACGTGGCTTGTACAGGCAATTGATTATCAACACTATGGAGCTTGGAACCACACTTCCCGCAGAACGCTTTTCCTTCGGCAATCGGTGCGCCGCATTTTGGGCAAAACATGGTCTTTCTCGCTTTCTCCGCAGAATCAACGGGCGGTTTTTCCCACTTCGCCAATCGTGATCAAGCCACCTGTAGCGATGGCGCAATAGCCTAGACCAATCAGCCAGAAGCCGGCTCCGGCAACCGATTGAATCATCGGGACAAAGATCAGGCTGAGCATGACTCCAGGGCCACATATGGAGCCGATCAGCACAAGGAATCCGGCCATCAGCAGTCTGCGCGGTGCGGGGGAGCGCATGGAGTAGTAGCAGAGAATTCCTGCTGCTACCGGAGCCAGCAGATAGAAGTAAACAGCCCCTATAAATTTAGCCAGATCGACACCGTTCAGGCTGACATGCGCCAGCCCCGATGCGCCCAGCTCACCGAGGAGTGGAGTGAGCGCTCCAAGGTCGGGCGTTGAGACCCATGGCAGGAAGAAACCAAGCATCGCTGCAAGAGCGCCGACGCCAGTAAACTTATCGCCAAGCGATAACGAATTGAGCAGCGATTTGCTCAGCTTAGCTACGTCTGCGGCCGTCGGTGCCACAGGTTCGGTGAAAGCGGCGGCTGGCGCTACTGCTGTTGCCGGTCGCAGGTTGGTTCCACAATACTCGCAGAATGAAACGCCATCAGCGTTCATTTTCCCGCAGGATGAGCATACCATTGCAAAACTCCTCTCTAACAGCTTGATACCTCTTATTGCACCGTCAGCATAACAGTTCCAACAGTTAAGTTGATTGATCCTTAAATACCAGTGACCGTGACCGTATACGTTCCAGGAGCCGTGCCGGAATTGCCATTGATTACACCGCCGCCGTTTCCGCTAATCCTCCTCAGATTTGCATCGTTTCCTCTTTCTACTGACGGCACGCCATACAGACTTCCCATGCCCCGTCCTCAATAAGATAACCGCACTGTTGTTCTAATCTGTTGGACCTTTCCGAAGACCTTCGCAGTAAGTTCGGTTGGCACAAGTTCGTATTCAATGGGCACGTGCCTTGGATCTATGATACTGCTGGTCAATATCCGCGGGTTTCTGAAATTGGCAAGGCGGAGCCCAGGTCCATCTTGACTATAGTATTTGCTGCGCTTAGCCTTCGCAGTGAATACGTTTTGTCCAGCGCCGGCACGAATGTATCCTTGCTCAATGAGGAATTGGTTCATAGCTTCGGAGAATGTGCTGACTACCGGAGCCTTGTCGTTATCTTCCTTGTCGTCAGCGTCGTAGCAGGCATGGCAAGTGAACAGGGTGTTATAAATCTCCGTTTGATTGACTTGCTCGTTGAGTACTCTCTGTGCAGTCGCCACAGTGAGATGTCCTACAGGTCTGTGCGAATTCTGCTTGCCGCTGGCAACTTGAGACGAACCTGGAATGGCCACTACCGAAGCAATGACCATTACTGCAATTACATACTTTGGAAAAAGCATTGGTGCACCTTTCAACTGCTCGATCATTTCCCTAAAAGTCCTGGAACATTGTGATCGGAAGTTCGAGGACTTACAGTCTCTGAAAAGGCCCACCTCGCTGTTGGGCAATGTGGGCAATGACGATAACGGATGTGTAGCAGACCTTGATTTGATAACGAAAGCGGTAGTGGTCATAATCTTCCCTTCGATGTTCAAACCACTGTGTCGGTCGTATTGGACTTAATCGTTTTGGATCATCCTTTAATGGACTGCTACCGACAGGCTTCCGGAAGTGCAAGTCCCAGCCGAACTGCAGACGCGGACCGAGATGGTGTCGGTCACCTTGCCTGGATTCATACTCACTGTCATCTGCGTCGAACTGGCGATGCTCGGCGTATTGCCTGTATTCCAGGTATAGGATCCGCTACCCTGCGTCCAGTAGAACTGCACGTAGTCGCCAGATTGGAAGTTGGTCCCATAGATCGTCAGGGTGTGCTGCGCGCCGTCGGCCGTCATCGAGGTCGGCGAGATCGAGGTCACCGTCGGCGTCAGCACCGTCGCCGTCACCGCCACCGACTGGCTCCCCGAAGTGCAGGTTCCGGCCGAATTGCAGACGCGCACCGAGATGGTGTCGGTCACTGTGCCTGGATTCATGCTTACCGTCATCTGCGTCGAGCTAACGATGCTCGGCGTGTTACCCGTATTCCAGGCTCCCGCACCGCTGCCCTGCGTCCATTTGAACTGTACATAGTCGCCCGACTGGAAGTTGCTCCCATAGATCGTCAGGGTGTGCTGCGCGCCGTCGGCCGTCATCGAGGTCGGAGAGATCGAGGTCACCGTCGGCGTCAGCACCGTCGCCGTCACCGCCACCGACTGGCTCCCCGAAGTGCAGGTTCCGGCCGAATTGCAGACGCGCACCGAGATGGTGTCGGTC
>Ga0224529_1000952_pt1 | contig 19499 bp, 9 predicted proteins | sample CBST50metaG_FD_179893 | JGI IMG/M metagenome (GOLD analysis project Ga0224529, IMG submission 179893) | Peat soil microbial communities from Stordalen Mire, Sweden - C.B.S.T50 | ecosystem: Environmental > Terrestrial > Soil > Wetlands > Peat | place: Sweden: Norrbotten County, Stordalen Mire... | reverse complement strand
CACCTGGCCTGAGCTATAGCCGGGCGCACCGGTGATATTCAACTGCGCGGCGTTGAATTCGTTGAAGCGCATGACGAACTCAGGTCCGGTAATCTGCCGCACATGCACGAGCGACGAGAGAGGCACTTGACTGCCGTTGGCGCTGCGCACATAGAACTGACCGATGTTATCGATCTGGGTGCGCGAACTTCCCTCGGCTTCGACATAGGTTTGCCACTGGCGGCCGAAGCGGTTGAAGTAGTTCACCAGATAGCCGCCCATGAAGGTCTGCATCGTCGTATAAACATTGTTCAGATCGACCTGCTGCTGCGATGCTTTCTCCTTATCCACATCCGCGAAGAGCTGTGGCACTGCGGGTAGATACGACGGAACTGCCGCGGCAATCTCCTTGTGCTTGGAGAGCGCACCCAGGTACGCCATCAGGTTCTTGGTCAGAAAGGTGGGATCGTCGTTGCCGGAGCGGTCTTCGAGGATCATGGTTACGCCGCCCGATGTACCGACGCCGGGAATGGCAGGGGGCGGAAAACTAAACGCAAGCCCATCTTTGACTCCGCCGAGTTGCTGCAGCAGGCTGGCCTGAATCGCGGCGAACTGCTCCTGCTTGGATTTGCGCACCTCCCACGGTTTGAGCGAAACGAAGAAGAAAGCAGTGTTGGTGCTTTCCGTCTGCGTCAGCAGGCTGAATCCGTTCACCTGCACCACGCCGCCGATTCCCGGCGTGTTCATCAGAGCTTTGGTTACGTGCAGCGCGGCGGCGTCGGTGCGCTGCATGCTTGCCGCATCAGGCAGCATCATGGCGACAAACATATAGCCCTGGTCTTCGGTCGGAATAAATCCGCTGGGCAGGCGCGAACCCATGAACACCGCGGCAACAGCCACCAGAACCAGCGCCAGCATGGTGAATCCAGACTTGTGAACCAACACGCGCGAAGTGGAAACGTATTTGTCGGTGGTCTTGCCAAAAAGCTTATTGAACCATGTGAAGAATCGCCCCAGCGGTCCGCGGTGATGATCCGCGCCTTTCGGCTTGAGCAACATGGCGGCCAGCGCCGGGCTCAACGTAAGCGCATTGAATGCGGAGATCATGACGGAGACGGCGATAGTGACCGCGAACTGCTGATAGAGCCGTCCCGTGATGCCGGGAATGGCTGCCGTCGGGATGAAGACAGCGGCGAGAATCAGCGCAATCGCCACCACCGGCCCGCCCACTTCTTCCATGGCTTTGACGGTCGCATCGCGCGGAGTCATTCCCTCTTCAATGTGGTGCTCGACAGCTTCGACGACAATGATGGCGTCGTCCACCACGAGGCCGATGGCGAGCACCAGTCCGAAGAGCGATAGCGTATTGATGGAGAAGCCCAGCAGCGGGAAGAGTGCGAATGTACCGATCAGCGATACCGGCACGGCCATGAGAGGAATCAGCGTGGCGCGCCAGCCTTGCAGGAAGAGGTACACGACCAGGATGACGAGCAGCAGAGCGATGCCGAGAGTGAGGACAATTTCATGAATGCCGGCGGTGACGGCCTTGGTTGTATCGAGAGGCACATCGTAGCGAAGACCGGCCGGAAAGCTGTGCGATAACTCGTCGAGGCGCTGGCGCACGGCCTTTGCGGTTTCTACGGCGTTCGATCCGGGCAGCTGATAGATACCCATCATGCCGGCCGGAGCGCCGTTATAGCGCGCCGTAAGGCTGTAAGCCTGCGCGCCCAATTCGACACGCGCCACGTCGCGCAGATGCAGAATCGACCCATCCGGATTGGCGCGCAGAACGATGTTGCCGAACTCGTCCGGCGTGATGAGGCGGCCCTGGGTGCGGACGGTATAAGTAAACTGCTGACCTAACGGCACCGGCTCGCCGCCGATCTGGCCAGCGGGATTCACATTGTTCTGCGTCGTCAGAGCGCTAATGACGTCGGTCGCCGTCACGCCCAGTTGCGCCAGTTTATCGGGCTGCACCCAAATGCGCAGTGCATATTGGCCACCGAAGATCTGCACACGGCTTACGCCCTTCACGCGCGTCAACTGGTCTTGCAGATTGATGATTGCGTAGTTCGTCAGGAAATCCGCGCCGTACTGACCCGAAGGCGATGAGAGCCCGACAATCATCAGCGGCGAGGTAAGTGACTTTTGCACCACAACGCCCGCGGTAGTCACCTCGGACGGCAACTGTGGCTGAGCCTGCGAGACACGCAACTGCGACAGCACCTGATCGGTGTCCGGGTTGCTCTTCACATCGAAGTCCACATACACGGTGGCCTGCCCGTTGTTGGCGCTCACCGAATACATGTAGAGCATGTTGTCCACGCCGTTCATCTGCTGTTCGAGCGGTGTGGCTACGGCCTGCTGCAAGGTTCTGGCGTCGGCGCCGGGATAGGTGGCCTGCACCATAATCTCAGGCGGAACGATGTCAGGGTATTGCGAGGTCGGCAGGCTCAGCATCGACACCAAGCCGACGACGACGGTGATGATCGCAATCACTATGGCGACAATGGGCCGCCGGATGAAAAACTTCGACACGCGTTACCTCCCAGCCGGCGAGTTGCTGCTGTTAGTGGTGGATGTGGCGCCGGCCGCTTCGGCAAGAGGAATCTCGTGCGGGTTTACGGGTGCACCCTCGCGCAGCTTCTGCAGGTTGTCGGTAATAACCCGTGTGCCCGGCTGCAATCCGCTGGCGACAATCCAGTTGTTACCGATCTGCGAGCCTAGCTGAACGTTGACGACGTGAACCTTGCCGTTCGCATCCACGGTGGCGATTTGCTGAATGCCCTGCAGCTCCTGCACCGCGATCTGCGGCACGAGCAGCGCGTTGCGCTCGACTTCCGTGCTGGCGCTGACCCGGCCGAACTGCCCTGGCCGCAGCAGATTGCCGGGATTTGGAAACGCCGCGGCGATGCGGATCGCGCCGGTCTGCTGGTTCATTTGCCGATCGACGAAGACAATGTGTCCCGTGTGCGGATAGACTTCGCCGTCGGCGAGCGTTAGCGTGAGCGGCAGTTTGTCGGATGCTTTGAGCAGGTCTCCGCCGCCCGTTTGTGCGCGCCGCGTCAACGCCAGATATTCGCTGTCGCTGATGGAGAAGTAAACCTTGATGGGATCAAGTTGCGAAACAGAAGTCAGAACCGACTGCGGACTGACCAGATTGCCCACCTGTGTGGTTGCCTGGCCAGCGACACCAGAAATCAACGAGCGCACCTGCGTAAATCCCAGGTTCAGCTTGGCTGTCGCGATATTTGCTTGCGCGGTGCTGATGGCTGCCAGCGCCAGCTTCACCGTCGCTTCGGCCTGGGCCTGCTGTTGCAGCTCATTGTCGAGCTGGCTCTGGGCAATGGCGTGTTGCGCGGCCATGGGCGTGTCTCGCCTCACGTTAATCTGTGCCAAAACCAGTTGCGCCTGCGCCTGGCCAAGCTGCCCTTCAGCCTGCCCAAGCTGCCCTTGCGCCTGATCGAGCGATGCCTGGAACGGGCGCGGATCGATCTCGAAGAGCACGTGGCCCTTTTCCACCGGCGAACCCTCGCTGTAGTTCTGATGAACGAGGTAGCCGCTCACCTGCGGCTGAATCTGCGCGTTGACATAACCGTCCAGCGTGCCTACCCATTCGCGCTTGAGGGGAACATCGGCCTGCTCAATCTTGACGACTTTCACCGGCATCGGTCCCATTGAGCCAGAGGTGGCGCCCTCGACCGACTTGCAGCCGGACACTAGCACAGCGGAAACGGCCAGCGCCAGCATGGCCACCCACGTGCCGAGTCGAAGTTGCTGTTTTTGGAAGAGCTTGCTCTTCTGCTCCATCTGCATTGTCCCCTTCACTGCACAGTCTGTTCTCGCAAAAAAACATACACGGATGTATGTAAAGTGTGAGATTCTAGAAATGCCGTGCACGATGCAAAAACATTTGCGGACATTTGCCAGACCCCGGTTGCCAGCCCAAGCAAGCAGCAGAGAGCGCAGGCAACACGCAAGCAGCTTGTCGCTGCCGCGCGGCGCATCTTTGCCCGCGATGGCTTTGAAATGGCGCGGCTTGAGGACATTGCCGCAGCCGCCGGCAAGACACGCGGGGCGTTCTACGCCCATTTTCACGACAAGGAAGATGTCTTCTTGGCCATCTTCGAGGAAGATATGGCGCGCGACCAGGAGCGAATCTGGCCTCCGCTACGCGCCGCGACCTCCCGCCAGGAGCGCGTCGAAGTGCTCGTGCAGCATCTGGCCACACTGCTCAGCGACCGGCGGCGCATGATGCTGACTCTAGAGTTCAAGGCCTATACCATCCGCCATCCCCGCCGGCAAAAACGGCTGGTCGCTCTTATTTCCGCCATGTGCCTTTGCTGCGCCGAAACCGGCATCGACTACCTGGTTCCTGAATTACGCCACGAAGACCCGGCGATCAAACGCGCCCAGGCGGCACAGTTTGGCGCACTCGTCGACGGCCTGGCCATCAATCACCTCTTCGACCCAGCGAGTCTTAATTTGGACCAGATTCTTCACCGCTTGCGAGTCGGCGTGGACGCAATTCTCGATTTGCCGGCGAATACCGAGGCCAACCTCGCCAAGTGAGCTAGGTCTTGGCCTGCGCCTTCAATCTTCAAAACTCTTAACCCGCCGCCGGCACCGATGGCCTCAACCTCGCCTGCTTGGTCTTGACCGTCAGTCTGGCCGAGATAGACCCCTGCATCTCTGCGCCTTGGCTCACTGCTTCAATCTGCATCTCGCCGGCATTCTTTGTGCTTTGGACAATGATCTGCGCGAGTCCGTGGAAGAGCGACCGTTTCGAATCTTTGTCACTTTCCTGGCAATTGGGGTTCCCGTTTCCAAGGCCAATCAGCTTGCCATCTCCCCATACTCTGAACGCAATCAAGTCACCTGCATCCGGCACCAAGCGGTCCAGGCTGTCGAGTGCCTCCACCTTCAGCACGGCTACGTCCTCGCCGTCGGCAAAAATCTCCGTGCGATCCGCCGTAAGTCGAAGGGTGGCTGCTGGTCCGGTTGTCTCTCGTTTTTCGATCAGAACTACCTTGCCGCTCTTGATGCCGCGCGCTTCGATCACTCCCGGCTGGTACTTGACCTTCCATTCCAGGTGGCCCAGATGCGGAACCTTCTGTGTTCCGGCAGAGACGCCATTCACCAGCAATTCCACTTCGTCCAGGTTGGAATACACCCAGACCGCAATCTCCGAGCCTTCCTTGCCGTGCCAGTTCCAATGCGGAAGCAGATGCAGTGCGGGCTCTGGACGCCACCACGCCTTGTAGTAGTAGAAGTAATCCTTGGGGAAACCGCAAAGATCCACGATGCCGTAGTTGGAACTGACCGACGGCCACCCAAATGGCTTGGGTTCCCCGCGGTAGTCAAAGCCCGTCCAAGCGAATCCGCCCGCCGTCCATTCCCGCTCGCCGTAGAACTTCCACCACAACTCCGGGGGCTCCCAGATGCCGTGATAGGAATCGACTACATTGCGCTGCCAGTCGGTCGTGTACTCGCCGCGCGTGCTCACGGCGCTCGATGTCTCCGAGCCGAAGATCGGGCGCGTGGGATTGTCCTTGTGGAAGGCGTCGGGGAAATCGAGGTGGTAATTGAAACCAACCAGATCGACAGCGTCGGAGATGCCCTTGCGGTTGTCGGCGTTGACAGCCGCGGAAACCACGCGTGTCGGGTCCAACTCATGGCACATGCGCACCATGGTGGCCGCAATGGCCGCGCCCTGTTCAGCCATTGGACCCTGAAGCTGATTTTCCTCATTGCCGACGGACCAGATGATAACGGATGGTGAGTTGCGGTAGCGCTTGATCATCGCCTCCAATTGCGCAAGACCACTGGGATTGGAGCTGGCCTGCCGCGTCTCGCACATCATCATGACGCCCATGCGGTCACATGCCTCCACCCACTCGGGCGTAGGCATGTAATGCGAGGTGCGCACCGCATTGCAACCCATCTGCTGCAACACGCCTAAGCGGAAGTACTGCAGGCGGTCAGGAAGCGCTGCGCCCACTCCGGCGTGATTCTGGTGGTTGCAGGTTCCCTGAATCTTGAGCGATTTGCCGTTGAGATAAAATCCCTTTTGCGCATCGAATCGCACGGAGCGTACGCCAAAGGTCACGCGCTCGGCATCGCGCACCGCGCCGTTCACTGAAACTGTAACGATCGCCGTGTAAAGATTGGGTTCCTCGACAGACCACAGTGCGGGATTGGATAGATGCGCGCTTGCACTGAAACGGGCTGTCCCCTCCGCATCGATCTTCTGCGCCGGGGCTTCAACGGTCGCAACGGTGTTGCCGGCGGCGTCGAGAATCTGCCAACTTACATATGCCTCTTCGGCCAGTTTGGCCTCGTTCTCGACAATCGTGCTGAGGCTCAACGCAGCCGCGTTGCCGGAGAGCGACGAACGCACAGTGCTCTCCCAACGGCCCAGGTGTAGCGCGTCCTGCTTCATGAGCCATACATGCCGATAGATGCCGGCCCCTTCGTAGAACCAACCATCGCCGTAGCGGGCATCGACGCGCACCACAATGAAATTCTTCGCGCCGTAGCTTAGAAAATCCGTCAGATCAAAGCGGAACGGGACATAGCCATTTTCATTGTTGCCAATGTAGCAGCCGTTAACAAAAACATAGACATCGCGGAAAGCGCCATCGAATTCAATCCAAGTGCGCCGTCCCCGGTCGCTTGCCGGCACATCGAACTCGCGCCGGTACCAGCCCACGCTCGTCTCTGGATAGCGCCTTCCCAGCGGCTTGTATCCATGCGTGCCCAACTGGCTGTCGCCGCTTCCCGAATCGTCATGCACAAAGGGAAGTTCAACCGCCCAGTCGTGGGGAAGATCGAGAGAACGCCATTTGGAGTCGTCAAAGCCGGCCTTGGCAAACTGAAACTCACCAGTTCTGGAAAAGTCGCTCTGACCAAAGCCAAATCCCAGATCTTTGACGGGATCGTTGCCGTCGCCAAGAACGAACTTCCAGCCAAAATCGAAGAGCAGTTGCTCGCGCGGAGACAAGGCAAGCCCTGCCTCCGGCTCACCTCCAGACATGTTACCTTCATGGAACGCGATAGCGCGCGCCCAGGCCGGGCGGGTTGCCAAACAGGCAGCGGAAAATGCCAATCCAGACGAAATCAGATCACGACGAGATATGCTTTGCACCGCACCTCGATGAATTGAATTGAACTTATCGCACGGCTTTAACATTTAAATCCTCACCTTCTCACTTCACGAAATAACGCATCACATACACGCGCAACTGCACAGGTTCACTCTGGAGGGATCATTGCGATTTGCGGATAGAAGATTCAGGTTTTGCGAAAAGGGCGGCTCTTTACGATGCCTGCGCCCTCCCGGATAGTGACAAGCTGATCGACTGCAAACGCGGAGAACTTCTCGACGAGCCCGAGCGGCCAATGAATCTCAATATCGGCAGTTGTTGCGGCACCGAGGCCAAAGTGCAAGCGAGGGTCGCTGGCGGAAAGATAACCGGACAGGCTCAGTACCTCCTGCGCCTGTACCTTGCAGCCGTAGCGAGCCAAGACGCGTGCCCCGCTGGCGCGAGGACTGCGGCGCACAGTTGCTCGGCAACCTTGTCGGCCTCCGCGAGGCGCAACTGATTGACGTAAGCGAAAACTAGCGATGCGGTAAGCGTCGTTGAGTTGGGAAAACTCTTCAGCCCCTGGTTCAGTACGAGCGCACCGCGGTCCGGCCAAGGCTGAGACGAGCAGCAAACGCGCCTTTACTTCCTTGGGATGCAACTCGACCAAACGCTGAAGAGGAGCAACGGACTCTTGCAGCTTTCCAGCAGTGTAGAGGCTCAATCCGAGGAGATAAAAAAGACGAAACGAGTGGGACTCCGGCTTGAGTCCAGCTTGAAGGGCCTGGACGGCACATTTGGATTTGTGGTTCTCACCTAACGAAATGCCCAATGCCGCATAAGCATTCGCACCAGGGTGGGAGTGGACTCGCGCCTTCAGCGAAGCCGGACCGACGCACGATTCCGGCCAGACAGGCGGCGCGATGGACAAATCTGCCGCGCCTGCGAAGGCCAGAACCCTCGACCGGCAGCCGACGCGATGCGATAGGTAGAACATGCTCGTCAATTCCTCAATCTATCGCATTTTTTGGAATTTGAGCAGAGTAGGCCGCAAAAGCAAAGTTATTTTTGCCCAACAAAAAGCCACTTTGCACGCCGCTCAAAAAATCTACGTATATTCCGAAAATGCTCTAGCAAACACATCGTCGCTAGGCCTACAGTCCAGCAACAAGCAGAATGGGGCGGCTTCAACTATCCTGCCGAGTTCCTAGCGCGCGATGAGTCCGCTGAGATCGGCGGCGTTCAATTGACGCATGTTCAGTGGCGCGATAGGGCGATAGACAACCTCCGAAAAATCGGCAGCAAACTGGCGATTGGAATCCGTGTGCGCGGTAAAGCCGAGGCGCAGCTTCAGTTCGGGTGGCAACTGAAAATGCCGTGCCAGTCGCCATTGCTGCCCATCGCGCGAAAAGTGCATGGAGTATTCATTGCCCTTGCGTGCTATGGCCAGGTAGACGAAGGGCGAGGCTACGGTCTCGGAATTCGCATCGTCCGAACGCTCGCGTGTCACAACCGTCACCACGGTCGCTTCTTGCAGTGCCGAATTCTCAAAGCAGAGCTTGGCCCAATGCTTGTCGTCTCCGTATAACACCAATGCAGCCACGTCATAAACGTTCACCAGTTGCGCCGAGACTTTGGCTTTCAGCGTAAAGTCGCCCTCCGGTGCAAACAGCACCATCGGCGCATTCACCACGACAAAGCCATCGTCAGGAGAGTGAAACAGATTGGTGTGGGGTACGGGTGCAATACGCAGAACGCCACTGCGCACGCTGGCGCTTCCCTTCTCCCCGTTGACAACGCTCCATTCGCCAGAGAGGTTGGGCAAGCCGATCAAAGCTGTTTTCTGGGCTGCATCCGTGGATGAAGGAGCAACCTGCGCCGTGGCCAAAGACGCTCCCAGCAGAGCGGTTCCGAACAACGAGAGAATCAAGGCATTGAAATGAGTCTTACAAACTACAGTTCGAATAACGTGCATTGCGACCCTCCGAAAGTAGGTGTTGTGAGGTTGTGTTATACGGATACAATTGTGTCCGTTGCGGGATTGCGTCGATCGCGTGTAGTGGCGACACTCCAACCGTGAAGACAAGAGCTTTTTGACCAGAGGCCGACGCAATGCAAATGGCGAAACATGCTCTTTTCTCTCTTGAGACGAAATGCGATTCAACGCCTCAACGCCCACTTTGTCTTCAGCGGCCAAAACAGAAATCTCTGCGGCACTGGTCAGACCGTTGGCGCTGATCTCTTTCAATGCCGTGAATCGGAAGAAACGTGCATTGACCGAAGCAAAATGTACTTCCTGCAGTTCGGGATTATTCTGAATGTTCCCAAAGCGACCTGAATCAACAAGGGCGAATCAATAACTTGAAAAGCTCCGGGAGAGGCCATGGCCAGCGCTGGCTCGACGCCTGCTTCCGATGCAAAGGCTCACTTCACCCTTATCCTCCAATATCGGTGATGTTAGCGCCAATGGTGCTAACTGCGTGGCGGCTTGTACTCACTGGCGTTCTCGACCTGGAGAGTTGACTGCACCGGCAGATTGTCACTTGATCCGCCGGCATAGATGCGTATCTGCTCTTTTTCAATACGCCACACGTGCCGCGCCGCATCCCAATAAGCAAGCTTGCGCGGATCGAGTTCGAGGACCACGTTCTTTTCCGCACCCGGCCCAATATGCACACGCTCAAAACCCTTGAGCTCAAGTTGCGGACGCTCGACGGCGGAGCCGAGGTGCTGCACATACATCTGCACCACTTCGTCGCTGGCGCGGGTGCCCGTATTCTTGACCTTCACCGTGACCGCGACCTTGCCTTCGGCGTTTACGCTGGGTGCGCTGAGGCTCAGGCTTTCATACGCAAAACTGGTATAACTGAGGCCGTAGCCGAAAGCGTAGAGCGGTTTCTCTTTGGCGTACATGTAAGTGCGTCCGTTGCGAATGTTGTAATCCATCATGGGCGGCAACTGCGCGTCATTCGTGGGCCAAGTCTGATTCAATCGGCCGGCCGGCGAGTAATCGCCAAAAAGCACATCGGCAAGCCCGTGGCCTTCTTCCTCGCTATTGTGGGTCATGTGTACAATGGCGGGAAGGTTCTGCTGGCTCCAGGTAATCGCATAGGGAAATCCTGAGCGAAGCACCTCAACGGTGTGCGGATTGACGGCATAGATCTTCTTCACCAGATCTTCCTGTTCGAGAACGATCGTCTTGCGATCCACGTCCTCCTTGCCGTTCGATGGTACGGGGCATTGGTCCCACCCGGCGTTGCACGTTGGATGATTGCCTACCACGACGATAGCAACATCCGCCTTGCGCGCCAGAGCCTGCGCCTCGGCCACATTGGAGCCATCGGTGTAGATTACCGTCGCCCCTTTAGCTGCTTCCTCGATGCCCTGCACGATACCAACGTTATACGGTGGCGTACCGCTGTACCAGTCAAGCAAAACTTCATTTGTCCATGGACCGATGACGGCAATAACTTTGATCTTCTCGCGATTCAAGGGAAGTGTGTTGTTCTCGTTTTTGAGAAGAACAATCGACTCGTCAGTTGCCTGACGCGCAAGCTCCCTGCTTGAGGCGCGGTCCCACGGAGGAAGCAAGCCGTTCGTCTCGCGTCCAATCTTCGCATAAGGATCGACGCCTTCCGGGTCCATCTCACCTAGACGAAGATGGAGCCGAAGCATGTTCTGTAACGAAGCATCCATATCGGCTTCTGTCAGCAGGCCGTCCTTGAGTGCTTTAGTCAGGTCGATTTTGTACTCATCGAGGAATCGATTGATGCCAGCCTTGACCGCCGCCGCTGCACCGTGTTCTTTGTCGGGGAAACTCTTGTGGTCCGTAACAAGCAATCCGAGAGCTCCACCGTCGGTGCAAATAAGACCGTCATTGCCCCATTCCTTGACCATGACGTCTTTAAGAACGGGATGAATCATCATGGGCGTGCCGTTCCAGGAGTTATAAGCAGCCATTACAGCTCGGGAGCCGCCTTGCTCAAATCCCATACGGAACGGAACAGAATAATACTCGCGGAAGAGGCGCTCGTCGAAATCGGAGGAAGTATAGGAGCGGCCGCTTTCATTTTCGTTGGCGAGAAAGTGCTTCATCAAGGAGGCAGCCTGCCAGTGCTTGGGATCGGGACCTTGCAGCCCGTGGATGAACGCGACGGCCATTGTGCCAACTAGGTAGGGATCCTCGCCCATCGACTCCTCCGTGCGTCCCCAGCGCGGATCACGGCTCAGATCAACGTTGGGAGCGCGCATCACGATTCCACCAAAGTCAAAGACGGGGTTCTGATAGTAATAACGGCCTTCCTCCCCTTCGAGCGCGCCAATCTTCTTTATCAACGCGGTGTCCCAAGTCTCGCCCAGTCCCTTCTCTTGAGGGAAGGTCGTGGTGGGCAAGGGTTGAAGGCCATGCGGACCCCATAGGCCCGGACCGCCCAATGCGAGCCCATGCAGTCCTTCTGGCTCGTCCGAAAACACAAGTTTCAGGCGCGGAATTTTAGGATGGCCATCCATAAGCTCGACTTTTTCATCGAGCGTCAGACGCTTCAGTAAATCGGCAATGCGCGCATCATCGCTTAACTTAGGATCACGAAACGGATAATCCGTCTGAGCGCTTGCGTTGAGCACGAACAGAGTCATTGCCAAAAAGAAAGAAAAAAACAATTTTCTACATTCGTTTTTCCGCATGACTTACTCCCATCTCCACCTCCCAAGAACGTTAGTTAACGCGCAAAAGAGGGATTCACCATTTGGACCGCGCTCCGCGGTTCTATTCCACAAGATCGACCTGGTATGGGCCGAGTTTCATTGCGCCATCGTAGGACTGGTGTGAAAGAACGCCGTTCGCTTTCACGCCAACCGCAACGCCCTTCTCTTCTTCTGTCGTGTTCACATAGAGGGTGCGGCCGTCGACAACTCTTGCGTAAACTCCCTCGGGAGTCTTCGGGCCCGGCTGAATGCCCGTAACCTTGTAGAGATAGTTCATCAATGGCCCAACCGCGGAAGGATTCGATTCCGTCGCCAGATAGATGGCATTGCCTTTGCCAAATTTATTGATCGTTACAGCGGGAGTGCGATCACTGGTATTTGTAAATCGGGCAACGACCGTGGCCGTGGATGGCTCTAGCACTTCATAGTGATGGACTGCGGTCTCGATTGAGTTCCCATCCAACTGGAACTTCAATTTGGCTGGAGTGTCGTAAAATGCATTTGTCTTCAATCCAAAAACATCGCTCAAGCGGCCGGGCAGAGGCGTATCAAACCACAGTCCATGCTCGTCAACTTTCGCCGAGAATGCCGTCATCAGAACCGTGCCTCCTCCGCTGACGTAATCCCGAAGAGCTTTCGCGGAGCCGGCATCCATCACATAATCGGCTGGCACAACAACCAACTTGTAAGACGAAAGACTGTCGTGCCCGATGTTGATGATAGCCGTGTCGATATTCGCTCGGAAGAACGGATCGAATGCGCCTTGCACCTGATTCGTATACGAGGTTTTGAAGTACTGAAGCGTCGTGTTGGAAGGGCCATTCGGGTGCGAGTCAATGAGTGAATCGAAGGAATAGGCAATGGCGACTTCTGGGTGCGTGTAGCGCGGAAATCCGAATTGCGAAAGCTGTCGGAACTCGGCTGCAATGCGCGCGAATTCATCCACCTTCCATGAGGGTGTGCCATCGTGGTCTACTAGTCCGAACAGTGCCTGCTCCTCGCCACCCTGGTGAGTGTTGAACGTCCATGCGAGCAGCCCCTGCGCCCCCATCATAAGTCCAAGGTGCGCATACATCCGGCTGCGACCCGGCTCCCCGTACCAACCTCCGCCTCCCGCTGTGAACTCGTTGAACCAGATAGGAGTGTTCAGATCGCCTTTCGCCATCAAAGCGGTAAATGCGCCACCGATTGGGTCGCCTGGGTAAAAGCCCTCAGCGCCATAGGACACATATGCTTTGTAGGTCGCGAGATAATCGAAGCCCTTCCTTGGCGCGTAATCCCATAAATTCGAAATCGATGGAACTTCCGGCATGTTGCGGCGGCGGATCGCATCGAGTTCCTTGAGCCGCGCCACCGTAACATCCGACCAATAGCGATGAAGATCCAAGTAGCGTTCGGAAGGTCCGGGCCCATCCGCAAGAGGTAGGTCTACGTCCTCCAAGCTATTCAGCCGCCGTGACCATCTCTGCGTCGCCCATGCCTTATTGAGGTCTTCAACGGTTCCGTACTTATCTTTGAGCCAAGCGATGAACCGCTGCCGATCTGCTTCTGAGTACGACATAAATCCGTTGCCGGTTTCATTGGTGTAGCCTATCGCAATCACGGCTGGGTGATGCGCGTAGCGTTTCGTCAGCACGTCCGCCATCAAGCCCAACTCATGCACGTATCCAGGGTCGCTGATGTCGTCCATGTAGCGCTCCGCGGGAGGCAAGCGGGCGCCGTTTTGGCTGACAACATCGGCCCCCGGGTATGCGCGATGCAGCCATATCGGCGCGGGCGAACCCGGAATGTCTAGGATCACCCGAATACCGTTAGCCTGCATCTTGTCCATGATCTTCTCGAACCATACGAAGTCGAACTTTCCCTGCGACGGCTCGAACGAATCCCAAGAAAGATCGCCCATGCGCACAACGTTGAATCCTGCCCCCTTCATGATGGCAATGTCATGATCGATCTGCTCGGGTGTGCGGTCGATTGGCTGATAACAAGCACCAACAAAGAGTTGTCCTGGGCCAGGCCAGCTTTGGTGAGCAGAAACCTTCTGGGCCAAAGATGCAACGCTGAACGCACCCATAACAATAATAGGTAGCATAAACTTCCTGAGTAACATAACACCTTCCTTTTGGAGGCTCGCTGAACGGCTTATTTTGCTCATCGATTCATTTGCAAGCAATATGCCCGATTGTTGATCTTTCAATTTTTCCCCTGATGCGTTTTAGCTTGACGAGCACGATGTCGTTGCTCTTCATCGACACCGTGAAGTCGATTGCGCCTGATGTGCCGCTTTGCAGAATCTTGTCGGTCTCCAGCAGATCCCGTGTAAGTTCGGTCAGTCGCGCAGCCTGCGCCACAGTCAGATCCTTTGGAGAACCCATCTCGATGTAAGCCGTATAGGCATCGTTCGCGCCATAGCCCGTCCGGTTCACCTCCAGCCGATACGCCGCGTTGTGAACCAGATGCGTAACATGGAACTCCACCGGGGCCGCCGGATGCGCGGGAACGGCTCGCGTATAGAAAGATCGATTGCTCATCTTCTGATCCGGCTGTTCAAAATCCCAGATCACGGCGCTGAAGTCTCCACCTTTTGTTGATAACATCGCCTGAGAGTCGCTCGTCGTGATGCTTTCTCCTTGCAGCGCGTGAAGATACTTGTATGCGAAGTATGCCGGCTTGCGAATTCCCTGCGGATTCAACAGTCCAAATCCGCCTTGAAATGGGGCCGTCGGAGGGCCGGGCTCTTCAAACAAATCGGTATATGTCCAATAACTCATGCCTTGCGCCAGTCCCTGACTAGCCTTGAGCTTAGTCAGAATATACGGAGCGCTGATATACGAATCATGCACGGAATCACGCGGCGTGTAACTTGTGCTCCATTCGGAGAAATACAGCGGAAGCCCCGGAAACGGCGAGGCGGAAATTTGTTTGCGAACACGCCGCACGTCACCGACAATTGCGTCCGGCGACGGATCGAGTTTGGTATCGGACTTACCTTCCGCATCGAGGAATCCGCCTTGAACGCCGTAAGTATGAGTTGTGACAAAGTCAACGCCAGCGGCGCTCTGCTTTACGTGCACCAGGAACTCTGGAACCCATGCCGCTCCGGCCGTGCTTGGCCCTCCCACTCGCAACGCAGGGTCAATCGACTTGATCGTTTTTGCGGTCAGATCATACAGATCAAAGTAGGCTTTCTGATCTGCGCCTTCCCAGAATCCCGAGAGATTGGGCTCATTCCACACTTCAAAAAACCACGTGCGCACTTCGTCTTTGCCGTAGCGCGTCTCAATATGCTGGATGAAAGCAGCAATAAGATCATGCCACCCATCGGGTTTTGGATGCGATGTGTTGCCGTTCCAATAGAAAATACTGCTCTGCGAAGTTGCCAGCGCCTTCGGTGTAAAACCGAGTTCGACAAACGGCTTGATATGCCGCGCCAGTAAGTAGTCGTAGAGCTGGTCGATCTTCGACCAGTTATAAGTAGTTTTGCCATTCTCTATCTTCACAGTGCCTAAACAATCGTGAAAGATTGCGTGGAATCTTAGGTAACGAAATCCAAGCTCGTCTGTCGTCAGCTTCAACTGCGCCTGACTGTCCTCGCGAATCAAGGTTCCGGGATAATCTGAGCCTACCGACAAATCAAAAAAACGATCCACGAGCCCCGTCGATTTCCTGATATCTACAACAATCTGTCTGGACGGCCCATACTGCGATTGAGCGTGGAGAGATGCTGCCGACAATATTGTCAAGGAACCAAGAGATAAAATGGATAACTTCCGCAAAACTGCATTGAACATCAGGTGGCACTTCCTTCTCAGAAACATACGGGCAACATTTGGTACGGCAAAAACAGAGAGAAGGCCGGATTTTTTGAAACAAGGCCCGGCCTTTCTCACTACCAGGTTAATTTGCCTGACAGTTGAAGGTACCGCGGTTCGTTGGTAGGCCCACTGGGCCCTTTCTTGATGGTTCCGAAATCGATGCTGGTTGGGTCGGTGTTATAGCCTTCGTCCCAATCCGGGTGGTTGAATGCGTTGAGGAAATCGACGCGAATTTGCAGCTTCGTATGATCTCCGAGATAGATCTTGGAGGCTTCGGGAATGCTGAAATTCTTGGAAGCAGCAATATCCAGTTTGTACGCGCCTGGTTGACGGACGCCAAAATCGATATTTCTTCTTCCTACTGCGTACGAATTCGGCGCACGCACGAATTCAATGTTACTGACGTCGCACCCGGCCGCGGTCGCGGCAGGGCTGGGAATGATCGCACCAGTATTCGTGTCCTTATAGCCGACACAGGGAGTCACGCCACGAATTCTGCTGTAATTGTGTTGACCATCTGGCGGCAAGACGGTGTGGCTGACGCCCATCGACTTGCTGATAGGCCCGCCAGTTGAAGCCATCTCCCAGTTTCCCGCTTGGTCATAGAATGTTGACCCCGATCCGCCGGAGTCCTGGGGACGCCACGCAAAGCCACTGTAATACGTGTAGATCGGGGTGATCTCCCACCCGTTGACGATCTCATCCACCAGCCGGTTGGAATTCGATAGCAGCAACTGGCCCCTGCCAAACGGCAAAACGCCGACTCCAGAGAGAGTCACGGAATGCTTGACATCGGCGAACGTGCTCACCTGCCGCGCAAAAACATGGTTGAGTTGATCCACCCACCCGGTTGAAGGGTTGGTTCCCGGGGGGCCCCAGGTATTCTGTCCGGGAACCCAGTACCCAGAAGACTCCGCCTTGGCGTGTGTGTACGTAGCATGCAGGGACAAGCTTCCTGAAAGTTGATGCGACCCAACCGCCTGGAACGAGTTATACCAATTCTTTCCGTCGTTGGTAGCGCCGTTCTCGGTAATGTCTTCGAACTGCTGATAGGGACGGGCCAGATACGAGCCGGAAATGGTTTCGGGGCTGTAATAATCGCCACCAGCAAAATCAGATTTGCCCTGGAAAGGATTTTTGACTTGGCCGGACGCGGCGTCGCAGAGTTGGCGGTTGCCGCCACGCTCCACGTCGCACTGCGCGTTCCACTGAGGTGAAATTAGATTGATGTTGTTGTTTTCGGGGTTGTTGGGAACCCGGTTACCGACATAGGCGACACTGACCACATCGTGCCTGGAGACGGCTATCTCATAGGCCAGGCTCCAAGACCAGAAAGAGGGAAAGTGATAGTTCGGATTGAGGAATGAAAATGACTTGCCAAGATCCTGCAAGTAGCCAAGTTTAGCCCCGTCTGGCTTGGGTATCACCGAGATAGGGTTGCTGAGGCCCTGGCCGGTTGTGGACGTGTAGGGCGTAAGTCCGTTGTTGAGCGAGTTTGTATAACTGGTGGAACTGCTGAAGCCATCCGAATTATTCGTCTCTTGAACATTCAGAAAGTTTTCGCCGATTCCACCACGGAGTGACATTTTGTCGGAGAGCGCGTAGGCAAAACCGATGCGCGGCTGAATTTGCAGCTTGTTCATGCGGTATGCGCCCCTGGGCTGCCCGTTGACACCGGCAAATGTCAGACCTCCTTGATAGTTCGATCCTCCCATTGAGGGAATCTGATACGAAGCAGTTTGATCAAAAACTCCGTTCATCTTGTTGTGGCGCTCAACCTCTGGAGTGGCGAAGTCCCAACGCACGCCAAGATTCAGAGTCAGTTTCTTCGTGACTTTCCAATCGTCCTGGACCCACGGCGCGAAGTAGTGCTGAGACCAAAATGGGTAATCGGTCCAGTTTACGCTGCCGGTGTTCGGATACCCGAGAAGCAACGAGGCGATGGACAAACCACTCGAGTAACCCGGGGCATCCGAATTGTTCGCTGTACCTCCGCCGTATTCGTTGGTGAAATTCGAGGTGAATTTGAATTGGTCGGCATTGCCTCCAATTGGAGCCATCCACTGATAGAAGTCAACGTTGACTCCCGCACGGATGGAGTGAGAGCCTTTGATATAGGTCAGTGTGGGAAGGAAATCGAGAGCGTGCCGGTCGCCGGAAAAGCCGAGCCAATTGGGGCCGAAGTCAACAAAGTCGCTCGCGTTCGGAAGACCGCCGGAAGCGATGTTCAGGAAGCGATTCGTACTCTGGATTTGATTGTAAAAGGCAGAGGCATATTTTAGATTGGCTACCTCGTTATCCGAGAAGATTTTGCCCTCAACCGCCTCGTTGGTGTAGACCATCACGGATGTGCTGACATTCAACAGAAGGTTCGGGCTAAAAACGTGCGTCCACTGAGCCGCGCCGGTCTGAGTTTGCGGCTGAATACCTGTTCCATTGGAGTTGGCCGGATCCGCTGCGGGAACGCACGTATTCCAGAGGTCATTGGCCGTGCGGCCCTGTTTGCCCCAGCGAAACGAGAATTTGTCCGCATCGCTCTTGTTGTAGTCGACCTTGACCATTGTGTTCGTCCAAAGATCGTTTTCCACTTGCCGCACTACATAGTTGTTGCTCCAGGGAGCATACCCCGCGCCAGGATTGGCGTTCGGCGTAACATAGCTCAAATACGACAGAACATTCGCGGCAACTTGATCAATCCGCTCCTTTGGAATTTTGTTGCCCGAGAATGCCGCGTGCGCTTGCTTCGTCAATCCATCATGGGGATCGACGACGGTAGTCAGCGGCGTAAGAGGATCATAAATCGTCAACGGTTGCAAGCTGTTTGTCGTGGAATTCCAGTAAGTAGCCGTGCTGAAGTCATAATTTTTGACCCAGTCTGGGTTCGGAACCGAGTAAGTGTTGGAGGACGGGTTGGGCAGAATATCCCTCATTCTCTCATAACTGGCAATGAAGAATAATCTGCTCTTTCCGTTGAACAGATGCGGAATCACAACCGGCCCGTCCACCACGAAGCTCTCTTGGCTGCGCCGGTGTGCAACTTTCGGTTGATCGTTGTACTTGGTCTGGTAATCATACGTGTCAAGCCATTGCCGCCGGGCATAATAGTCCGCGGTGCCATGAAACTGGTTGCTGCCGGATTTCAATGACAGGTCAACCGCCGACCCTCCAGAGTGTCCGTAGGAGGCATCGTAGGCATTCAGCACGATTTTGTATTCCTGCACGACGTCCACCGAAGGCGTAAAGGCCGTTCTGCCCAGATCGGCTGCGTCGTTGCTGGCACCGTCGATATTGGTCTGACTGGGCTGGAAGGAGCCATTCACCAGTTGATTGCCGGTCACGTTGTCGAACGGCCGTGGGTACTGTGCGCTCGAGAAGTCGTGTGTGCCTGGGCTGAGGTCCATCAGACCATAGGGGTTGCGGCCATCCAGAGGCGCTTCCTGAATGCGCTCGTTATCGATGATCTCGCCATTATCGGCCTTGGAAAGTTCAACCTGCGAAGCGCTCGCGTTCACGGTGACTTGTTCGGTCGTGGTTCCAACCTGAAGATTGAAATCGATCGTTGAGGTCTGGTCGACGTTCAGCAGAATATCTGTTTTCTTTTCGGCCTGAAACCCTGGCTTGGAAACCGTAATGTCATAGGTTCCGGGGATCAGGTAGGTGACCGTATAGTTGCCCGTGCTTGTGGTAGCTGTCTTGACATCCACGCCGGTCGCCTGGTTGTGGACAATGACTTGAGCCGCGGGGATTACAGCCCCTGTAACGTCAAGAACATGTCCGGTGAATTGCTGTGTCGCCTGTGACCAGGAAACAACGGCAGAGAAGATGCACAACACAGATAGAACCAAGCCCCATGGAGCTTTGGCTACCTTCCTGTTTGCATACCGCATATTTCTTGCCTCCTTGCAAATTTTTCTGA
>Ga0224529_1000951_pt1 | contig 19526 bp, 12 predicted proteins | sample CBST50metaG_FD_179893 | JGI IMG/M metagenome (GOLD analysis project Ga0224529, IMG submission 179893) | Peat soil microbial communities from Stordalen Mire, Sweden - C.B.S.T50 | ecosystem: Environmental > Terrestrial > Soil > Wetlands > Peat | place: Sweden: Norrbotten County, Stordalen Mire... | reverse complement strand
GCGCATCCACCATCAGAATCTTCCAGCCCAGCCGCCGTACCCGCACGCAAAACTCATCGTCCTCGGCCGCAATCACATCAGGCCGGAAGCCGCCCGCCGCCTTGAACGCTTCCACACGCGCCAAGAAAATTCCGCCGCTGGACCCAATCTCCCCCGGCTCCTGCTGCCACTCCAGATTGCAAAGCCGGTTGTAAATGCTGGTCTCCGGGTGAATTTCCTTCAGATGCCCGCGCACCAGCCCCACGTCGCTTCTAAGATTCAGCTCGGCCACTCCCCGTTCGAGCCACCCATCTTCCAGTTCGCAGTCCCCGTCCACAAACTGCACAAAGGCCGTCTCCGGCGCAGCTTCCAACGCACAGGCAAAGCCCTCGTTTCTGGCACGCGCCGCGCTGAACGGACGCTCCGGGGACAGTTCCACCACCCGGCAGCCAACCGACCGCGCATACTCCGCGCTCCCGTCCGCCGAGCCAGAATCCACGTACACCACGGTCGTCGAAGCAGCCTGCGCCGCCCGCAGGCAGCCCTGCAGCCGTTCCCCCTCGTTGCGCCCAATCGCGACGATTACTACACCATCACTGGAGACAGGAATCATTGCACCTCATTTTACGGGGAAGCAGCGGCACGACAGTAACTCTGAATCTGACTCGTCAACCGGCATCAACGCACAACCGCTTCGGGCCGGCGCGCATAGAGCAGGAACTCATGGTTGCCCTCGGCCCCAGTAATCGGCGACGGAATGGTCTCCGCCACCTCCCAGCCCAGCGACTCCATGCAATCGGCCACCTTGTCCACCGCCAGCTTGTGCACTGCCGGATCGCGAACAATCCCGCCCTTGCCCACGTGCCCGCGCCCCGCCTCGAACTGCGGCTTGACCAGGACGACAGCCTCTTTGAGCCCCGGCGCCGCTGCCACGACCGGCCCCAGCAGCAGGGTTGCCGAGATGAACGAAACATCCATTACCAGCAGCGTCAATTCGGGTCCCCCCTCGCCGGCTGCCAGCACCCCCGGTTCCAGAAAGCGCGCATTGGTTCGTTCCATCAGACGCACCCGCTCGTCGTTGCGCAGCTTCATCGCAATCTGCCCAAACCCCGTATCGACGCAGATCACTTGCGCGGCGCCGTGTTGCAGCAGGCAGTCGGTGAATCCGCCCGTCGAGGTGCCCACGTCCAGGCATGCCCGGCCGCTCACAGCGATCGGCCAGTGCTCCAGAGCCGCCGCCAGTTTCAGCCCGCCGCGGCTCACATACGGCGGGTCCCCCCCCAGCATCCGCACCGCAGCGTCCTCGGCCACCAGCGTGCCCGCCTTGTCCACCTTTTGCTCGTTGATCAGAACCCGGCCCTCAAGGATGTACGCCCGCGCCCGTTCCATGCTCAGAGCCAGCCCTTGCTCCACAAGCAGAACATCCACGCGCATCTTCGCTCGCCCCGTCGCCATTTCCGTCCTTTCCTCTCCCTCGAATGTACTATTGATCCGGCACAAAACAATTGCATAACCCAATAGCTGTCATCCTGAGCGCATGACTCGCGGTGCGAGTTACGGCGAGAAGATGACACCAGAATTCCCACTGATTCTATTTGGTTTAAGTTTCGTGTCATCAGGAGCGACTGGAGCGTAGCGCAGGGAGTCGAAGGATCTGCGGTTGTTCTTTTGTATCGCAATCCAATTGTGCCGGATCAATAGGACGGCCCCGGTCGCTTGTTCCTGTACCGGATCTGGGGTCCCACCCTTTTCGCTGCTTCATCGCGAAAAGGGTGGAAAGCCACAACTCTCGCCCGATCAACGCCCTCGAAATCCCATTTCGCTCCAGATCGCAAAGCTGAAAAAGCCCCAAAGCCATTTCCGCTGTGCGGAAGTTGCTTTGAGGCTGTTTCTCATTCTCATCTTGACGAAGGCGCTATGGCATCAACTGGCAGACCTGCAAAAGTGTCTGTGAGCCCGTCGGCGACGGTTCCAGGCTGGGCGGCAGGTTGCAGGGCTGCCCATATCCAGGAACGCGGCTGGAGTAGTTGTAGTTGTAGCTTATCCCGTTTTGTGTGCTGGTGCGCAAATCCACCACATTGCCCGTCATCTTAAGCGTGGTATCTACGATGTTGGCCGACGTGGGCGTTGTACTCACAATGGTCACATAAGGACTGTCCGGCGAGGCGACATAGACCTTGCTGTATCCCCCATTCTGCGTGGAAGCCACGTGGCGCGGATGGCCAACGACAGAAAGCGTCTTTTCCACCTCGTGGCTGGACAGGTTCACCACACTCACCGTGCCATTCCCCGTCCCATCGTCCGCCTGGTTGGCGGTATAAGCATAGCTGCCATCGTAGAGGACGGCCACGCTAGCCGGATTCGTGCCCACCGGAATCGTGAAGGTGGTTCCAAAGTTCGCGCTGTCGTTGTAGTACTCGTCCAGGCTCACATCGATCACGGTGATCGTTCCGCCGTCGTAGTTGGCCACCACCAATTGGCTGGTCGCCGCGTTGTACTCGGCGTAAACCGGACCGGCTATCGCAGGAACATCGTTATTGGCGTCTTGTGCAAGTCCGGCGGTGGTCGAAAGCGGCAGACTGGGATGGCAGGTCACTGTCTGGCCGTTCTGGTTGGTGAAAGGTGTGCACGAGTCCAGCGTGTTCTTCGCCGTATCGATCACCGTAACCGTGTCGTCGCCGCGGTTCAGCACGAAAAGGCGCTTCAGATCCGGAGTCTGCACGGCGTAAACCGGGCATTTACCCAACGTGATGTTTGCGTCGTACGAGTAGCCGCTGATCTCGATCGGAGTCGCCAAGCCGTTGGGAATCGAGCTCGACGTCGGCGTCAGGTTGCACTCCACTCCGGTCGGATTGGCAATGTTCTGGCTGATGGCATACTGGCGCTGGCCGCTCGTTGTAGCCGCACCCGCAACCGTCACCGGGGTCGTCGCCACCGGAACTGAAAGCTTGAGGGCCTCCGGAGATCCGGAGAATACGTCAACCACGTTCTCGTATAGATCGGCAGCCCACAGTCCTGACGCTGGAGCCAGCAGGTTTACCGGCTTTGAACTGGCAGAGAGCGTGGTATACGTCACGTTCTTGGCCTGCAAGGTCGTCGAGATCGGAAAATTGGTCATCGTGCTGTCGCTGTTGATGGTGTACCCGGTCGTGCCGGAGTAATCCATGACAAACGCGTACGGACCTATGCCTTGGGTGGACGCCGTGGCCATCACCGTATCACCGGAGTAGTCGATGATGGTGGCAACGCCCGCCGTAGAGGACGAGGGGGACGAAACCACTGCAACATACGATGTCGGCTGCGCCGTTGGTCCGCTGCTTGTAATCGGCGTAACCACCGGCCGGTATGAGCTGCCGCATCCGGCAATCAGGGCAGCAGCCACAAGGGCCACACCCGCCTGAGCCAACGGCATACGCGCCTGGCCTAAATTCATGGGAAAAAGCCTCATTCAGTTCTTTCCTACTTACTTCGTGATTGTAAATCAGACAGGCGGGGTATCGCGGTTCTCCTATTGATGTACCCCGGAAGCCCTCCCCTTAAGTTCCTTTTCCTTGTCCTAAACAGCCCGTCCGCAGCGTTTCCCTGCTGAAAATTTAGACGCCGCTGGGCGGCCTGCGTCATCCTGATGGCCCTCTTTTTCTCGCATGCCCATCGGTTGCAGCCCTCTCAAGGCGCCAGTCCACGGATTACGATGAAGCGTGGATCAAACAAAGCTGGTCTGGCAATCGAAACTGGTGCTGCTTGTGGTGCTGCCCTTCACGGCCGCAGACCTTGTGCTCAAAACCCACTGGTGGACAACGCAATCGGCGCCGGTTGCGCTCTGGACCGTGGGCCTGAGCGCACTGCTCGGCCTGGCTACCTGGAAGCTGCGGGCAGCCACAGCCGGCGGGTCGGCTGCCGGAGCGGCCATCACCGCCAGCCTCGTGTTTTCCACACTGATGTTTCCCTACCAGCCCTGGCACACTGCTCTCATTCCAGCGATTGCTGTCTCCATGCTCGCCTACCTTGTCACCCGGATGGGCCGCGAACAGAAGAAGAAGCTCGGCACGGTCGAACCGCGAAATGGCCGTTCCGCCGCCCAGATAACGGCCAATCTGGGTGTGGCGGCCATTGCCTCCAGTGACCCTGTGCTGTCCTGGGTTACCAACTCCCACTGTTTCACGCTGTCTGCCCTCGCGCCCACGCTCCTGTTTACCATCGGGCTGGCTGCGCTGGCTGAAGCCGCCGCGGACACAGTCTCCTCGGAAGTAGGCCAGGTCTTCGGCGGTCGACCGCGCTTGATTACCACCCTGCGCCCGGTTGCGCCGGGACAGAACGGCGCCGTAAGTCTCGTCGGCACCCTCGCCGGAGTGATTGCCGCAGCCCTGGTCGCGGTTGCCGGGACACTTGCGCTCCGCGGCAGCCTCACGATGTTCGCCGTCAGTTGCGCGGGCGGCGTCTTCGGCCTACTCTTTGACAGCCTTCTGGGTGCCACCCTGGAAGAGCACGGCTACCTGAACAACGACGCGGTCAATTTCCTCTCCACCGCCAGCGCCGCCGTTTTTGCTCTGGGCCTGCTTGCGATCTTGCCCCATTCCTAAAGCGGAATCAGAGTAACTATATCCAGAGTTTTGGCAGGGTCGCCGCTCCCTAGGGGGGATCGCGTCGACTTGAACGCTGCGGTTTCCGGATACATCAACTCTGGTTTCGCTGTAACTCGGCTGGGCCTTTCTTCCCATCTACGCAGCCCAAGTGAGCAATTTTGCACACCCATTCCTTAGAGCTTCAGGAATCATGCTGATAGGGTTACGTGCACGGCCTGCGATTGCCTGAACATAGGTTTTTAGTGCACAGGCGTCGATACGAGTTTGTGGCATGGATTCGCACCGCCGTTTCATCCGACACGGAAATGCTCAAGCGCCAACACCGGGCAAGGATCAGGTGGAGTAATGAAGCCTTTCTTGAAGCAGAAGGTGCTGATCGCGTTCGGTTTGGCCATATTGGCCCTGCTGTTCATAGGAACCACCTCGTATCGCTGGATGACCGTATCCGATGAAAGCACGCGGTGGGTTTGGCATACGCACGAGATTCTATTGAACATCCAGGATTTGCTTCTGTCGATGGAACGAATCGACTCCAGCAGCCGGGAATTTGCATCGACAGGCAAGGAATCAGTTCTTGAGCCCTACCATGCAAGCGTGCAGAGAGTCGCTGAGGATCGGGAGGCCATTCGCAGCCTGACACTGGACAACGGCATACAACAACGTCAGCTCCCGGCCGTCGCAAAGCTTGCCGCTGAAAAAATCCAGCATGCAGACAGGGTCATCAATCTGCGCCGGACTCAGGGCCTGGCAGCCGCGACGGCAGCCTTGGGAAGCGAGTCGGACAAACAGATCAAGGATGAGTTTCAAGCCGCGGTTGACAACCTGCAAAGCGAAGAACTGCGATTGCAGGCACAGCGCAGTGCGAAAACCGAGTGGTACTCGAACCAGAGCAAGATTTTTCTGATCCTTGGTACCCTGTTTGCGATATTGGTCATCTCTGCTACAGGCTGGACCACTGTGCGCGACATCTCCAACCGCAAGGCTGCCGAGGCCAGATATCGCGGCCTGCTGGAAGCTGCACCGGATGGAATGGTAGTGGTGGACCAAAGTGGCGCAATCGTTCTACTCAATGTCCAGGCGGAGAAGCACTTCGGATACCGCAGCGATGAGCTTCTGGGCCAGAAGGTGACCAATATCATTCCTGAAGGCTTTGCGGAGCGGCTCATCGCCGACGGCACCAGAACCGCAGCCGAGGCACTGGCCCAGCAGATCGGTACCGGAATCGAACTCTACGGGCGGCGCAAGGATGGAAGCGAGTTTCCCATTGAAATCATGCTCAGCCCGCTGGAAAGCGCTGAGGGAATCCTGGTGACGGCGGCCATCCGCGATATCACGACACGCAAGGATGCGGAGAGGCATCTGGCCCAGATGGAGGCCAGATACCGCGGCCTGCTGGAAGCTGCGCCGGATGGAATGGTAGTGGTGGACCAAAGTGGCGCAATCATTCTGCTCAATGTCCAGGCGGAGAAACACTTCGGATATCGCAGCGATGAGCTTCTGGGCCAGAAGGTAACCAACATCATTCCGGAAGGTTTCGCGGAACGGCTCATCGCCGACGGCACCAGAACCACGGCAGAGGCCCTGGCCCAGCAGATCGGCACCGGGATCGAGCTCTACGGACGGCGCAAGGATGGAAGCGAGTTTCCCATCGAAATCATGCTTAGCCCGCTGGAAAGCACAGAGGGAATCCTCGTAACAGCGGCCATCCGCGATATCACGACGCGCAAGGATGCGGAGCGGCATCTGGCCCAGATGGAGGCCAGATACCGCGGCCTGCTGGAAGCTGCGCCGGACGGAATGGTGGTGGTGGACCAAAGTGGCACAATCGTTCTGCTCAATGTCCAGGCGGAGAAGCACTTCGGATACCGCAGCGATGAGCTTCTGGGCCAGAAAGTAACCAACATCATTCCGGAAGGCTTCGCGGAGCGGCTCATCGCCGACGGCACCAGAACCACGGCAGAGGCCCTGGCCCAGCAGATCGGCACAGGGATCGAACTCTACGGGCGGCGCAAGGATGGAAGCGAGTTTCCCATCGAAATCATGCTTAGCCCGCTGGAAAGCACAGAGGGAATCCTGGTGACGGCGGCCATCCGCGACATCACCGTGCGCCGGGAAGCTGAAGCAAATCTTGCACAAAAGGTTGAAGAGCTGAACCGCTCCAATGAGGAGTTGGAGCAATTTGCCTATATTGCTTCTCACGATTTGCAGGAACCGCTGCGCATGGTGGCCAGTTACACGCAGCTTCTATCCAAACGGTACAAGGGCAGGCTGGACTCGGATGCCGATGAATTCATTGCTTTCGCGGTAGACGGAGCTAGCCGCATGCAACGGCTGATCCAGGATCTTCTGGCCTATTCGCGCGTGGGGAAAAAAGGCGGCGAATTGCTGGATGTTTCCAGTGAAGAATCCTTGCTGCTGGCAATTAACAATCTGCGCGGCGCCATTGAAGATAGCGGCGCCCTGGTAACACACGATCCCCTGCCCAGGGTCATGGCAGACGAAGTTCAGTTGACCCAGTTGCTGCAGAACCTTGTGGGCAATGCCATCAAGTATCAAAAGCCCGGAGTTCCCCTCATCCATATCTCCGCTGTACGGAACGCCGAGGGGATGTGGTTGTTTTCCATTCGAGACAACGGCTTGGGAATTGACTCGCAGTTTTTTGAAAAGATCTTCGGAATGTTCCAGCGGTTGCACAAACGGGAAGAGTTTGCCGGTACCGGCATGGGATTGGCCATCTGCAAGAAGATCGTCGAGCGGCATGGCGGCGAAATCTCGGTTGAGTCGCAACCGGGAGTAGGTTCAACGTTTCACTTTACCCTGGCTGCAAGCAAAGCTCAGTCATGAATGCGCGAGGAAAGACATGAGTATTGAGGTTCTGTTGGTTGAAGATAGTCCCGGAGATGTCCGGCTGACGCAGGAAGCGTTCCGCGAGGCCAATAGCCGCACCAATTTGCATGTAGCTTCAGACGGCGTGGAGGCCATGGCGTTTCTAAGGCAGGAGGGGAACTACGCCCACGCTCCCCGCCCGGATTTTATCTTGCTGGACCTGAACCTCCCCAAGATGGATGGCCGCGAGGTCCTGGCTCACATCAAGAGCGATGAAAGCCTGAAAACAATCCCCACAATCATCCTCACCACATCCAATGCGGAAGCAGATATCGTCCGGAGCTATCAGCTCCAGGCAAACTGCTACCTCACCAAGCCCGTGCAGTTGGATGACTTCGAAGCCCTGGTAAAGAGCATCAACGAATTCTGGTTGACCAAGGTCAAGCTACCACAGCAGAGGTAAACCCGATGAGCAACAGATCAATCAAGGCAGTTCTCCTGATCGAAGACAATCCGGGAGACGCCCGTTTGATTCGCGAAATGTTCAGCGAGCAGAGCTCACAGGACATTGAACTGAATTATGTGGAGTGCATGGGCGACGCGGAAAGGTATCTCGCGGAACATGCGGTTGATATTATCCTGTCTGATCTTGGGCTGCCCGATACGCAAGGTTTGGAAGCGGTAAGGCGAACTCACGCGGCCGCGCCCCACGTCCCCCTGGTTGTGCTTTCGGGCATGGATGATGAGTCGATGGCATTGCAAGCCTTGAAAGAAGGCGCGCAGGACTATCTCATCAAGGGCCAGATCGAGTCGCGCGAGCTTCTGCGATCCATGCGTTATGCCGTTGAGCGCAAACTCAACGAAGAAACGCTCTACACGGAAAAGGAATTTGCCCAGGTCACGCTCGACTGCATTGGCGATGCCGTCATTTGCACCAACATTGCAGGGAACATCACCTTCCTCAATCGGGTTGCGGAGAAGATGACAGGCTGGCTGCGCAAGGATGCGGCAGGCAAGCCAATGGCCGATGCTTTCCTGATCGCTGACGCAACCACGCGCGAGGCTACCCCGAATCCGATGAAGAAGGCCATGGGAAAAGATGGCGCTGTGCATCTGCCATCGAATTGTATCCTGATCCGGCGTGATGGCAATGAGATTTTCGTCGAAGACTCCGCCGCTCCCATCCACGACCATGAAGGGCAGATAACCGGATCGGTTCTTGTTCTTCGCGACGTGAGCGTGGCGCACACGCTGGCGCAGAAAGTCATTCATTCAGCCGAGCACGACTTTCTCACTGGCTTGCCCAACCGGTTGCTGCTGAACGACCGAATTAGCCAGGCTATCGCCCTGGCGCAACGTCATACGCACCTGGTCGCGGTGCTGTTCCTGGATCTGGATGGCTTCAAGCACATCAACGATTCCCTGGGACATCCTACCGGCGACAAACTTCTCCAGTCCATCGCAAAACGCCTGCATGATTGTGTTCGCGCCCCGGACACCGTAAGCCGGCAGGGAGGCGATGAATTCGTTGTATTGCTACAAGAAGTTAAACAGGAGGAAGACGTTGCCACCGCAGCCGACAGAATGCTGCGTGCCGTTGCACAGGTTCATTCCATCGACCGCCACGAGCTTCACATCACCGCAAGTATCGGCGTAAGCCTCTATCCCGACGACGGCCGTGATGCAGAGACACTCATCAAGAACGCTGACACTGCAATGTACCAGGCCAAGGAAGACGCGCGGCAGAGTTACAAGTTTTTCAGGCCGGAGATGAATGTCCGTGCCGTCGAACGGCAATCCATCGAGGAAGACCTGCGGCACGCTCTGGAGCAAAAGGAATTCACGCTGAACTACCAGCCAAAAGTCAATCTGAAAACTGGAGCGATTACCGGGGCGGAAGCGCTGATTCGCTGGACTTCTTCCACACGAGGATCGGTCCCTCCGCTGCAGTTCATTCCCGTCGCGGAAGACTCCGGCCTCATCCTGCCTATCGGCGCCTGGGTCCTGCGTGAAGCATGCACGCAAGCCAGGGCCTGGACGGATGTCGGCCTGTCTGCCGGAACCGTGGCCGTAAACGTCTCTGCAATCCAGTTTCGGAACGAGAGCTTTCTCGAAGGCCTGTTTGCAATTCTCAAGGAAACCGGGATGGACCCGCGGTCTCTCGAACTGGAGGTGACTGAGAGTGTCCTCATGAAACACGCCGAGGTCGCGGCAGCCATACTCCAAACCCTCAGAGACAAAGGAGTGCGTGTCTCCATCGACGATTTCGGCACAGGCTACTCCAGTTTGAGCTATCTTCGAACGTTCCCTCTCGATGCGCTTAAAATCGACCAGTCCTTCGTCCGGCAGATCGACGTCGCCCCTGACGACACGGCCATCGTGACCGCGATTATCAGCATGGGGCAAAGCCTTGGCTTGCGCATCATTGCCGAGGGTGTTGAAACGAATGAAGATCTGCTATTTCTGAAGGCGCGCGATTGTGACGAGGCGCAGGGGTTCTATTTCAGCCGGCCAGTCACCGCCACGCAGTTCGTCAAACTGCTCGAAGCTCAATAACGATCTTTGGAAAAATTCAGCAGAGAAACGTCAGAAGGATGAAGCGCGGCTGTAGCGCGGTTCTCAGTGCAGATGCATCCGCCACGCTGTATAGCTGAGAATCTCGTGCTCGATGCGCTCGAAATCCCGTGAGCCGCCCTCGACGGCCACGCGCGGACGCGGTGAAGTCAGCACGTCCAGGCCCTCTGCGGCGCAAATCTCATGAATGCGGAACATGTGGGTGCTGTCGCTGACAATCACCAGCCGCCGCAATCCGTTGGCGCGTGCAATCACGCCGATACGGCGCGCCGAATCCCCCGTATTGCGGCTCTGCGTTTCGGCAATGATGGCCTTTTCTGGTACACCCATGCCCATCAGGTATTCGCGGCCTACGGAGCCCTCGGAGTACTCATCCCCTCCCGCTCCGCCCAGCGTAATAATCAGCGGCGCAATGCCGCGATGGTAGAGATCCAGGGCATGGTCCAGGCGTGCACGATAGACCGGCGAAGGCCGCCCGTCATACTCCGCCGCGCCAAAAACGCCGATCGCATCCGAAGGCGCGGCCTGATCCTGGCCAGCATAGCTCGCAATCTGCCCGTAAACCCAGCGGCTCCAGCACAAGGCTCCCACGGCCAGTGCAAGCAGCAGCAATAGCACGACGCGCAGAGTCCATTTGCTTCGTTTCGTCCTGGTCCGACGCCCCATGGAAACCTCTTGACGTTGAAGGCTGGAAATCAGCAACACTATAGTTTATCGGCACTCAGCGCGTCATGCACCATCGCCCCAGTCTTCGTGTCTGGTCCTTGTCTTTTCCTACCTCTCCAGCACCATCACGATTTCGTGTGTGGGAATCGCGCCCTCGCGCAGAATCTCCCAGCGCCCGGGGCCAAGCGATAGGTCCACGATCGTGGTGGGCAGTGCGTGGCCGGTGGGTCCACCATCAATAATCAGCGGAATCCGGTCGCCAATCTGGTCGCGCACGCTGGCTGCATGGGTGCACTCCGGCGCTCCCTGAAGGTTGGCCGAGGTCGCCGTAATCGGCAGCCCGAAGCGCTCCACCACCGCCCGCGGAATGGCTGCGTCCGGCACCCTCAGCGCCACATTGCCTGTATTCGCCGTCGAGCGCAACGGCAGCTTCGTCCCGGCGCGCACAATAATCGTCAGCGGCCCGGGCCAGAATCGTTCCGCCAGCTTGTCCAGTTGCACGTCAGTATCGCGCGCCAGTTCGTACGCCTGCGACACGGAGGCAATCAGCAGCGAAAGAGGCTTGTGTTTTTGACGGGTCTTGATCCGGTAAATCTGTTCCACTGCGTGCAGATTCACCGGGTCCACGGCCAAGCCGTAGAAGGTGTCCGTAGGCAGCGCGATCACATCGCCCTTATGCAGGCAGGAGACAATGTAGTCGATCCGGTCCGGTTGGGGCTCATCGGGATGGACGCGCAATATCTCCGCGGACAAGAAGGCCTACCTCGGTTCCCGAAAGGATAACGCCATAAAGACGGAAACTATCACAGCACCAGCCGTGGTGCAAGATGCCCAAGCGTCACTCGTCTCCCCGCCGCTTGGGCAAAACAGCTTAGAATCGCACTAAGTGTTTTGAAGGTTTCCGCCAAATGCCTGTTCGCATTGTACAGAGTAAGCAGAACGCCCGCCTCAAAGAACTTCGCCGCGCGCTGGCCTCGCCCGCCCACAGCGGGTCCAGCCCTGCCCGCGGCGGTTTCGGCCTCGTCGGAGTCGAAGGTCCCAATCTGCTTACGGAAGCCGTGCGCGCGGGCATGGCGGTCAATTGCGCCTTTGTGGCGCAGGACGCCGAGTACCTGCTTGACGAGCTTGGCCTATCGCCGGAAATCGAAGTTCTGTTGCTCCCCAGGGAGCTTTTGACCTCCGCGCTGGCCACCGAAACGCCGCAACCGGTCGCAGCCTTGGTCCAGCCGCCGGAGTGGGATTGGACTCACCTGCTCGACAGCTCTCGCAAGACCGCGCCTCTCCTTGTCGTGCTGGCCGCGCTCCAGGATCCCGGCAACCTGGGCACCATCCTGCGCTCCGCCGAGGCCTTCGGAGCCGATGGCGTCCTCAGCCTGCCCGGAACCGTCAGCGCCTGGAACCCCAAGGCCGTGCGCGCCTCCGCCGGCAGCGTCTTTCGTCTCCCGCTCATCTCCGTCAGCGTCGAAGAGTGCTTCACACGCCTCCACGCGGCCGGCATCAAAATCTGGACCACAACCATGCGCAACGCTGAGCCAGCCCCTCGCGCCAACCTGTCTGCGCCCATAGCCCTGCTCATCGGCAACGAGGGCAATGGCGTTCCGGAAAAATTGGCAGCCCAGGCCGATGGCGCACTCACCATTCCCTGCCCCGGCCCCGTGGAAAGCCTCAACGCCTCGGTCGCCGCCAGCGTCCTGCTTTACGAAGCATCCCGCCAACGAGGAGGCAAGTCATGAGTCTTTTTGACATCAACCCCGAAGGCACAAAATTTTTCGGCAACATCCGAGTAGAGCCCAAAACACTCCAGGCCCCATCCTTTCGTCTTTTTTCTGACGAAAGGGTGGGAAACCTCAGCCCTCAATCGGCCCCGTTCCTGGGGAGCGACCAATGAGCCTTTTTGACGGCGAACCCGAAGGCCCCAAAGGCACTCTCCGTACCGCGCCTCTGGCCGAGCGCATGCGCCCGCGCAGCCTCGAAGAGATGCTCGGACAGGAACATCTGGTCGGCCCCGGCAAGCCCCTGCGCGTCCAGATTGAGCACGACGACACCAACTCCATGATCTTCTGGGGTCCCCCCGGCGTGGGCAAAACCACCCTGGGCAAGATCGTCGCGGAAACCACCCGCGCCAGCTTCATTGAGTTCTCCGCCGTCATGAGCGGCATCAAGGAGATCAAGCAGGTCATGTCCGCAGCCGCACAGGCCTCGGAGATGCACTCCCGCACCATCCTCTTTGTCGATGAAATTCACCGCTTCAACAAGGCGCAGCAGGACGCCTTCCTGCCCTACGTCGAGCGCGGCACTATCCGCCTGATCGGCGCCACCACGGAGAACCCGTCGTTTGAGATCATCTCCGCCCTGCTCTCCCGCTGCCGCGTCTATGTGCTGCAGCCGCTGACCGACAAGCAGATTGCCACCCTCCTGCGGCGCGCTCTGGAAGACAAGGAACGCGGCCTCGGCGCAATGGAGTTGACCGCCGACGACGACGCCCTGGAGATGATCGCCAGCTACTCCAGCGGCGACTGCCGCAACGCCTACAACGCCCTCGAAGTCGCCGCTCAACTGGCGATGGAACCGGCCGCCGCGAACGCCAGGCACATCGATAAAGCCATCGCCGGCGAGGCCGTGCAGCAGCGCGTGCTCGTCTACGACAAATCCGGCGAAGAGCACTACAACCTCATCTCCGCCCTGCACAAAAGCGTCCGCAACTCCGACCCCGACGCAGCACTCTACTGGCTGGCGCGCATGTTCGCCTCTGGCGAAGACCCGATGTATCTGGCCCGCCGCGTCGTCCGTATGGCCGTCGAAGACATCGGTCTGGCCGCGCCGGAAGCCATGAACCTCTGCCTCTCCGCCAAGCAGACCATGGAGTTTCTCGGCTCGCCCGAAGGCGACCTGGCCCTGGCCGAAGCGGTCGTCTATCTCTGCCTTGCCCCCAAATCGAATTCGGTTTATATGGCTTACGGCGCGGTCCAGCAGGAAATCGAGCACACCCGCCAGGAGCCGGTTCCGCTGCATCTGCGCAACGCGCCCACCAAGCTGATGAAGGAACTCGATTACGGCAAGGGCTACCGCTACGCCCATGACGAAGAAGGCAAAGTGGCTGACATGGATTGCCTGCCCGACTCCCTCAAGGGCCGCAATTACTACCAGCCCACCCAGGAAGGCCGCGAAAAGCGCCTAGCCCAGCGCATGGAAGAGATTCGCCAAATCAAAGCCGCCAAGCACGGCCGAGGCTGATTCTGCCTGTCTCAGAATGCCGGCTATCCCAACCCACCTATGAGTTAGAGCATATTTGCTTTTGCTGTAGACTTCCGTGCCCCATCCTTTCCGCTTTTTTCTGCGGAAAGGGTGGGATACCAATGAAATTTGGGTCTACACCATTTCCGAAAGATGAATATCAAGCTTGCTCCGGCAATCGTATAAAAGTGATAGAGCGCTGTGGCTTTGTAACAGGGCACGACCGGGGTACCCTCTGGGTCGCGTGCCGCAAATGCATAAAAATAAAGGGCGGGCTTTACAGGTTGCGGAAAAACTCAGAAATTCAGTGTAATTGGCGGAAAACACCCCTCCTGGCCTAAAGGCCCCCGTTGATTTTATTGGCGTTATGCGGGGGTTGAAACCCCCGCCTCCCTCCGTATAAAACCAGGACTCCTTCCAGATCGAGTTTTTCCGCAGTCTGTTTAGCCCTTGCGGGATCTTTACTTTTCACAAGCTCCTTTATATCTACACCGTGCCCTATGCCGGAACAAGCTTGATATTCATCTTCCGAAAATGCTCTAGCCCCACTCTTGCGACGTTCTTGTTTTTGTGGCAAGGATGGAATGCGAAAATGCTTCACGCACGCAGAACCATTCACCCATCGACATCTGAGCCGTCCGGCATCGGCTGGCAACGCTGGCACCAGAAGGTGACGCGCGCGTCCGGCCCCTGCAAGCGCCTGCGCACCGGCTCGCCGCAGCGGCGGCAAGGCTCGCCCCTGCGCCCATAAACCCACAAGCTCGCGCTCGGGTCCGACTCGTGCGTGGTGCGGCGCTTCCTTCCGCGATAAGTCACAATCCCATCGCCGGAGTCTTCCAGCACATTGGCCGCAATCAGCTTTTGCGCGGTGGCAATCAGCGCCCGCACCTGTTCCCCGCTGAGTGCCGACACCCGGCAAAACGGATTCACACCAGCCACAAAACAGGTCTCCGACTTGAAAACATTGCCCACGCCAGCCATAACTTTCTGGTCGAGCAGCACATCGGCAATCTCTTCGTCCCCATGCGCCACAAGTCGCCGCGCCGCTTCGGCTGCATCGAACGCGCCGCTCAGCACATCCGTCGCAGCACCGGGAATTCTCGCGTTCCGCGCCAGTGACTGCGCCGTGTGCATCTCGGCCACCGGCACGCGAAATCCCACCGCGACATAATCGTTGTTCTCGATCACAATGCGCATATTGGCCCGCGGCTGCTGCCAACGCTCGCCGTGCCTGTAGATGTGCCAACTGCCGCTCATCAGCATATGAGTCGCCAGCGTCCCGCCGCCGGAAAAATGAATCAGCAGCCACTTGCCGCGCGACTCCACCCGCTCCACCGTCTGCCCAACCAGCGGCGTGTCGTCGTTGCAGCGCGTGAGCTTGGGATAGGTGGACTGAAAGCCCGTAACCAGCTTGCCCGCAAGTGCACGGCCCAGCGTGCGCGCCGTGCGAAAAATTGTGTCTCCCTCGGGCACAGCTTTATTGCGCCTCTCCCGCGTACGGTTCGTATTCTGTCATCGTCATCGGAATGCGCCGCAGATGCATCCCCAGCGGACCATGATGAAAACCGGCATCCATGAGGAATCGCGCCATCGGATGCGCCGCCACCGGCTGTCCGTTGATGGTCGTAATCAGCACGCCCTCGTGATGGCTCAAGCGCATCCGCTCCTGCCCCCGCGCGCAGAGGAAGTGCGCCAGACCCGCCGCAACTTGCGACCGCTCCGGCTCCTCGGCCGGCAGAAAAACCAGCACGTTGGGATTGCCGCGCCGCAGCCACGCCACCAACTCGCCATTGCGCAGAATCACTTCGGCGTAGGCGGCGCGCGTCAGGATGCGGGGCGCGGATTCAGCATCTTCCTCGGCCACAGGAAGCTCCGGCCAGCGCAGGACTGAACCGAACGGATTGGCCGGATCGGTGGCGGCCAACTGCACAAACTCCGGCTTCTCCTCAGGCGGCGCGGTGCGCAACTGGCGCAACAGGTCCACAGCCGCCGGCAGCGCAAACTGCGTTGCGCCCAGCCCGGCCACAAAGTATCCCCGGCGAATCCGCCCGCTCTCTTCCAGCGCTTTCAGCACGTCGTACACCGCGCTGAATCCGCCCGGCACGTTCTCCGCCGCAACCTGCTCCCGCAGCAGCACGCCGTAGCGGTTCAGCAGTTGCAGCGCCAGCGCGTGGCTGGCCTCCGTAGCCGTTGGAGCGTCTCCTTTGTCTGCCGCACGCAGTACCGACCATCGCCCCTGTGCCGTGGGCGGCGTGGTTCTGCGCGATCGGAACGCCACACCCGTCTGCAGCCGCCGCGGCGTGCGCGCATTCTCCGGCTTGGCAATGTACGCGCGCAACGCATGAAGCGAGTCGTTGGTGATGAGCCCGCGCCACACCAGGTTCCACAACGCATCAATCGACTCGCCCGGATAGCCGCCGCCCACAGCCTGATGCAACGGGTCGAAGAAGCTCGCTCCGGTCGACTCAAGCACGGCCAGCAGCTTCTCCTCGCGCTCGCTCAATGGCTCCGTGAGAGGCCTTTTCTGCGCCAGCAGCGGCAGCTTGTCGGCAAGAAAAAGCGCGATGCGCCCGTCGCGCTCGCCCAGCGGTTCCACTCCCGCCCACGCCACCTCGCCCGCGGCAATCAACGTGTCCAGATCCGCGGGCGCATGGTCCGCAATGCGCGCGGGCAAAATCGAAGTCTCCAGCAACGACGCGGGCAGCGGCGCGCCTTGCAGATTCTCGACCACATCCAGCAAACCGTCCAGGTTGGCGTGCCCCGTGCGGCGCGGCATCAGCAAACCCTGCCAGTGCGTCAGGAAGCGCGCCAGCGTCTGCTGCTCCACCGGCTCCACCTCGCGGCGTAGTTTGGCCAGCGACTTGCGCCGAATCTGCCGCAGAATCTCCGCGTCGCACCACTCGCGATGCAGCCCGCCAGGGCGGAAACCGCCCTCAAGCACGCGCCCCTCGCCTGCAAGCTGCCGCAGTGCATTCTCCACAGCCGCCATGTCCAGCGCAAACCGTTCCGCGGGCTCGCGCAGCGTGAATGGCCCGTGCGTGCGCGCAAAGCGGCGAACCAGTTCCAGCACCGGGTGCGCCACCGGCTCCAGCAACGCCGCTGCCAGCCCCGGCGGCAGCGGAATTCCCAACCCGTCGCGGTAACGCGCCGCATCCTCGGCGGCAATCAAACGGCGTTCGCCCGCAATGCGCAACTCCAGCAAACGCCGCGAACGAACCAGCCGGTCGATCTGCGGCAAAAGCTCTGGCGAAACCACACGCCGTGCCATTTCTTCGCGAGATAGATCGCCCAGTCTCAGGCAAAGGTCGTGCATCGCGTCCGCCGAGCGCGCACGATAACTCTCCGCCAGGCACTGCGCCGTTTCCTCAACCTCGGCAATCGCGTTCGCGTCCAGCAACTCGCGCAGGTCCGCCTCGCCCAGCAATTCGCGCAACTGCTCCTGGTCGATCGTCAGCGCCTGCGCCCGCCGTTCGGCCAGCGGCGCATCGCCGTCATAAAGGAAATTCGCCACGTAGCTGAACAGCAGCGACGCGGCAAACGGCGAAGGCTTGCGCGTATCCACCGCATGCACGCGCAACTGCCGCTGCTCGATGGCGCGCAGCGTTTCAATCAGCGCCGGCATGTCGAAAATGTCGCGCAGACACTCGCGATACGTCTCCAGCAGCAGCGGAAATGACGGATAGCGCGAAGCCACGCTCAGCAGGTCGTAAGCACGTTTGCGCAACTGCCACAGCGGCGAGCGCGCATCGGCGCGGCGGCGCGGCAACAGCAGCGCGCGGCCCGCAGCCTCTCTGAAGCGCCCGGCAAACATCGCCGTCGACCCCAACTGCCGCAGCACCAGTTGCATCGCCTCGGCCGACTCCACCAAAAACCAATCCGTATCCGGCGGCTCGTCCGTGTCGGGAAAGCGCACGATAAAGCCGTCGTCGCTCCACAGCGTTTCAACCTCCGGCCCACCCGCGACGCGGATGCGTGCGCTCACCGCCATCGCCCAGGGAATGTGTATGCGGCTGCCGAAGGGCGTCAGCACGCAAACCCGCCAGTCGCCCAACTCATCCTTGCAGCGCTCGATAACTATCGTGCGGTCGTCCGGTACAGCGCCGGTCGCGGCTTCCTGATCGGCAAGAAACTGCATCAGATTTTCCGCCGCGCCCGGATCGAGATCGTGCTCGGCAACCAGGCGCGTCAACGCGGCAGGTTTGGGCAGCGCTCTCAGTTCGCGCACCAGCGCGCCAATGCGGCGGCCAAACTCCAACGGCCTTCCCGGCCCGTCGCCTTTCCAGAACGGCATCTTTCCGGGCTCGCCCGGAGCAGGCGAAACCAGCACGCGGTCGTGCGTAATCTCCACAATTCGCCAGGTCGATGCGCCCAGGATGAATGTTTCGCCGGGATGGCTCTCGAAGACCATCTCCTCATCCAACTCACCCACGCGCACGGCTTTGCCCTCTGTGTTCGCCAGGAAAACGCCGTACAGCCCACGGTCGGGAATGGTGCCAGCGTTCAGAATCGCCAGTCGTGCCGCGCCGTCGCGAGCCGTCACCACATTGCGGATGCGGTCCCAATTCAGCCGCGGACGCAGCTCGGCAAACTCGTCGGAAGGATAGCGGCCGCTCAGCAAATCCAGCACGCCTTCAAAGGCCGCGCGGGTCAGCCCGCCAAACGGCGCAGCATGACGCACCAGATCAAACAACGCATCCACGCTAACTTCGGGCTTCGGTTCATCCACTCCCACATCTACGGAAGTCGTCTCGCCAGCGCTCGTGTCCTCCCCAAAAATCAACGCGGCAGTCAGGTTCTTCCCTAGCCGTCCGCTTTTGCGAATCTTCTTCCGATGCAGTGGCACAGTCGAAGGCGGATGCGCCACAATCGCCACCAACTGCTGTGCCAGCACATCCAGCGGATTGCGCGGGTAGCGCGTCGATTCAATGTGCCCCTCGTGCATGGCGCGGGTAACGGCGGCGCAGGCCACCAGATCGGCGCGATATTTGGGAAACAGAACGCCCTCGCTCACCTCGTCCACATGGTGCCCGGCGCGGCCAATGCGCTGCATTCCGCTGGCCACCGAGGGCGGTGCCTCAATCTGAATCACCAGGTCCACCGCGCCCATGTCGATACCCAACTCCAGCGTGGACGTGGCGCACAGAGCGCGAATCTGCCCGGCCTTCAACTGCTCCTCAACAATCGAGCGCTGCGAAGCGGCCAGCGAACCATGATGCGCGCGCGCAATGGGCTCACCTGCCAGTTCATTGAGCGCCCCGGCCAGCCGCTCGGCCACTTGCCTGCTGTTCACAAACAGGATGGTCGAGTTGCGCGCGCGAATCAGTTCCAGCAGCCGCGGATGAATCGCATTCCAGATCGAGACCCTGCGTGGCGCCTGCGAAGCCGGACCGCTGGGCACCTCTTCCTGCGCGCCCAAGTGCGCCATATCCTCAACCGGCACCTCGACGCGCAGCTTGAGCTGTTTGGGCGCGCCGGCATTCACAATCGTCACCGGCCTGTAACGAATCTCCGCTTCACTCGCCGCGCACTCGATGCCTGCCCATTCGACAGCATCCCGTCTGCTGTCGCCACATTCGCTGTTATCAGCTAGGCGGTCATTCCCTTGGCTGTCATCCTGAGCGAAGGCCGCGCCAGCGGCCGCAGTCGAAGGACCTGCATTTTGTT
>Ga0224529_1000947_pt1 | contig 19604 bp, 22 predicted proteins | sample CBST50metaG_FD_179893 | JGI IMG/M metagenome (GOLD analysis project Ga0224529, IMG submission 179893) | Peat soil microbial communities from Stordalen Mire, Sweden - C.B.S.T50 | ecosystem: Environmental > Terrestrial > Soil > Wetlands > Peat | place: Sweden: Norrbotten County, Stordalen Mire... | reverse complement strand
CCGTCACCTCGCCTGGAGGAATCGGAATCAGTTGGCCGTTGGCCGAAAGCACCGGGTCGCCGGCCGCCGTCACCAGTTGCCCGGCCGCCGTGCGATGAAAGCCGCCATCGCGCGTAAAGCGCGGGCCGTTGGGCGTCTGCACCATGAAAAATCCCTCGCCCTCGATGGCCAGATCCAGCGGATTGCCGGTCTGTTGCAGCGCGCCCTGCGCCAGATTCAACCGGTCGCCGCCGAGCAGCCCATAGTTATTGACCGTCTGCCCCAACTGCGAATCCGCGGCATCCGGGCCCAGCAGCACCGAGCGGAAGTACTCCTGCTCGGCCCGGTAGCCGGGCGTGCTGGCATTGGCCAGATTGGTGGCCGCCAGATCCAGCGCCTGCGTGCGCGCTTCCAGCCCGGTCACCGCTGCATAATATCCACTGTCCATGGAGTCAACCCTCCCGAGTCACAGAAAGGCATTGCAGATGGAGGACCGGAAGAGAGGGAAAGAGATTGGAGAAAATTTAATACGGTGATCGCTATAGGCTTCCGGCGTGCGGAAGCACGCGCGCGGAAGAGCCAACAGAATCACTGCTGGCTGGCAGGGATGGGGTTGCCCTCATCCAATCCATATTTCTGCCTAATATATTTCTGCTTAAATTTTAATACTCTGTTTTTATCCGCGGAGAGTTCCTCGCCGCCGATTTTGCCGCAACGCAGCCCGTTTTCCGGCGTTGCGGCCCACGCCCTACTGCAGGCCGTCACAGATAATGGTGACCTCGAAGAAGGTGTCGTCGAACTTGTAGATGGCGTGCAGTTGGAACTCCGGCGCCTGCACGTGCAGGTTGTAGTCCCGGCCGGTAATGACGGTCGGAATCGATAACCCGCAGTTGGCCGCCAATCCAGGCACCTTGCCCTTCCACGCTCCGGCCAGCATATTGCAGACTTCGCCAATTCCGTCCTGAACGGTATCGTCCACCTCGGTGAATTCCATGCCGGTCATGTGCGCGGCAATCTTCATGGCCGCCGTGCCCCCGCTATGGAAGACACAGGCTCCGCTCAGCATCCCGCCAAAACCCACCACAGCGGTCACCGATTCCGGCTCCGCGGCCGGCATGGGCCCCAGATCGCGCCGGCTGTTGACTCCCAGCATCAGCCGGAAGACCTCTTCCACGCTTGAATCCAGGTTTTTTGGATCGGAGACCAAATTCAGAGACTTCCGCAACGATTGTGCCATCGCACGCTCCATTTTCCTTGGGCCGCTGTTCGTTTGCGCGCGATAGCGGCTGCTCACACTGCGCTCAACTGCACAAAATTATCGTGCTCACGCCGCATGGATCAGCGGCAAGACCCGTTCCTTCACCTGCTCGGCGGTAAACGGCTTGCGGATGTACCCTTGCGCACCAACCTGAATAGCCTCTTTGACGTGCTCCTCACTTGACTCGGTGGTAATCATCACCACCGGCGTGTCAGGCGCCAGATTCTGCGCCCGCAATTGGCGCAGAAACTCCAATCCGTCCATCAGCGGCATATTAATGTCGGTAAGAATCAGGTCCACCTTCTGGGCCTTCAACTGGTCCAGTCCCTCGACGCCATTGCCGGCTTCGAAGACGACCAGCGTGTCCAGCCCCGCCTGGCGCAGTGAACGCTCCACAATCTTGCGCATCACCGTGGAATCATCAACGATCAAGGCTCGAACTTCACTCATGCCACGCTCCTCTGCTAGTTTTTCTATCGGCGGCCAAGCGCAATTCTTCAATGGAATTCCGCCACTCGCACTGCAAAGCCTGTTTTATTGCGATCCCACCGAGCAGATCACATCTTCAATCGAATCTGGAGCGGGCAGTGCGCCATGCTGTTTCGAGCGCCACATCCGCAGCCACAGGCAGTCGTGAACCCGGACCAGGCGGGAATCGACCGGGCGCGCGCGCTCAATCGAGCGCGCCAGCGCATGCGCCACGGCCATGCCGGAGACCGCCTCGATCAACTCCACCCGCGGAAACTTCGCCTTCAGCATACGGGCGTGCGCCGGGCCGAAGAGCGACTCCTCCACCAGTCCGCTCTCCACGCGCAGGCCGGTCATCCGCTCGATGGCCAGCGCCACAACCGTATCCAGCCGGTCCTCGAAGCCCAGATAAAGCAGCTTGCCCGCCGCCACCCGCAGCGGCAGCGCGCCAAAAGCGTCCACAAACAGTCTCGGAGCCAGCACGGAGAGCGCCTCGGCGTCATGAAACTCCAACGGCAGCACCGGGCAGCTCCACTGCAGGCCGAGCGCCCGCGTAACCAGTTGCTCGCTCACGCCCTCCTGGCGCTCCAGCCAGTAGCCCAGCCGCCCGGCCCCAGCCGCCTTCTGCGCCGTCAGCGCATGGCGCAACTGAACATTGGTGATCCATCCCTGCTCAAGCATCACCAGGCCCAACGGGATGCGATGAGCATGGCTCTCCTGCGACCCTCCCCGGCCATCCAGCTCGCGGCCAATGGCGGCAGTCACCAGCGCCGCCGTGCAGTCGGGCGAGCAGCTCCAACCGCCCTCGAAGACCGGCGTCTGGCGGCTGCGCCAAAGATGCAGCCAGCCGGAATCGCAGCCCGGATTGGAGCAGGTTTCAAAGAGTCCTCCCCGCGCCTGCCGCGCAGGCAGCGTCACCGCCAGGGAGACCATCCCATCCGTATTCTGTTCGGTTCTGCGGCTTAGAATAGGCATCGGATGCTCTCCAGCCGCTTTCTGGGCGTGGCCACCTCGGTCACCCGCAAGCCAAAGTTTCCGTCCACCAGCACCACCTCGCCGCGGGCCACGATCTTGTCGCCCACAATCAGATCCACCGGGTCGGCCACGTTGCGGTCCAGTTGCACCACGTCTCCGGGACCGAGGTCGAGAATCTCGCTGAGCGGCAGCTCCTTGCAGCCAAAGCGCAACGCTGCCTCCAGCTCGATGTCCAGCAGCAGCTCGAGGCCCGCATCGAGAATCGGCGGCGCCTGCTGCGGCGCGGCGGCCGGGCGCGGAGCCTCAGCCGGCTTGGGCGCCGCCGCCGGTTTGGCAACCTCAGCCGCCGCGGGCTTGGGCGCACGCACCTCGTCGCGCACCAAAATGGTCCAGGCGTGCTCGCCGGATTTCAACTGGAAGGCCTGCGAAACCTTGCTCTCCCCAGCAATCTCCTCGAACTTCGCCACGCGGCACTTCTTGCCCGTCTTAGCCAGCAGTTCGCCGGCCGCCGCATCGGCCACTTCCTTCAGAATCTCGCCCCAACCGGCCTTCTGGTCCACTCCCTCGCCCACCAGCGGCGACTCCAGAACCGTGGGATCGAGGACCACCGCAAAGCGGCCTGCCTCGTCGCCTTCGATGGTGGCGGCAAAACCAAATGCCCCCGGCGCCATCGGCTTGGGCAGCGATTCCTCCAGCGTGGGCTCTCCGGCCAGCGCCTGCGAGAAAAGCATGGCCGCGACTGTGGTCCAACATTCGAGATAGCTCTTCATGGCTCCGCCTCCAGGCTTGTCTGTTCAATGCGCGCGGCGCGATGCGCTCCCTGGCGGATGGCCTGCGCCGTCGCCAGCTTCTGGCCTCCCACCCGCCACTCGGGCAAGGTATTGGCCGCCATGTCCAGCCGCAAAACCATCCCCGGCTCCAGGGTTTCAATGGTTCTGGCCGCCATCCGCACCGTGGGCAGTTGCAGGCTGCCACCGAAAACGATGCGGCGCGCCGTGGCCTCCATCCGCGCCCGGCTTTCGCCGCTGTGCATGCGGCTGGCCCAATCCGAGGTCAGACGGCGCAGAATGGTGTTCGATACCACCGCCGGGAAGGCCAGATTCAGCAGTCCCGAGCTGTTCGGCATGCGAATCTCGAAGCTCAGGCAGAGCGTCTTCTCGGTGACCGACATGATACGCGCCGCCTGGGTCTGCATCTGGCGGCGCTCGAAGTTGAAGCTCAGCCCCACCGACTGCCAGGCCGCGGTCAGCTCGCGGCAGATGATTTCGACCACCGAGCCCAGAATCGATTCCTCGATGTCGGTCAGCTCGCGCAAGGGGCCGTCCCGGCCCTCGCCGCCCAGCAGTAGATCGATGATCGGCGGCGCCAGGGCCAGGTCCAGTTGCAGCACAGCCAGCGCGCCCAGCGGCTCCAGGCAGACCGAGGCCACATAGCTGATCTCGGGAATGCGCAGCAGGAATTCGTTGAAGGGAATCTGTTCGGCCGAGACCAGGTTGACCTGAAAGCGGGTGCGCAGCCAGGCGGCCATGTTATGGGTCAGGTTGCGGGCAAACAGATCATTCAGCATACTGATGGCACGCAACTGGTCGTTGGAAATCTGCCCCGCCGAGGCAAAATTGTAGGGCACGACCCGGGCCCGCACCTCGGGTGCCTGCACCTCGGGCGTGGCCGAGCGCGCGGCCTGAAACAACGCGTCGATTTCGTCCTGTTTGAGCGTCTTTTCCATTTTCTTCTATCCTCTGCCGCTCAGCGGCGCGCTGTCGCGGCCCGTTTGGGCGCGCGTGGTTTCTCAAAAACTCCGCGCGAGGCCAGATCCCGCAGCGCGGCCCGTAGATGCGCCACCGCCGAGGCATGCACCTGCGATACCCTTGACTCAACCACTCCCAGCGCCAGACCAATCTCGCGCATGGTCATCTCCTCGTAGTAGTAGAGGCTCATCACCAGGCGCTCCCGGTCGGGCAGGTTTTGAATCGCCTCGGCCAGCCGGTCCTCGAGTTCCTTGCGCAGGCAGCAGAACAGCGGATCCTCTTCGGGACGGCCCGGCACGTAGGCCAGCTCCTCCTCGCCCGAGCCCTCGTTGCGCTCAACGTGCAGCGTGCCGATTTCCAGCCCCTTCAGGTCGCCCAGCAACTGCTGGTACTCTCCGAGGCTCATGCTCATCTCCACGGCCACCTCGGCCTCGTTGGGCGCGTGATCCAGCCTGGCGGAAAGCACCCGGATGGCCTCTTCGACCGCGCGGCCCTTGCGCCGCAACTCGCGCGGACTCCAGTCGAGCGTGCGCAGACTGTCCAGAATCGCTCCCCGGATGCGGAACTGCGCATAGCTGCGGAACTGCACCTTCTTGTCCGGATCGAACTTGGAAAAAGCATCCATCAGCCCCACCACTCCGGCCGAAACCAAATCCTCGATATCCACGTGCTGAGGCAGCCGCTCGTGAATGCGCCGGGCCAGAAAACGCACCATCGGCAGGTGCTCAAGCAGCACCTGCTCCTGCTCCGGAGTCAGCACTGAAAGCGTGGCGACACTGGGCGGATAGGCATTTCCATTCGCGCTCCGCCTTCCAACCTTCTGATTTTCCACCGCATTCGCCATTTCAGTTTCCATTTCGATCCCCTTCAATCCATCTCAAACTGGTCCCCTATTCCCTAGTTCCTATTCCCTAGTCACTGTTCCCTGCTCTTATCGCACCGTTCCCACCGGGCGCAAACGAATCTCCGGCGGAATCTCCGCGGCGGATATTACCGCCAGACGGGGCAAAAATGGCTCCAGCCAGCGCTTGACGTAATACCGGGCCGGACTAGGTACAAGTAGCACGGGAAGTACCGCGGCCGAGGAAGCGGGGATAAGCCGCCTCAAAGAATCGGTCAGCCGGCGGACCACCGGAACCCCCGGCGCGCCGCTCGAGGTCAGCAGCCGCTGTCCACTGTCGGGCGAAAGCGTGGCCAGAATCCCCTCCTCCAGTTCGCCGTCGAGCAGCAGCACCGGCAACTGGCCCTCGCCATCGAGCATCGGCTGGACCAGCCGGCGGCCCAACGCCTGGCGCGCCGCTTCGACCAGAGCAACCACGTTCTTGTTCAACGGCGCGGTTTCGAGCAGCGCTTCGAGAATCGCGCCCAGATCGAGGATCGAGACCCGCTCCCGCAGCAGTTGTTCGAGCACCCGCTCCACCTCGCCCAGCGTCAGCAGCTTGGGCACCAGCTCTTCCAGCAGCTTGGGATGGCTCTCGTTGAGCGTATCCATCAGCCGTTTGGTCTCGGCCCGGCCCAGCAGCTCGTAGGCGTGCCGGCGGATGAGTTCTCCCAAATGCGTGGTGATGACCGTCACCGTGTCCACCACCGAATAACCGGCGGCGTTGGCCTGGTCCTCGAGCGCCGGCGCAATCCAGACCGCGGGCACGCCGAAGGCCGGCTCCCGCGTCTCCTTGCCGGCCAGCGGGCGGCGGTTCGAGTCGCCCGAAACGGCCAGCATTTGCGCGCCCTCGGTCGCCCAGCGGCCAATCTCCATGCCGCGCAGGCTGAACAGGTACTCGCGCGGCTTCAGGCGCAGGTTGTCGCTGATGTGCACCGGAGGAACCAGGAATCCCATCTCCGCCGAAAGATGGCGGCGCAGCGCGCGCACACGGTTCAGCAGTTGGCCGCCCTGTTTTTCGTCCACCATCGGAATCAGTTGGAAGCCGATCTCCAGCGTCAGATCCTCCAGGCGCAGCAACTGCGCCAGATCGGCGCTCTGGGCCTCGCCTGCCTTCTTCTTCTCTCCCCCCGCGCTTCCCGCCCCGGCCTCGGCCGGCACGGCCTGCGGAACGCGGTTTTTCAGCTGGTGCCCAGCCAGGAACAGCCCTGCCGCCACAAGCAGAAACGATAGCTTGGGCAGGCCTGGAATCAGGCACATCGCCCCGAAAGCTATGCTGGCGATGAAAAAAGTGGTCGGTTTGGAGAGCAATTGCTGATGGATCTCGGTGCCCAACTGACCCGCCGAATTGGCTCGCGTCAGGGTAATGCCGCAGGCAATTGAAACCAGCAATGAGGGGATGATCGTGACCAGCCCATCGCCCACCGTCAGAATGGTGTAGGTACGCGCTGCCTCGCCCAGTTCGACGCCCTGCTGCAAGGTGCCAATCAGCAGGCCCGCGACGATGTTGATGCCGGTAATCAGGATGGTGGCCAGCGAATCCCGCTGATTGAAGCGCGCCGCCCCATCCATCGCCCCGTAAAACTCCGACTCGCGGGCAATCGCCTGCCGTCGCCGCCGCGCCTCCAGCTCATCAATCAAGCCGGCGTTCATGTCGGCGTCGATGGCCATCTGCTTGCCCGGCAAGGCGTCGAGCGTGAAGCGGGCGGTCACCTCGGCGGTACGCACCGCGCCATGAGAAACCACTAAGAATTGAATCGCGACCAGCACAATGAACAGCACGAAGCCGACCACGAAGTTGCCACCGACCACAAACTGCCCGAAGGCCTCGATGACCTTGCCGGCCGCTCCAGTGCCCTCCTGGCCATGCAGCAGAATGCGGCGGCTGGAGGCGACATTCAGCGCCAGCCGGAAGAGCGTGAGCAGTAGCAGCAGCGTGGGAAAGACGCTCAACTCGACCGCGCGGCGGATCTGCACCGAGGATAGGAAGACGATGATCGAGGCTGCCAGCGACAAGGACAGCAGAAAATCCAGGCAGAAGGCCGGCAGCGGAACCAGCATGACGAAAATCACGCTGATGGCCGCCATCGGCAACAGGTACTCATGAAACCGGTGCCAGAACGGCTCTCCCGGCAAAGCGCCGGCGGCTAGGGCTGTGGTGCTCATTGCGGACCTCCTGCAAAGGGTGAAGATGTTGGTTTGGGAGGCCGGTTTTGGCTGGCCGCGCGCGCCTGCTCCGCCGCCTCGCGGGCGCGGCGCTCGCGCATCTCGGCGTCCAGGCGCTGGCGGTAAAGATAGGCCAGAATCGACGCCACGGCGGCATATAGATCGACCGGAATCGTCTGGCCTACCTCGACCGAACGATAGAGCGAGCGGGCCAGCGGCGGATTCTCGATAATCGGCACCCCCGCCCAGCGGGCTTCGGCCTTGATCTCCTCGGCCAGCAGGTTGCGGCCCTTGGCCAGCAGCTTGGGCGCTTCCATGGTGGTGAAATCAAAGGCCAAAGCCACGGCATAATGGGTCGGATTGATCAGCACGACGGCGGCCTTCGAGACGTCGGCCTTGACCTTGCGGTGGCGCATCTGCCGCTGCAAGCTACGGATGCGGCCACGAATCTGCGGGTTGCCCTCGGTCTCCTTGTACTCGTCGCGCATATCCTGTTTGCTCATCTTCAGCCGGGATTCGCGGCTTCGCCACTCGACCAGGTAGTCGATGGCCGACCAGCCAAAGAGCAGCCACGCGGCGGTCAGCAGCAGCCCGTAGACATCCGTGCCAAGAGCCTCCAGCCGCGTTATCGAGAAGGGTGGCATGGCTAGTTCGCGCGCGATGCGCTGCACGGCGAAGACTGACAGTATCCCAGCCGGAATTAACGACTTGGCCATCCTGGCCCCGGCGCGCAGCGAGAACAGATTCTTGATATTCGAGGCCGGGTTGACGCGATTGATCTGGAAACCAATGGCCTTCATATTGAAGTTCACGCCGCCGGTCTGCAGGATGCCCACGCCCAGAGCCGCCGCCGCCACCGCCGCCATCATCGCGCCGATCGGCGTGAGCACGTCGAGCGTCAGCCGGCGCAATGCGAAGAGCGTGGGCTGAATCTCGCTCGGCTCCCAGTGCTCCGGTCGTCCATATTCGAGGAATGCGGCAAAGGTTCCGCGCCACACGATCATAAGATGGCTGCCCAGCCCGCCCATCATCATCACTCCGGCCAGGGTTCCGGCCGCGGCCGTCAGCTCGCGGCTGTGCAGTACATCGCCTTCCTTGCGCGCCTCGTCGCGCTTGTGTTGCGATGCCTGTTCTGTTTTATCGTCGGGCATGGGTTAGCCTCCCACGCCGGGCGCGGCGATCAGATGCTCGGCCAGGTCAAGCAGCCCGTCAAAGCGCGCCTCGATAAAACGCGGCCAGAGGGCCAAGGAACCAGTCAGCAGCGCAAAGCCCGTCAGGGTCTTCAGCGGCACGCTCAAGCTCATCACCGGCAACTGCGGGCTGAGCTTGCCGATCAGGGAAATCGCCACCTCGATCAGCAGGGTTGCCGCCAGCACCGGCGCGGCCAGTTCGAGCGCGGCCAAAAAGATGCCGCCGGCGGCGCGCACAATCACCAAAGCGCTGGTCGGCGCCAGCACGTAGCTGCCCAACGGCGCCACGCGGAAGCTGCGCACCATCGAGGCCAGCAGAATCCGGTCCAGACCAGCCGTAATGATGACCAGCGACCCCATCAATTGAAAGAGATCGCCCAACAGAGGCGTCTGGATCGAAGAACTCGGATCCAGCAGATTCACCATCGAAAAGCTGAATTGGACGCCCAGGATCTGGCCGGCAAAGAGCAGCATCTCGTTCAACAGCGCGAGGGTGAGGCCGTAGACCAGCCCCACGGCCAGCTCGCCCAGAATCGCCGAGCAACTGAGGCTCACCTGAGCGTGGGGCAGGGTCGCCACCAGCGGCGCCAGCAGGTAGGCCACCACCCCGACAAAGACCGCCTTGGCGCGCAGGGGCAGCGCCGTCGAACTGAAGAACGGAGCAAAGAACACCATTCCGCTTACCCGCACCAGGGTCAGCGTCATCGCGCTCAAAAAATTGCTCCAATCCGGCATGGCCCTTCTCCTCTTCGCGTACTGAAATCGTTCTTCCTTCGCCCGGTTTACGGCCGGCGAAGTTCGCGGTGTTAGCTCGGTCGAGCGTAGCTAGCGGTGTTAGCGGAGCTAGCACGGTTCAACGCCGCGAACACGCGCGAAGCGCGGCTAACTCCGCTCGACCCCGCTACCCGATATACCGGTGCAGATCGCTCAGCAGGCGGATGGTATAGCTCCCCATCCGGTTCAGAAACCAGGGCATTCCAACCAGCAGAATCATGGCCACGGCTCCCAGCCGCGGCACACTGGTCAGCGACTGCTCCTGCAAGCTGGTCAGGGTCTGGAAGAGGCTCAGCACAAAGCTCAGCACGATCGTCGCCAGCAGCAGCGGAGCGGAGAGAATCATCGCTTCCTTCATCAACTGACGCATCAGTTCGGAAACCATATCAGGCGTCATTGGAATCTCCTTAGAAACTCTTCAGCAGCGAGTTGGCCAGCAGGTTCCAGCCATCCACCATCACGAACAGCAGAATCTTCAGCGGTGTCGAGACCACCACAGGCGGCAATTGGAACATTCCAATCGACGTCGTGATCGCGGCCGTCACCATATCGATCAGCAGAAACGGAAGATAGAGCACCGCGCCGATGGCGAATCCCGCCTTCAGCTCCGAGAGCATATAGGCCGGCACCACCACCCGCATCGGCAGATCGTCGGGCGTGTTGGGGCGCGGAATCTGGCCAGCCGCGGTAAACAGCGCCAGATCTTTCTCCCGCGCATAGCGCAACATGAAGTGCTTGATCGGCTGCGAGCCGCGGTCAAAGGCCTCGATGCCGGTAATCTGCCCGGCGCGATACGGTTCGACCGCCTGCTGGTCCACTTGATTGAGCACCGGCGTCATCAGAAACCAGGTCATCATCAGCGCCAGGCCCATCAGCGTCGGGTTCGAGGGCGCCGTCTGCGTGCCCAGCGCCTGGCGCAGAAAGTGGAAGACCACCAGCAGCCGCACCATCGGGGTGACGGCCATCAGAATCGCGGGCATCAGCGTAATCAGCGTCAGCACCAGCAGAATCGTCCACGGCGTCGAGTCCGAGGGGTGTAGCTTCGCATTCAAATCAGGTAGCAGCGGCACGCTGGCCGGCGCCGCCATCACTGCGGCCCAGCAGATTACCATGAAACCCTCGCCCCTGCCGGACGCATCCGGCTGATTTCCCTCGACCCCGGCGCCGCATCCAGCGCATAAAAGGCCGGCGCGCCCTCCGGCGAAGTAGCCACCAGGAAGCGCCGTCCCTCGGCCTCAATCAGGGCCAGCGACTGGCGCGGCGCCAACGTAATACGCTCAACCAGTTCCAGCCGCGAACGCGCGCCTGCTCCGGCCCGCACTCGCCGTAACCGGCCCAGCAGCCAGCCGGCCACTCCGTCCATCGGCGTCGTTTTGATCTTTTCCTTCGGCTTCATCTTTTCCTCTTCCGCTTCCCTTGCTACAACCGGAAAATCCATCCGGCGCTTCAAGCCATATCGGTGACGCGCACCGCCAACTGGGAATCGATTACCTCAAACTCGCTCCAGGCCAGCAGCACATCGCCCGTGGCCAGAGGCAGATCCCTGCCATTCACCCACCGTGTCTCGACCAGTTGGCCCGGCTCCAGGGCCAGCAGATTGCGCACCCGGAAGGCCTTCACCGGAATCGCCACATCGATCTCCACCGGCAGCCGCGCCAGCGGCAACGCCAGCTTCAGCTTTGGTTTTTCTTCCAGCGGCTGGGACACTGGCACCAGCGCATTCTGGACCGCGGGCTTGTCCGTCTTCTCCGCATCCTTCTTCGCGGGCGTGGACGGTGTTGCCGCCGGCGTGCTCTTGGCGGGCACGCTGGCTGGCGGTGGCGTTGCTTTCGCTGTCGCCGGATGTGCCGGTAGTGGGGTTATCGTAGCCATTTGCTAAGAAAACAAGCATAAAGGTGACCAGAAGCTATACATAAATGTTGGAAAACGCTAAGAAAGGCCGCGGAATCTTCGCCCGCGCGCGCCGCTCCGCATCCTCTGCCGGTCACATCGCTGCTACACTGTTAAAAAGAAATTCATCTGCGGATTCCAGAATTTATTTGATACGGAGTCTGCCTCGAAACGAGGTCCAAGTCCATGCCGGAGTCGATTGAAAACCAGCCTGTTGCCACCACCAGCCTGCGCCTGAAGGTGGGTCTGGCGGAAATGCTCAAGGGCGGCGTCATCATGGATGTGATGAACGTCGAGCAGGCGCGCATCGCCGAAGAGGCGGGCGCCACCTCGGTCATGGCGCTAGAGCGCGTGCCGGCAATGATTCGCGCCGAGGGCGGCGTGGCCCGCATGGCCAACCCCAAGCTCATCAAGGAAATCATCCAGACGGTTTCCATTCCGGTCATGGCCAAGGCCCGCATCGGCCACTTTGCCGAGGCGCAGATTCTGCAGGAGATTGGCGTTGATTTCATCGACGAAAGCGAGGTTCTGACCCCCGCCGACGAGGCGCATCACATCGACAAGCACGCCTTCACCACGCCCTTTGTCTGCGGCGCGCGCAATCTGGGCGAAGCTCTGCGGCGCATCGCCGAGGGCGCGGCCATGATCCGCACCAAGGGCGAGGCGGGCACCGGCGATGTGGTCTTCGCCGTGCGCCACATGCGCCAAATTGTCCGCGAGATCAAGGCCCTCACCGTGCTCAGCGAGCAGGAGCTGTACGCCGCCGCCAAGGACCATCAAGCGCCCTACGAGCTGGTCCGCATGGTCGCCCAGACCGGCAAGCTGCCGGTGCCGAACTTCTCCGCCGGCGGCATCGCCACCCCGGCCGACGCCGCGCTGATGATGCAACTGGGAGCCGAGGCCATCTTTGTCGGTTCGGGAATTTTCATGAAGGAGCGCGCCACGCCGCTCGATGTCGAGAATGATCCCAAGGAGCGCGCCGAGGCCGTCAGCCGCGCCAAGGCCATCGTCATCGCCACCACTCACTTTGACGACCCCAAGATTCTGGCCGAGGTTGCCGAGCAGGTCACCGGCACGATGAAGGGCCTGGCCGCCGCCGCCATTGAAGAGAAGGACCAGATGCAAACAAGAGGTTGGTAGCCCTCGCGCCTAAGGCAGTTGGCCGCACCGCAGGTGCCTCGCTTTTCGCTCGCATAGGGTTTCGTAACTTCCCGTCCCGCGCCAGAACAAAGGCGCGGGATTTTGTTTCTCGTTCGACCAACCGCATGAAGCTATGGTCGTTTTGTACACCGGAGGGAGCAGGGGCCTTCAGGCCCCTGAATGCAGCCAAACAAAAAACGGCTTTAGCCGCGGGCTTCTGCGCTTCTCAGGTGCCCCATCCTTCGCGTCTTTTGCGAATGGTAGGAGACCTCGAATCTTGACCGTCCTTCCCTCTTCGCCACAAAAAACGAACATAGGAACGGGCGCCCAGTCATTTATAGCTGGATCAAGGGTTGCGCATCCGGCAATAGAATCCTGGCCCACCCGCAACGCCATGAATCATCAGGCCGCCACCGCGGTCGCCGATGCTGTTGCTTCGCTGCCTAACTTCGCTTTCATCTGCGCCTCGAACTCATCCGTGAGCGTTTGCTTTTCTGCCGGCGTCATGGCATTGTATTGATCTACCGTCATATTCTTACTGCCCAGCCAGCTATCGAAGATGCGTTGCGCGGGCGTCTCTTTTGCATATTGCATAAACTCCTCCAATCCGCTCTCTTTGGAGGCATCACTGCTTGCGTCCGTGCTGCTGGCCGTCGCCGTGCTGCTGGCCGTCGCATCCAAGAAATAACTATTGAAAGATGATGCAACTTTGTTCTTTGTCTGTGCGGCTGAGGTCGCAAGCGTGGTATCGGTTGAGCTGCTCGTAATGCTGGCAATATCCATTCGGCTATTCTCCTTTTCTCGGATTGGAAATGTGAAAATGCCACAAGTAACTTTGAGGTTGAAGCAACTCGCTTGCCATCTGACCTGCAAACGAAAATGTGTTTTCCTTAAAAATCGCTGAATGCGTTCCGCTTTGAAAGGGGCACGACTTCAGCCGTGCCCCCTTCTGCCCAAATAAATGCCGGGTGCCCCAGGTCCCGATTTTGGGACCTGGGAATCCAAGCCTCCTGTACTCCCGCGCCGAAGGCCGCCAGCCTCACCGCAGGTGGTTTGACCTGGTCACATGACTAGTGATATGACTATTTTAAGAGGCCTTTTATGACTTGGCAGGTCTATGACGCAAAGGCGCGCTTCAGCGAATTCCTCGACGCCACACTCAAGGACGGCCCGCAGATCATCACCAAGCGGGGAGTGGAAGCCGCCGTGCTGATTTCCATCGACGAGTGGAAGCAACTGCAAAATCAGGCGAAGCATTCCCTCCCTGATCCGCTGCTCGATCCGAATGGCCCGCATGACCTCTACATTCCTCCGCGCCGGCGGCTCAGGTTGCGCCCCTTCACCTTTGAAGGCGTGGAAAAACGATGATCTTTCTGCTCGACACTAGTGTTGTCTCCGAATTGCGCAAAACCCGGCCGCATGGCGCTGTTCTGGCATGGAGGCGCTCGGTTCCGCTCCACCAGCTCGCGATCCCGGCCATTGTGATCGCCGAAATCCAGAACGGCATTGAAATCACGCGTGCCCAGGATGCGGCCAAAGCGGAAGAGCTGGAAAAGTGGCTGGATCAACTGATGGAGTATTACGCGATTCTGCCCGCCGACGGCGCCACTTTTCGCGAGTGGGCGCGCATGATGGCAGGCAAATCCGACGATCTGAGCGGCGATGTGATGATCGCCGCCACCGCCCGCATCCATCGCCTGACAGTAGTTACTCGCAACGTGAAGGATTTCAAGGGCCTCGGCGTTGAGCTCTTCAATCCCTTCCATAGCCTCCCAGGGGGAATCCATTGACGGAAACGAAACTGCCGCGCATCGGCGTCCTAGCAATCCAGGGTAACTTCGCCAGCCATGCGCAGGCGCTTATCGAGGCCGGAGCCACGCCGGTCGAGGTGCGCAAGCCAGATCAGCTCGCTGGCCTGGACGGCCTCGTGCTGCCCGGCGGCGAATCGACCACCATGCTCAAATTTCTGGAGCGGCGCGGCTTTTTCGAGACTTTACAGCAGTTCTGCGGCCAAAAGCCGGTCTTCGCCACCTGCGCGGGAACGATTCTGCTGGCCCGCGAGGTTCTCAATCCGGCACAACGCAGCCTCGGCGTGCTCGATGCCGTGGTCGAGCGCAACGCCTACGGTCGCCAAATTGACTCGGCCATCGTGACCGCCGAAACATTGCTGCCCGGCGGCCCGCTGGAGATGGTCTTCATCCGCGCGCCGCGCATTGTCTCGGCGGGTGCGGAGGTTGAGGTGCTGGCCCGCCGCGACGGCTTCCCGGTGCTCGTTCGCCAGGGCCGGATTCTGGCCGCCACCTTCCATCCCGAGCTCTCGCGCGACCGGCGCGTCCACCGGCTCTTCGTCCAGACCGTCGCCAAAGAACAGACCGACGCTCAGTAGGTCGTCAGCCGCACGCGCAGCAGTACGTTCTCGTCGGCCTTCAGATTCAGCCCGTAGTCGGTCTGGTCGCCGTTCCAGAGGCGTGCGGTCGTCCACTTCCCTGCCGCGTCGTAGCTGCCCTCCTCGACCTTCATCCAGTAACGTTTTTTACCCGGTGCAGAGGCTGGCGCAAAATCCACGCGAACGTGGTGGCCAGCGACCAGAAATTCATCCGGCCCCAGTTCCAGAATCACCACACCGCCATCGGCCGGCGAATTACCCTTGGGCTTCATCCCGTCGCCAAAGGACGGCATTCCGTACTGCAAGACGGCCTTCCAGCGCGCGAAGGCAAGCGTTTGCGTATGGTTCTCCGGCTCTTCGCTCGCGCCGCGGACCTTGCCCTCGAAATTGCCCTGGGCCAGTTGGCGGGCAATCGGCCCCAGCAGCGCGTACTGCCGCGCAAAGGGTTGCAAAGCATCCGCTTCCATCGCCCCCGGCGCTCCAGCCTGATCGCTGTAGCGCGTCAGGTCCAGCCCGAAAGGCGACCAGCCAATCGCGCCCTGACCAATGGCTTCGTAAACGTAGCGCGCATACTCGGCCGGGTTGCCGGTCTCGGGAATCAGCAGCGGATTATCCTTGCGCCGGTAAAGGTCAATCACCTTGCTGTACTTGTTGTATTCCGGCAAATAAATATCCGGAGCCACGACGCTGATCGACGGCGCGGCAATCTTCCACAAGTCAAGCTCATTGTCTGTGGGCGCGCCGGACTCGTAGCTGGGCGGCTTGCCGGGATTGAAAGGCTCGCGCAGCGCCGCATTCACGTACAACGGCAAAGCGTACTCTGCCTTGCCCGCCTCGGCCACCTGCTCGATGTAGCTGGCCGTGAACCACGCCTGAAAGATTTCATCGGCGTCTTCACCGAAGACCTTGCGCCATGTCCCCGGCTGCTTGCCGAGGCCTTTGACGAGCCTCTCCGGAACTTCGCCAGCAAAGGCCTTTTCCGCCGCCAGACTGTAATCGCGCACCGCGCCCCAGACGCCGGCCTCGTTTTCCACCTGCACCAGCAGCACGGTGCGCTGCGGATCAGCCGCTTTCAAGTGGCGCATCAGCGCGCGGAAGGCCGACTTATCAGCATCGAGCCACGCCGGAGCGAAGATCGACGGCGAATCCACCGTCTGCCCGTCGCGGTTCAGCAGCAGCGGATACTTTGCCTGGTCCAACTTGATCCACTCCGGCGTGTAATGCGCGCTGCCGTTCTTCCAGGTGCCAAACCAAAGCAGCACCAGCCGCAGATGGTGTGCGCGCGCCTGCTGCAGAATCAGATCGACGGAACTGAAATCGAATTGACCTTCAACGGGCTCGAATTGCTCCCAGTAGACGGGCAGCTCGACGGTGTTGGCGTGCAGGGTCTCCGCCGCTGGCCAGACCTTGCCGAGATACTCCGGCCACGCGCTGGAGTTATTGGCCTGCACGCCCAGCATCAGATAAGGCGCGCCATCGACCAGCAGCGCAGAACGGCCATCCTTCTCGACGATCTTTGGCAACGGACTGGCTTGCACCTTCGGTGCCTGGGCCACGCCTGCCGGCAAAGCCGCAAACGCCAGAAACAGCCCCGCCAAGACTCCAATACACTCCCCGCATCGATTCATTTTCACCTTGTCATTCCCTCTCTGTGTTGCCGCCACGGCTCCAGCCAGTATAGCCGCCAGGGCAAACGCAGCCTGATTCTGACTCCGCTTCGATGCAGAAGGCAGCTTACGGAGAGAGCAGGGGGCTTCAACCCCCTGAATTTGGGACATCCATTGAGACGCCTTCACGCGCGGGCACTGTTTCGGCTGTAAACAGAAGACCCATGGCTTCACAGGCTGCGGAGAAACTCGTGGAAAGTGTTTCAAGGGGACGCATTGCGTCAGGGCACGACTTCAGTCGTGCCGTAAGTGGCTGATAAAAAACGACGGGCTTTAGCCCCGGAGGGATGTCTTCAGTCAATTTGCCGAAAATCCCGCCTTTTTCCGCAACCTGTAAAGCCCCTTGTTTTTGCGCCTGCTGCTCAGCGGCCTGAAGGGCACTGCTCCCTCCGCAGAAAACAAGCAGGAACAACGGCTGCACCTTGTTTCATCGAACGGTTGCTGGGAATGCAATTGTCTGGCTGAAATCGCCGCGTGGTATGCCGCCTCATCGGCGAAAATGGTAAACGATGGCAAAGCGGCTGTTTAGTACGGAGTTGGGAGTACACATGGGCCTGGCTCTGGCGGCGGCGGCGCTGAGCGCGGTCTTGCTGGCGCAGGATACGGTGGGCAACGTGGCGTTGAACCAGCACCCGCCGATGCTGGGGCGCGAACTGCCCAAAAAACTCCTTGAAAAGCCCTCGCAACCGCCCACCTTCACGGTTTCCGTTGCGCCGCTGGGATTTTCGGCTCCAGGAGCGTTCTATCTGGGCCAGGGCAGCAGCCTTGCCTCGCTGGATTTTCTCGACGAGAACCGGCTGCTGTTCACCTTTCGCGTGCCGGGACTGCTGCGCCGCAAAGCCGGAGAGGAGGACAAGCGCCAGATTCGCGCCGTGGTGCTGGCTCTGCCGTCGGGAACGGTCGAGGCGGAGGCTTTGTGGACGGTTCACGACCGGTCACGCTACCTGTGGATGCTGAACGGCGGCCACTTCCTGCTGCGCGACCGCGACAACCTTCAACGCGGCGATGCCACGCTGGAGCTGAAGCCCTACCTGCGTTTTCCAGGGCCGCTGCTTTACCTGGAGATGGACCCCTCGCAGCAGTTTCTGGCGGCCGACTCGCGCGAGCCAGTCGCGAAGGCGAAAGAGTCGGCTGAGGCCAGCGATGAGCCGGAGGCGGCCGCTCAGCCCGAGACTGTGGTGCGCATTCTGCGCCGCGATTCCGGCAAGGTTCTGCTGGTCAGCCGGACCAGCGCCGCCGTTCACCTTCCGATGAACAACGAAGGTTTCCTGGAGGTCCTGCGCGCCAGGGGCGATCAATGGCGGCTGAATCTGCAATACTTCAGCGGCGGCAGCGGCCTTTTGGGGCAGGTGGAGTCGAGTTGCTTGCCAACCATCGATTTTGTCTCGCAGCGGGAACTGCTGGCGGCCACCTGCGCCGCATTGGGTGGGCGCGATCTGGTGGCGATGGGAACCGATGGCCGTCTCCTTTGGGAATATCAGGCCTTCAATTCGACGGTCCGGCCGCTGCTGACTCGGTCGCCGGACGGCTCCCGGCTGGCGTGGGAGGCCCTGGTTCTTGATCCCACGATCAGCAGCAATACTCCAAACCTCGACCCGGAGGATGTGCGCGGGCAACTGATCGAGATTCTGAACGCGGCCGACGGCAAAGTGGCGCTCGATGCCGTGGCCAGCCCGGTCCTCGATGCCGGCGGAAACGTGGCCATTTCGCCCTCCGGGCGGCGCGTGGCCGTGCTCAACGGCGGCGGAATTCAGGTCTTCGAGCTGCCCCCGGCGTCGCTGCCGGAGCCTGCCGCTCCCCCGCCGCCGCGCTGAGCCGTGAATTCGCTGGTGGCTGATCGCATAAAACCATGTAAACTAAACGCCGGGAGAGTTTTTCTTGTCCACAGATGCCGTTCAGTACGCAGCTTACGCGGTCTCCGACTGCGGCTGCAAGCGCCCTACCAATGAAGACGCCTTCGGGTTCTCCGTCGAGTACGGAATCTATGTCGTTTGTGACGGCATGGGCGGAGCCGCTGCCGGAGAAATCGCCAGTTCGCTGGCCGTAGAAGAGATGATGCGCCACCTCACGGGCGACGGCAGGGACAAGTCCGCGCCGATCGAGGAAGTAGTCGGCGCAGCGATCCATGCCGCCAACGAAGTGATCCACTCCCGCGCCCAGAGCAACTATCAGATCAGCGGCATGGGAACCACGCTGGTCGGGCTGGCGACCGCGGGCCGACGCATCCTGGCCTTCAACGTCGGCGACAGCCGCTGCTACCGGCTGCGCGATCTGCGCCTGGAGCAGATCAGCCTGGACCACTCGCTGGTCGAGGAACAGGTCCGCATGGGCCGCATGACCCACGCCGAAGCCCTGCGCTCCCCGATGCGCAGCGTCATCACCCGCGCCCTGGGCACCCAGGGCACGGTCACGCCGGATGTATTTGAACTGCAAGCCGAAGCCGGCGACCTTTTCCTGCTGTGCTCGGACGGGCTGACGGGCGAACTGACCGATCCGCTGATTGAATCGATGCTGGCGGTCGATCTGCCGCTCGAAGAACACTGCGCCCGCCTGGTGAAAGCCGCCAAGGAAGCCGGCGGACACGATAACATCACCTGCCTGCTGGTGCGCGTGGAAACTAGATCGGATTCCTGATGAATTTGCCTCTTGCAACTGGGACAAGTCCAAAGTCACTCCATTTGACAGTTTCTAACCATGTAGCGGCTGATGTTACGCGGTTCTGATCTGATTCAAGGGGCTGTCGGTACAGAAAATTGGCTGGTGGTTGAAGATGCGGAGAGAATTGTAAGGGCACTGCTTCTGGGCGATAACCATCTTGTTGTTAGAGTGGTTCTCCAATTCATGTGCCCCAGCAAGTCTCGTAAAAAGTGGCTTTTTCTTAAGGAAAAAGCCACTCAGCATCGCGCTTCCAAGGTATAGCTATTGAAGAACCGCTCTAGCCCATCAGCCGTCCACTCTAGAGCGTTTTCTTAAATAGTGTAGACTTGTTTTTGGCGAGACTCTGCGGCGAACACAGACATGGGGAAAGCCCTTGGAGATGATCTGCGCCGTAAGCTGCTTTTCGCCTACGATCAAGGCGAGGG
>Ga0224529_1000945_pt1 | contig 19627 bp, 18 predicted proteins | sample CBST50metaG_FD_179893 | JGI IMG/M metagenome (GOLD analysis project Ga0224529, IMG submission 179893) | Peat soil microbial communities from Stordalen Mire, Sweden - C.B.S.T50 | ecosystem: Environmental > Terrestrial > Soil > Wetlands > Peat | place: Sweden: Norrbotten County, Stordalen Mire... | reverse complement strand
ACCACCGCCTCGGCGCCATCTCTTCGCGTCTCCAACCCGGCCGCATAAGAATGACCGCTTCAGCCGCAGCCGACACTTTGCTCTGCGCCCGTCTCCATCGAGTCTCCAGGCTCTTTGGCTCCTTTGCCGCGCTGCGCCAGGTCTCAGTAGAGATCGAGCCCGGCCGCTGCTACGTTGTGATCGGTGAAAACGGAGCCGGCAAGTCCACCCTGTTGCGCATTCTGGCCGGTCTGCTGCGCCCCAGCTTCGGCACGGTTCAGGTCTTCGGCGGCCTCGATCCGCACGACGCCCGCGCCCGCATCGGCTACATGAGCCACGCCCCCATGCTCTACGACGAACTCACCGCACAGGAAAATCTGCGCTACTTCGCCAGCCTTTACCCCGGCCGCCCCTGCTTCACGCCCTCTCAAGCTCTGCGCCAGGTGGGCCTCGACCCCGATTTGCCCCGCACCCTCGGTCAGTATTCGCAGGGAATGCGCCAGCGCGCATCCCTTGCCCGCGTCCTGCTCCCGGTTCCAGAGCTGCTCCTGCTCGACGAGCCCTTCTCCAACATGGACATCGAATCGGCCCGCCAGATGGTCGAACTGCTGGCCGGTTTCCGCCAGAGCAGCCGCACCATCGTCCTCACCACTCACCAGCGCGAGCTGGCTGCCCCCATTGCCGACTGGGTGCTCACCCTGCGCGCCGGTCGCGTGGCTTCATTCGAGCCGGGGTCTCCATCGCTATGAAGACCAACGGCGCGCGCATACTGGAATCTCTCGGCATCGCCTTCAAACTCCGCGAGTATGAAGTCGATCCCAACGACCTCTCCGCTCTTACCGTCGCCAAAAAAGTCGGCATGCCGCCCGAGCAGGTCTTCAAAACCCTACTGACCACCGGGATCCCCAGCGATAGGTCTTCGTCGCTGGGGTGGACCACCGGCGGCCCAGGCGACTATGTCTTCGCCGTCATCCCCGGCGACGCCGAGTTGGACTTCAAAAAGCTGGCCCGCGCCGCCGGCCTCCGCAAGGCCGAGATGGTCCCCCTCAAGGAAGTCCAGCCGCTCACCGGCTACATCCGCGGCGGCGTCACCGTCTTCGGCGCAAAAAAGCCCTATCCGGTCTTTGTCGATGAAACCATCATCCTCTTCGACCAGATCAGCGTCTCCGCCGGAGCCCGCGGAACCCAACTCATCCTCTCGCCCGACGACTACCTCCGCGCCGCCCAGGCCCAAACCGCCGACTTGACCAAGGACATAACTCCGCCTGCCCCAGCTCTCGCCTCTGAATCCTGGGAAAGCACCGTCACCAAGTCGAAGAAGGGCCACGCCCGATGACCCGCGCCCTCTGGACCCATCTCGTCAAAGACCTGCGCATCGAGTGGCGTTCGCTCGACGCTATCATCTCCATGCTCTTCTTCTCCGGGCTGGTGGTTGTGCTCTTCTCCATCGCCTTCGATCCCCGCGGAGCTTTTTCCCAGCAAATTGCCGGCGGCGTGCTCTGCGTAGCCACCATGTTCGCCTCGGTCAGCGCCCTCAACCAGGCCTGGGCGCGCGAAATCCGCCACCAGGTTCTCGACGCGCAGCGCATGGCTCCCGCTCCCGGCGCGGAACTCTACCTGGCCAAGGTTCTTGCCAACTTCCTCTTCGTGACCATCGTCCAGGTCGTTCTGGCCCCATTTTTCTTCATCTTCTATAACCTTCACATCGAGGGCCAGGCATGGCTTTTGGCGATTGTCCTGCCGCTGGGCACTTGGGCGCTGGTGGCCAACGGCATCTTCTTCGCCGCGCTCTCCATCCGCAGCCGCAACCGCGAACTGCTGCTTTCGCTCATTCTCTTTCCCATCTTCATTCCGGCCCTGCTGGCCATGGTCCAGGCCACCACCGCCATTCTCACCGGCGAAAGCGACCCCACCCTGTGGATCAAGATGCTGCTGGGCTACGACATCATCTTCACCACCGCCAGCTTGCTGCTGTTCGACGTGGTCTTCCACGCGGAATAGACGCGCCACTGCCGCCCCCCGCCCTCGCCGTCGTAAACTGAAAGCGCTCCAACAGGACTCCCCATGAAGAAGTTCGCCATCGGTCTCTACGCCGCAATCACCGTCGCCCTCATGGTCTGGGGCTTCTACCAAGCCATCTACGTCGCCCCCGACGAGCAGACCATGCACGAAGTGCAGCGCATCTTCTACTACCATGTGCCCTCGGCCATGGTGGCCTTCCTCTTCTTCGCCATCTCGCTGGCCGGCTCCATCGGCTTCCTGGCCTTCCGCCGCAACCGCGCAAACTGGGCGCAAATCTCCGACGCCTGGGCCCTGGCCGGCGCTGAAGTCGGCGTCGTCTTCTGCACCGTCGTCCTCATCACCGGGCCAATCTGGGGCCGCCGCGCCTGGGGAATCTGGTGGACCTGGGATGCCCGCCTCACCACCACGCTCGTGCTCTGGCTCATCTACGTCAGCTACCTGCTGCTGCGCCGCTTTGCCGCCGGGCCGCAGGTGCAGACGCTGGCCGCCGTCCTCGGCATCTTCGGAGCCCTCGACGTGCCCATCGTCTACATGTCCAACCGCTGGTGGCGCACCCAGCACCCCGCTCCAGTCTTCGGCGGAGGGCCAGACTCCGGCATCAAGGATCCCGCCATGCTGGCCGCCTTTGGCTGGAACGTCCTCGCCTGGCTGGCCTGGGGCCTGCTCATCCTCGCCCTGCGCTACCACGTCGAGCGCCAACACCAGAAATTTGCCGCCCAGGAAGCTCAGGCGGCTCTCGAAGCCTGAACACGCCACAATTCCAGTCCAAAGCGAGGAGAAACAATGGATCAAAGAGCCATTCTCGATCACCAATTCACTGTCGCCGCCTACGCCATCACCTGGGCAATTCAACTGGGCTATGTGGCCTGGCTGGGCCTCAAATGGCGTGCGCAAAAGCGCGACGCGGCGCACGCGGCCCGCAATCCACGCTAGTGTACTGTCCCCAAAGTTCGTATCAAAAATAGGCTGTCATCCTGAGCGGAGATTAGCGCGTTTTTTGCGCCAAACGCAGTCGAAGGACCTGCGGTTGCGTCCCCAAATTATACGATGAACTTCGGGGACACCACGTTAACCCCGGATGTTTCTTCGTAAACTATTGTGATTGAACTACTTGTCAGGCATCCTCCGGGCCGGTCCCCAAAGCTCTGGCATCTCCTTTTGCAGCCCCGATTCTTGCGGCATACATATGAGTGAAGGCCATAGCACCTGCCTCTCACCAATCGAAATCTTAGTGGTATTTTAAGTTCCCCCAATTTTCTCGATCATTCAGATGTGGACAGGCTCCCCGGAGCCAGTGAAAGAACCACACAAGGAGAAGAAAGATAATGCATGATCTGCTGATCGCCCTGGCCTTTATCGGAATGGTTGTTGCACCCGCCCTCGTGGCCGCCAAGTCCGGCGCTGAAGCCACTGAAGAAGGCGACGACTAAGCGCCTTGGCGTTTGCTCGTTCGTGCGCCGCCCCTGATCGCGTTGTTGGCGCCGAACCGGCCTTGAACCCCAGAGAAGCACAGAGCCCTCAAGGGCCTTCGCGACTCCCGAACAAATTGCCCTTCACCGTCTTGAGCCGTTAGACTGATGGTTTGAGAGGCAGTCATGTTGGTTGTCATGAAAGCGCAGGCCACGCCGCAAGAGATTCAGGCGGTCTGCGATCACATCGAGCAGTTGGGTTTCCGTGCCCACCCACTTCCCGGAGCCCAGCGCACCGCCATCGGCATCACTGGCAACCAGGGTGAGGTAGACCGCGGCAACCTCGAAGCACTCTCCGGAGTCGCCGAGGTCATTCGCGTCTCCAAGGCCTACAAGCTGGCCAGCCGCGACGCCAAGGCGGAAAACACCGTCATCCATTTCCCTGGAACAGACGCCTCCATCGGCGGCATCGGACTCACCATCGTCGCCGGCCCCTGCGCCATCGAGAGCCGCGAACAAGCCTTTGCCATCGCCGAACAGGTGGCAGCGGCCGGCGCGCAGTTTTTCCGCGGCGGCGCTTACAAACCCCGCACTTCCCCCTACGCCTTTCAAGGCCTCGGCATCGAGGCTCTCAAAATCATGGCGGAGATTCGCGACCGTTTCGGCCTGCGCATCGTCACTGAAGCCCTTGACAACGAATCCCTCGAGCAGGTTGCCGAATACACCGATGTCATCCAGATCGGCGCCCGCAACATGCAAAACTTCTCGCTGCTCAGGCAGGCCGGCCGACTGCGCAAGCCTGTGCTGCTCAAGCGCGGCCTCTCGGCCACCCTTGAGGAATTTCTCATGGCCGCCGAGTACGTGATGAGCGAAGGCAACTACCAGGTCATTCTCTGCGAGCGCGGCGTGCGCACCTTTACTGACCACACCCGCAACACCCTCGACCTCAGCATCGTTCCCGCCGTGCAGCGGCTCAGCCACCTGCCCATCCTGGTGGACCCCAGCCACGGCACCGGCAAGCGCGAGAGCGTACTGCCCATGGCCCGGGCTGCGGTTGCCGCCGGAGCCGACGGCATCCTGGTCGAAGTCCACAATCATCCTGAAAAAGCCCTCTCTGACGGGCCGCAGTCCATCTATCCTGACCAGTTTGCCCGCATGATGGACGAGATTGAGCAGATTGCGCCCGTGGTTGGCCGCCATCTCTCCCGCGGCATCCACGTCAAGACCGCCGCGAACTGAGCGCATGACCGCCTCGTCAAGCAAGCAATGGGTGCCCCAGCTCTCGTCTTTGAGACCTGGGAGACTGCTAAACCTGCTTAAGAATGCCGGGTGCCCCACCTTCGGCGCGCCTTTTGCGCCTAAGGTGGAAACCGGCCAATCTCAAACCCGTCGGCCTTTTATCTCCGGACTCATCTCATGAATATGCGGTACGCCACACCAGCCCGTCTTTCCGCGTTCACCCTGCTCGCGCTTGCCCTCGCCGGCTGCCGTTCTCACGACTTCCCGCAATACCCGCCCAACTATCGCGAATTTGCCTATGTAACCAACGGCGGCAGCGGCACCGTCACCGTGCTCGACGTGGTGAACGTGCGTATCGACCGCGAATTGCCCGTCGGCCAGAATCCCGTAGCCGTCATCGCCAGCCCCACCCGCAATGAAATTTATGTGGTCAACTCCGGGGCTGAAGGCGCCCAGGGTTCGGTCTCCGTCATCAACGCTGAAAGCAACACCGTCGCAGCCACCATTCCCCTCCGCCGCCAGCCGGTCTCCATCGAGCTTGACCCCACCGGCGATCTGGCCTACGTGGCCAACTCCGGCTCCAACTCCATCTCCGTGATCGATCTCAAGGCCCGCCGCGAGGTTGCCGTCATCGGCGCGGGCGAGGAGCCCATCTCCGCACGCCTCTCTCCGGACGGCAAAACCCTGGTCGTCGCCAACCGTCGCGGAAACTCGGTCAGCCTTATCGATCCGGCGGCGCATAGTGTGCGCGCAGTCTTCGATGGCTGCCCCGGCGCTGCGGACGCTGTCATCGTCCTCGACTCATCCAAGGCTTTTGTGGCCTGCGCGGCCGGTCACCAGGTCATGGCCATCGGTCTGGCCCACCCCAAGTCCAACCCCGCCCAGCTCGACCGTCTTGAGGCCCTCATGGACGTGGGCCGCGCCCCGGTGCATCTGGCGCTCAAGCCTGACGGCGGCGAGCTCTTTGTCTCCAATTCACTCTCCGATTCCATCTCTGAGGTGGTCACCAGCACCAACGACGTCGGCGGAGCCTACATGATGGGCGACAACCCCGTCCGCGGCCTGGTTTCCAGTGACAACTCCATGCTCTACGTCGCCAACCTCAGCTCCCAGTACGTGACCGTCTATGCCATCGACGACGGCAAGCGCATCGGCTCAATCCACGTAGGCGACGGACCCTCGGCCCTGGCGTTTTCCTCCTCCGGCCTCCTGCTTTTTGTCGTCGATACCCGCTCGGCCGACATTGCCGTGGTTCGCACCGCCTCGCGGTCGCTCTTCACTCTGCTCCCCGCCGGTCGCAACCCCAACGCCATCACCGTCAAAGCCTTCAAGCTGCCGTAACCTCCGCGCTTCTCCTCAAATACAGCCGGTCTGAGCGGAAGCCGCCGCAGCGGTCGCAGTCGGAGCACCTGCTGTTACACCCTTGCTCGTCTACAAAGACGCTGCGTCCCCCTCACTAGGGCTCTGACCGCTTGTTGTTGTACCAACTATGGGCACCCCGGGTCTCGATTCTGAGACCTGGGAAGTACAAATTCACACGGTCACGGTACTAGTCATCGCTACTCCCGGTCATGATAGGATTTATCGTTCTTGTTCCGTTCGAAGAGTTACCATCAGAAGGGATGTCGAATGAAGACATTGTGGATTGCTGTGGCGATGGCTGGTCTTTTGGTTCCGGGCGGAAGTGCTGGATCTGCACAGACGGAAATGCTGGCGGCCACTCCACCGATGGGATGGAGCACATGGAATCACTTTCATCATGACATCTCCGACGCGCTGGTGAGAGCGCAGGCGGATGCGCTGGTGTCCAGCGGCATGCGCGATGCGGGCTATGTGTATGTGAATATTGACGGAGGATGGGAAGGCAGCCGCGATGCCGCTGGCGTGCTGCACCCCACCAGCAATTTCCCCGACATGAAAGCGCTGGGCGATTACATCCACTCGAAGGGGCTGAAGTTTGGCCTTTATACGGGCCCCGGGCCGAAGACCTGCGCGGGAGCGATGACCGAGCAGACGAAGAGCATCCTGATGAACAGGGAAGTGATTGCGGTGGATCAGGACCCGCTGGGCAAGGAGGGAGATCGCGCATATGCCACGGGACCGCTGGAAGTGTGGGCCAAGCCGTTAGTGGGCAATACGATGGCGGTGGCCTTGTTCAACCGGCTCAGCGGCGCTACGCGCATGACGCTGCGGCTGAAGGATGTGGGCTGGCAGGGACGGGCCGCGGCGCGCAATCTGTGGACACATGAGGACGTCGGTGTACTGAGCGACGTCTACACCGTGACGGTGCCTGGACATGGCGTTGCGATGCTGCGCCTGAGCCATCTGGAGCGCTGAGGCGCCGTAGCGCGCATGCACCCGAGCAGGCTTCCTAACTCTTCTTGTCCCCCAGCCGCGCCACGCTGAACTGCGCTCCGGCAAACATGATCAACCCCGAAATATAAGCCCAGAACAGCAGCCCGACTGAAACAGAAAACGCCCCATACAACGCCTTCAGGTCCATGTGCGATAGCACAGCTTCGAAGATGTACTTCGAGAACAGCCAGATGAGTCCGGTGATGATTGCCGTGCGCATGACCGGGCCCGGCTTGACCTTGCGATTGGGCAGAAGCCAGTAGACGAAAAATAAGAACAGGATCACGGCCACGCCGGTGGATATGGCCAGAAGAAGAAAGCTGATGCCGTTGAAGATGAAGTTGTCCGTGTGGTTGAAGAACACCACGGTCAGCGCCAGACGCGCCGCGGCATTCAGCAGAATGCTGCCCATGCCCAGCACCGCCATGAGGATCGCCAGCCCGAAGGCCACCACCTGGTTGGCCAGGTAGTTGCGGCTCTTGGTCACGCCCCAGGCCTGGTTGAGCGCCACTTCAAGGGGCAGGAAGATGCCCGTGCAGGCGACCAGAATCATGATGAGCGAAAAAACCTGCACGCCGTGCCGTGAGGACGCACTGGCCACCTTGGCCAGATTGTCGGCAAAAAATTCCTGGTTCGAGGGCATGAAATAAAACACCATATCGTTGATTACGCGCTTCATCGTCTCCGAGTGGTGGAAGACCGTATCCTCCAGCGTATAGAGCAGCACAATGAACGGAATGAACGAGAGAATGGCGTTTGCCGCCACGCTGAATGCGAAGGTATGCACCTCGCTGTCCAGCAGATACACAATCAGCGCCTTGCCGCTCTGGCGCCGGCGATACCACTTGGACTTGAAAGCCGGACCAGCCGCATTGACAACGTCGATATCAGCCTCCGCCGCTTGAGCTTTGATATCGGAATTCAATACATCGGCCACGCGTTGCTCCTTCTTTGCAACTAATAAATCTTCACGCTCGATGTGCGCGGCAAGCGCGCCTGCAAGGTAGACGTTGCTACAAGAATAGCCCTACGCGGGGATTCTCGCTGTGACAGCGGAATTCGCTGAAATTCCCCGCAAATCCGCTCGTGCCCGACAACCGGCCTGCCGGGGTCCTTCATCTGCCTCCCGTGCCAGCCCGATCCGTTGCTACCCTAGTTATTCACCCCCCTGGCTGAGTTTCATGGCCCGCGGCCATCTGTTTTATCTACCCTGCAATTCACCCGCCATTCATTTTCCACTTGCATCCTGACTCGATTCCTGCCATAACTGGAGCAATACATGCCAAAAGCAAAGGAGTGAGCGAGTGAGGGAACAAGGCGTTGTAAAGTGGTTCAATGGAGCCAAGGGATTTGGATTCATTCAACGGTCGAGCGGAGAAGATGTCTTCGTCCATTTCTCCGCCATTCAAGTGGACGGCTATAAGACGCTGAATGAGGGCGAGGCCGTCGAGTTTGAGTGTCAGCAGGGCCCCAAAGGACTGAACGCGATCGATGTCATGCGGGTCGCATAACTCAAGTCTTCCTGCCGCGCGAGGGGCGCGGCCTTTGCCGCTTGCGGAGAAACTCGCCTGAAACGTAGTTCCTCTGTCTTGAAATGGCGCGGATTCAGCCGCTCCGCTAAATGGCCAGATGGATGGACAGATGAATGGGCAAATCGGAATTCTGGCATTATCTCCTGAGGGTTGCACCCCTCCAGGCTATGCGCCGCCGAGCTTCCCAGCCGCCCATTGCGCAGCCGTGCGCAGGCCCTCGTCCGCGGCCTCGGCCCACTTATCCAGCAACGAAGCAAACCGCCCCGCCCCGCTGTTTCCCATGGCGATGGCCACATTCCGCCGCAGCCCCATGAATCCCGCCCTGCGCACCGGCGAGCCGTTGAACCATCGTTCAAACTCCGCTTCTTCCAGCCCAGCCAGCCACTCCAGCGCAGGATTCACCAACTCCGCGCGCGCCTCCAGATCGGGCGCCAAACTCACTGGCGCCTTCCGGTTCCACGGGCACACGTCCTGGCAGATATCGCAGCCAAAGACCTGCCGGCCCATCCCCGCCATCAGCTCCTCGGCAATTGCGCCCTTGTGCTCGATCGTCAAATAAGCGATGCACCGCGTCGCATCCATTCTGTACGGCGCGATCAGCGCGCCGGTAGGACAGGCGTCCAGACATCTCCGGCAGCTTCCGCAGCGATCCGACACGGCGAGCGTCTGCTCCGGCTGCGCCTCCAGCGAAGTCACCAGCACCGCCAAAAAACCATACGACCCCAGCCTCGGATGGATCAGGCAAGTATTCTTCCCTGTCCAGCCGAGCCTCGCTGCCGTGGCCAAAGCGCGCTCGACCACCGGCCCAGTGTCCACATACCCCCGTGCCTCAAAGCTCCCAAACTGCTCGCGCAGCCGCTCCTCCAGCTTCTTGAGCCGCTTCTTGAGCACTTTGTGATAGTCGCTGGGCCGCCGCGCTCCGTCGGCATCGGCGCGGCTGCTCCACGCGTAGCGCGCAATCCACCCCGCGCCCTCTGCGGACGGCTCGGTCGAGCGCGGCTGGTCGCTGTTGTAGCTGGCAAAGCAAACCACCACCGAGCGCGCCCACGGAAACGGAATCCCCACCCGCGCCCGCGCCAGTTGATCTTCTCCGCTCCGCCCCGGTTCGGTGCGCGCCAGGTAGTGCATGGTCCCCGCGTAGCCCGCGCGCACCCATTCCTCAAACCGCGCCGCATCCCGCCCTTCATCTGCATGAGGAAGCGCCACCAGACCAGCCTCGTCAAACCCGGCCTCAAACGCCAACCCGCGCACCCGTTCCACATTCAGCAGTGCGGACGGGCACGGCGCCACCGCCTCGCTGCCCGGCTTGCGACACTCGCGAAACTCTCCCAATCGCACCGCCATTGCCCCGCCGGCCTGACTCTCACCGCAGGGCATGAGACAGATTACCTCAAACCTCGCGGATTCGTTCTCTTCCGGCATCTCTTTCACCGGCCACCGCTTCACCTTTTCAATCTCTCGCCGCAAGCGATGAAAATCCCCCCATTGCCGGGGAGGAATAGCATTCCCTTGTACCATATTGCGGTGCATTCTTCGCATTTTGAAGACACGCTGGACCGGCTCGCCTGCATAAACTGGCCGCGCCGTCTCAAGATTCCGTTCTAACATTGAAATTTGTACCGCATTACGAAATATGTCGTCTGCAAATGGTACATATCTTCAGGAAGAGGTGAATAGTATGTGACGAGTAGCACAGGCAACCATATGCGCGGGGGACTATTTGTACTTGCGACTCATGAATGCCGCGACGCGCAGTCGGATGTCTGGATGACTCGTACGCGCTCAGCCTGTTAATTGCTCTTACCCGTTGAAGCTGAGCCTCCGTCCGCCACCCTCTCACAGGTACCGCCGCTGCGGAATCCGGGGTTCCCTGCGACAGGTCTTCGTCGCTGGGGTGGTCAAATCTACATACGGAGGCTTTATCCCATGACGCAGGGCGCTGTGGATCAATCGCTTGCCGGCAAAGCAAGCACAACTTCAACCCCAATCAAGTATGTGTATTTCTTCGGCGGCGGCACCGCGGATGGCAACGGCCGCATGAAGGATGTGCTGGGCGGCAAAGGCGCCGGCCTGGCGGAGATGACCAACGCGGGATTGCCCGTGCCTCCGGGCTTTACCATTCAGACCGAAGCCTGTCGCGAATACATGCGCGGCGCGGTCAGCCCCGAAATCGATGTCGAAATGTACTCCGCCCTCGAACGGCTGGAGCGGCTCCAGGGACAGAAGCTGGGCACGGGCGAAAATCCCCTGCTGGTTTCGGTTCGTTCCGGCGCCAAGTTCTCCATGCCCGGCATGATGGACACCATCCTCAACCTGGGCCTCAACGATCAGGCCGTTGAAGCGCTGGCCAAGCGCAGCAACAATCCCCGTTTTGCCTATGACTCCTATCGCCGCCTCATTCAGATGTTCGGCGACGTGGTCCTCGATGTCGCCAAAAAGAAGTTCGAACACATCTTCGACGGCATCAAGCAGCGCGAAGGCGTCAAGTTCGACTACGAACTCCAGCCCGACGCTCTGAAGGAAATCATCGTCGAGTACAAGAAGCTCGTCCGCAAGGAAACCGGCAAGGACTTTCCGCAGGGCCCGCTGGATCAACTGGTCCAGGCCCGCGATGCAGTCTTCAGGAGCTGGCAGAATGAGCGCGCCAAAACCTATCGCCGCATCAATCACATCGACGACTGGCTGGGCACGGCGGTCAACGTGCAGGCCATGGTCTTCGGCAACCTGGGCGAGAACTCAGGCACCGGCGTAGGCTTCACGCGCAATCCCGCCACCGGCGAGCACGTCTTCTTCGGCGAATACCTGATGAACGCGCAGGGCGAGGACGTGGTTTCCGGCGTCCGCACTCCGCTTTCCATCAGCGAACTTGAGCGCGCCATGCCCAAGGTCTACGACCATCTGCGCGCTATCACCTGGAAGATGGAAAAGCACTATCGCGACTTGCAGGACTTCGAGTTCACCATCCAGGATGGCAAGCTCTACATGCTGCAAACCCGCAACGGCAAGCGCACTGGCCTGGCCGCCGTCCGCATCGCCATTGACATGGTGCGCGAGGGCCTCATCACGCAGGAGGAAGCCATCTTCCGCGTCGAGCCCAACCAGTTGTACGACTTCCTGGTTCCGCGCCTCATTGAAAAGGGAGAGAAGATTGAAGTGCTGGCCACCGGCCTGCCGGCATCGCCCGGCGCGGCTGTCGGACAGATCGTGTTTACGGCTGAAGATGCTGTGAAATACCACGACAACGGCCAATATAGGACCATCATTCTGGTCCGCGGTGAAACCACGCCTGAGGATATCGCGGGCATGGAAGTGGCGGCCGGCATCCTCACCTCGCGCGGCGGCATGACCTCGCACGCGGCAGTCGTTACTCGCGGCATGGGCAAGTGCTGCGTGGCCGGCGCCGGCGATTGCACCGTGGACGAGGCTAATAAGGAACTGCGCGTCAAGGGCCACACCTTCAAACAGGGCGACTGGCTCTCGCTGGACGGCACCACTGGCCGCGTGATTGCAGGGCAGCTCAGGACTCTGCCCGCGCAGCCCGACGATCCCGATCTGGTCAAGTTCATGAGCTGGGTCGACCCGGTTCGGAGACTTCGGATCATGGCCAACGCCGACATCCCCCGCGACGCCAAGCAGGCACGCCTGTTCGGAGCCGAAGGCATCGGCCTCTGCCGCACCGAGCACATGTTCTTTGCTGAGGACCGCATCGAACACATGCGCACCATGATCCTTGCCGATAACGAGAAGGATCGCCGCGAAGCCCTCAAGAAGCTCCTGCCCATGCAGCGCGCCGACTTCCTGGGTCTGCTCAAGACCATGGAGTCGCTGCCGGTGGTCATTCGCCTGCTCGATCCCCCGCTGCATGAGTTCCTGCCCCAGCGCGAAGACCTGCTGGTCGAGATCGCTCATCTCGAGGATCTCAAACCCCGCTCGCCCAAGCTCAAGGAACTGCGTACGCTGCTGGCGCGGGTCCAGGATCTGCACGAGATGAACCCCATGCTCGGCCTGCGCGGCTGCCGACTCGGCATCGTGTATCCCGAGATCACCGAGATGCAGGTGCGCGCCATCTTTGAGGCCGCGGTCAGCGTCAAGAACAAGGGTGGCGATCCGCATCTTGAAATCATGGTTCCGCTTATCGGCTCTATCGAGGAAATGCGCAACCAGACCACCATCATCCGCCGCGTCGCCGAACAGGTCTTCAAGGAGAAGGGCGCCACGGTGAATTACATCGTGGGCACCATGATCGAACTGCCGCGCGCCGCTCTCACTGCCGATCAGATCGCCGAGGAGGCTGAGTTCTTCAGCTTCGGCACCAACGATCTGACCCAAACCACCTTCGGCATCTCCCGCGATGACATCAACCATTTCCTGCCGGCCTACATGAAGTACGGCATCTTCAAACAGGATCCCTTCGCCACCCTGGATCAGGCGGGCGTTGGATTGCTGGTGAAGATGGCCACGGCCAAGGGACGCAACACCCGGCCTACCCTCAAGGTGGGCATCTGCGGCGAGCATGGCGGCGATCCTGAGTCCGTCAAGTTCTGCCACAAGATCGGGCTCAACTACGTCTCCTGCTCGCCCTTCCGCCTGTTGACGGCAAGACTTGCAGCGGCGCAGGCTGCGCTCGAGGAGAAGATGACCGGAAACATCCACACCACCAGCTAGTCTCAATCCAGCGGAAACACCAAGGGCGCGGCCATCAGGCCGCGCCCTCGGTGTTTCTTGAGCATTCCTTGTTAGTCGCTGGGTGCGGGTGCCCCAGGTCCGGATTTTCGGACCTGGGAAGGACAGCACTCCCCAATCCACTTTTGCATAAAATTACCCTCCGCTAGTGCACACTTATCTACGTCAAGGGTGCGAAACCCATGTGGGCGGAGAAGCCATGAGAAGCCCCCCCCTACCCCTCCTCCTATATTTTTGCGAACACGCCAATCCGTGCAGATTATTTCGCGCTTTTCCAGGAGAAACCGGCGTGGATCTCCTAACCAATTCAATATCAATAGCCTGCGCAGGACAACACGACAGAAACACGTATCCTGTCAAGCTGTGAAGAGCGCTCCGGTCTCTACTGCGCGGCCCCGCCCGGCGCGTAGTAGCCTTCCCGCGTAACTACCTGCAAGTCGTCTTTGCTGGCCTTGAGCGCGATCTTGTGGAAGCCGCCTTCCTTGTCCACCACGTCCGGCGTATAAGTCAGCAGATACTGTCCGCGCAACTCCTCGGCGATCTGCCCATAGATCTCTTCCAGGTTGTCCTTCTTCTTGGCCTCGAAGTACCGGCCTCCGGTGCGCGTGGCAATCTTCTCCATAATCTTCTTGCCGTCCACTCCCGGCTCGCTCTGGCCGCCTCCGCCGCGCCGTCCGCCGCCGCCGGGGTAACCGCCGCCACCGCCGCCCGGATAACCTCCGCCGCCCATCCCGCCGCGCCGTCCGCCACCCATCCCGCCGGGGAAGCCGCTATTTGCGCTGCGTTCCTGTTCACCCTTGAAGTAGATGGTGTAAACAGCCAGGTTGGCCTTGTCCGCCGCATCCACCGCGTCGTTCAGCGTCTCCTTGCTGCCGCGGTCCACGCCGTCTGAGAAAACCACCAGCGCCTTGCGCCCGTCCTTGGGCTTCATCAGTTCGTCCGAAGCCAGATAAATCGCATCGTAGAGCTGTGTGCCGCCACTGCGGTTGCGCTGCTGTTGCCCACTGCTGCCGCTGCTGTCCCCGGTGGTCTCCGGACCCTGGCTTGAGTTCTGCGCAGCCCGCGACGGCCCCATCTCGTCCAGCTCGTGGTGCAGTTTGTCGCGCGAGTTGGTAAAGTCCTGCAGCAGCTCAACCTCGCGGTCAAAGTGGATCAGGAATGCCTGGTCCTTTTGCGCTCCCGACTTCGGATCGGCGGGCAGCATCGCGTCCACAAACTTTCCCGCCGCCTTGCGCTCGTTGTCCAGGGCGCCTGAAAGGCTGCGGCTCGTATCCACCAGCAGCCCCAGTTGGAAGGGCAGGTTGCTTTCCCGCGTAAAGCTCTTGATGGTTTGTGGCCGCCCATCCTCGGTCAGCGCAAAGTCGCCGACTTTCAGGCTGGTCACCAGCGCGCCTTTTTTGTCGCGGACGGTCACCGGCAGCACCACCTCCCGCGCCTGAATCTTCAACGTCGTCACCGGCTGGTCGGAAGCAGGTTGCTGGGCGTGGCTGGCCACAGGCAGGAAGGGCAAAGCCAGCATTGATGCTGCAAGACAAGAAACAGTTCGAATTTGCATAGCGCTCAACGGGTACACACTTTCACTCCATTAGACGAGCCGGACCCCATGCGGTTGACCGTCACGGGTATACTTGACGCGGATTCAAGCCGGCAGGAATCCCCGCCGCCGGTTCATAGCACTAAAGACTACGCCGAAGCCGCTCCGGTTATCAAAAAATTGAGTGTTTTGGGAAAGAAAAGAAAGGACTTTTGGTAGCGCTACCGGGAATCGAACCCGGGTTTTAAGATTGAGAATCTCACGTCCTAACCCCTGGACGATAGCGCCACATACTTTGAGGGGCAGCCGTTCAAGGCCACTTGACTACTCTAACAAAAATTCGGGCTGCTGCCAAAGCGGAAGGCCGGCGGGCGCCGGTCAAATCCCCAGCTTGCGCACTTCGTCGTTGTAGTATTTGCGGTAAAGAATCTCCCACTCCTGCGAGCCTTCCTGGATGATCTTCCGCTGGTTGGCGATCTTGAGCCGCGCCGCAGTGTCGATCCCGGCCTCCTGGGTGAGCAGGCTGGTCAGCGCCTTGCGCGCCTCCTGGCGAATGGTGTTGCGATCCTCCAGAAACCCGACCTCGTCGATCTCGGCCAGCGTATCGGCCACCGTATGGGCCAGTTTATTCAGCTTGTCGGGATTGATCCTCATAGCACCGCCTTGTACTTCTTCGCCAGCTCGGTCTTCACCTTCTTGAACATCTCGGCATATTGCGCACCGGACTTGCGCATCTCCTCGGAATACGCGTCAAGAATCACGCGTACTTCCTCGTTGATGCGGTCTTCGAGAGAAAGTTCCTCGATCAGGCCCTCGTTGACGCGCGCTTCGACCACCTTTACGTTGTTGGTGGTGATCATCTTGGCGTCGATGAGATGCTTGACCGTGCGGCGGGCCAAATACCCTATGTAATCGCGGGAAAAAATCATGGGCTAAGGCTCAGGATACCCCATCGGGCCGCCATCTGTACACCGGCAGCCCAACGCCTCCTGAATTGTTGCGGAGCAGCTTCAAAAGCCTCCAAAAATATCAATCACCGGGCCGCCTGCGCCGTGACTTCATGCGTTCCTGAGTCCTTCCGGGCGGAAGACGGCGCATGCGGCTTGGCTGCGGAGCCTTGCTTCACCCGCAAATTGTCCAGCGCATAGTCGATGAATCGCGGCTCGAAATGCGGAGCCTGCCCCATGAACCGGCAGGTCGCCACCACCTGATCGACGATGAATCGCGGATGATAAGCAGCCAGATCAAGCCCTTTTTCTTCTTTGATCTTGTACACAATGGCGTCAAACACTACGTCGGGCAGCGCCAACCCTTGCCGTTCGCACTCATTCACGAAAATACGCCTGAAAAGTTCAAGACTGGGGGACCCAATCTCGATTTTGTAGGGAAGACGGCGCAAAAAAGCCGTGTCCATCAGGTCTTCCGGTTCCAAGTTGGTAGAGAAGATGACCAGTTCTTCAAAGGGGATGCTGAACGTCTTTCCCGTATGCAGTTTCAGGTAGTCTACCCGGCTCTCCAAAGGCACAATCCAGCGATTGAGCAGATTGGTTGGGCTTACCAGTTGCCGGCCGAAGTCGTCGATCACAAAACAGCCGCCCAATGCCTTCATATGCAGGGGAGCCTCGTAGAAGTGCCCCGCCGGGTCATATCTCAGGTCGAGCATCTCCAGCGTCAGTTCGCCCCCGGCCAGCACGAAGGGACGCCGGCACGGAACCCACCGCGCGTCATGTTCCTCGTGCCGCATAAAGGAGGACATATCCTCCTCGCTCCCCTTGGCAGGGCTGAGCGGAACATGAATGCTGGGGTCGTGGATGCGGATGATCTGGCCCTCGACGCTGACCGCGTAAGGCACGTAGATCACGTCGCTGAACACATTGCCCAGGCAATGCGCAACCGAGGATTTGCCATTGCCCGGCGGGCCATAGAGCAGCATCGCCCGGCCCGATGCCAGGGCCGGCCCGCATTGCTCGATAATGCTGTCGTCGAAGGTGAGGCTGCCGAACGACTTGCGGATGCGCTCGAAGGTAACGGTTTCATTGGTCAGCTTCTGCATGTTGACCAGGTCGGTGAAATCCTCCAGTGTTACCGGCGCGGGCCCCACATATTGCAGCCGTTGCAGAGCGTCGATCGTCCAGCGCCTGCCCTCGTCGGTGAGCACATAGCACATGTCGATAATGCTGTCGGAGTCGCGCGATCCGAGGGTGCGCAGCAATTTACGGTCAATGGCCATCTGCACCAGGTCGAGCACGATGGGATAGGGCAGCTTGATGGCGTCGACAAACTGGCGGTTGGTTTCCAGGCGGCCGGTGTAAATCAGCTTCATCAGCAGCGCCAGCAATTCGTTCTCGTCGATTCCCGTCGCCGCAATATTTGCCGGCTCGGCCGGAACGCGATGCATGAAGTTATCCAGTACGCGCTGCTCGATGGCGCCAATGGCCACCAGATTGTCACCCAGCCGACCGCCATGATCCGCCTGGCGTTCGAGTGCCTTGGCGACATCCGCCTCGGTAACCATCTTCATGCGCAGAAGCAGATCCCCCAAACGCATTCGGACTCCCATGGCTTCCTCCCTGACAACTACATTACATCCCCGCGTTTCTGGCTGGACTATTGAACTTAGGGCGCATCCGCGTCGAGATTCTTATCCCCGGTGCGGACAGCTCTTCGTGTTCAGGCACTCCTCGGCCACTCGTAGCCGCTCCACCGGATGGCCGCCTACCAGGTGCTCCACAACGATTTCCGCCGCATCCTCGGGCCTAACATTGCCGTACCATACCGCCTCCGGGTAAACCACCACCACCGGGCCGTGCTCACACTGATCCAGGCAGCCGGACTTGTTGATTCGCACTTTGCTCGCCAACCCGGCCGCCTTGGCCAGTTGCTGGAGCTGCGCATGCAGGTCGCTCTTTCCGTCCTGCGTACACGATGGCCGCGGCGCGCCCTCGGGGCGCGAGTTGTGGCAAACAAAAACATGGTGTTCAAATGCAGGCAAGCGGCAATCCTCCTGAATCCGGATGATTCCAGACTAAACCCGCGCGCCCGGCTCTCCATTCCCGTCCTCTGATCTCTGTCCCCTGAATCGAAGTTTCCACAGTCGCGCCGCATCACCCCGCCCCAATCTGCGAAAATAGCATCTTGACTATGAATACGGAAAACCTTCTCTCATTGAAAGACGACATGGTGGCCTTTATTGAAGGCCATGGACTTCACCGCCTTCCCGGATACGTCACCGAGGACATCCCCTCCGTTGTTTGGGAGGGCCAGGGCAACCCAGACGCATGGAAAGACTTTGTGGAGATGGCCAAGCACGTCGGCGCTCCCTTTGTCACCTTCAGCGAAATGACGCTGGAGCGCGAAGAACTCGACGCGCTCATTGAAGAAGCCGGAGAAATGAACTTCCCTGATGAGGAAGCCACCGAACTGGTCGAAGCCCAATGGCTGCGCAAGTACGCCGGCAATCTCGGCTACATTCAGCTCGGCTTCGTCTACCAGGGGCTGGTCTTTCTCCATGAGACCACCACTGAGTGGTATGAGCGCTTCCAGACGCTGCTTGAAGATATCGAGAGCTTCCAGGACATCGTAATCGACGACGCCCACCATCATCACGAAGACGAAGACGAGTAAGCCAGGTGATGCCGGTAAGCCCAGCCAGCGGCGCCAGCGCGGCCATTCAGCCCCCGCTTTCGCCGCGCAGTCTTCCCCGCCAGCGCTGGATACTCACTGAATCGCATCCCGGCGCAGCCGCTAACCTGGCAAAAGCCGCGCGGTTGCCTCTGGTGCTCGCCGAACTGCTGGTCTCCCGCGGCATCGCCCAGTCCGAAGAAGCCTTCGCCTTTCTGAACCCCTCCGCAGCAGCCCTCAACGATCCCTTTCTGATGCTAGGTATGACCGCAGCCGTCGAGCGGCTCGAACGGGCCATCGCCGCCCATGAGCCAGTGCTGCTCTACGGCGACTACGACGTGGACGGCACCACTGCCGTTGTCCTGCTCAAAACCGCCATCGAGATGCTCGGCGGCGAGGCTCGCTTTCATGTGCCCCACCGTCTTCGCGAGGGCTACGGACTGCAATCCAACGTCCTTGAAGCGGCCCACGCTGAAGGTGTTCGCCTGGTCATCACGGTCGATACCGGCATGAGGGCCTTCGCCGAAGCTGAAACCGCGCAAAAGTTGGGCCTCGACCTCATCATCACCGACCATCACCTCACCCAGGCCGACGACGCCGTGCCCCATGCGCTGGCCATCCTCAACCCCAACCAGCCCGGCTGCCCTTATCCTGAAAAATCGCTCTGCGGAGCGGCCATCGCCCTCAAGCTGGCCCAGGCCGTCCTCGAACGCCGCGATCCGGCCCGCACCCGCGAAAAAACCCTCCCCAGCTTTCTCAAGATGGCCGCCATCGCCACCATCGCTGACGCCGTGCCGCTCCAGGGCGAGAACCGCGTCATCGCCGCCCTCGGCCTCCGCGAGTTGCGCCGGCCCGTGGGCCTCGGCCTGCGTGCATTGTTCGCCGTCTCGGCGCTCGATCCGGCCGCCAAGCAGATCACCGGCTTCGATGTGGGCTTCCGTCTGGCCCCGCGCATCAACGCCGCCGGCCGCATGGACGTTGCTTCCGAGATCATCGAGCTTTTTTGCACCCGCGACCCCGCCCGCGCAACTGAGTTGGCCACCAAGCTTGAACGGCTCAACCAGGAGCGCCGATCGACCGAGGCCGCCGCGCTCGCCGCCATTGAGACCCGCTTGGCCGCCGACCCCGAACTCGTTGCCGACCGCCTGCTCCTCATCGACGGCGACGGCTGGCATCGCGGCGTCATCGGCATTCTGGCCTCGCGCGTCGTCGAGCGCACCGCCAAGCCGGCCATCGTGGTCAGTGTCGAAGAC
>Ga0224529_1000944_pt1 | contig 19634 bp, 17 predicted proteins | sample CBST50metaG_FD_179893 | JGI IMG/M metagenome (GOLD analysis project Ga0224529, IMG submission 179893) | Peat soil microbial communities from Stordalen Mire, Sweden - C.B.S.T50 | ecosystem: Environmental > Terrestrial > Soil > Wetlands > Peat | place: Sweden: Norrbotten County, Stordalen Mire... | reverse complement strand
GGCAAGGGAGCGCCGGCAGCGTCGCGGATGGTGGAGCCGTCGGGCTTGGAGGCGAACTGGTAGGTATAGGTGGCCTGCGTCTGCGCGTCGTACTGGAAGCCGGTGGAACCCGCCGGGTGGTTGACGCGATAGCCGAGGGCCAGAACGCTGAAGACCAGCAGGGCGGAGATCTGGATGATGTTGATGGCCAGATTGACGGCGGTGGAAGCGCCCGCGCCCTTCTGCGCGATCCATGCGACGAAGAAGGAGAAGACGACCGCAACCGAGGCCATGAAGAGCCAGCCGGGGGTTCCGCCGCTGATGAAGTTGGGATAGAGGAAGCCGACCACGTAGCCCATGAAGACGCCGGTGGTGGCGACCATCACGCCGGGATAGACCCAGTAGTAGAGGTGCGAGCCCCAGCCGACTATGAACTTGGCGATGCGGGCATATTTGAAGGCCGCGTCTTTCGACAGCATGGCCTGCTCCGCGTAGTAGTAGCTGGAGCCGGTGCCAGGATAGAGCTTGGAGATCTCGGCGTAAGCAACCGCGGTTGCCAGGCAGAGGAGCAGGGCGCCGAAGATGCCGAGCCACATGGCCGGCGCAGTGGTGCCCGTGGTGGCCTGGATGAAGAAGGTGAGCCAAAGGAACGCGCCGGGAGCGATGAGAGCCATTGCATTGCTGGTGAGCCCGGTAACTCCCAAGGTGGCCTGCATCTGTGGTGCTTTTTGTTCTGCCATGTGCAATCTCCTGTGGGTAGAAGTGGTATGGCTGCTCCCGGGGGACGGGCTCCCGGGATATTTCCTATAACATGCCCGTGATCGAATCTCTATCCGGACCGATGAACGTACGGTGTATGAATTAACTGAATGCTAGAGCCGAAGCGATAAGGATGAAATGAAGAAAGCCAAATGATCTGCGGGCGTCTTGCGGCAGCAAGTTGAACTGTGTGCACTGTCGAAAGAAACAGTGCTCCGGCGAGGCACATCCAGCGATGGACCTCGCGGCAGCGCGGGTTCAGCTTGCTTTAGCGCTTGGGCCCGAAGAAGGCCACGAACCCTGCCGTCAGCGTGGATTGCGCATCCACCATGGCGGTGTCGCCCTTGTGGAAGAAGTTCGCGTCGGACCAATCGCGGCGATACTCGAACCGCGCCAACAGGCCTTCCACCCACTTGTACTCGTAAGTCGCCGTGAACTCTTTCAACTCCTGCGGGGCGCCCGTCGAGAATCCCTGGTAATCCTTGAAGAACTCAAAGCGGCCCGCCAGAGCTGCTTTGCCGGTAACTTGGCCGCGCGCGGCTACGGCCACACCCTGCCAATGTTTGAGTAACTTATCGCCGAGGCTTTTGGAAGTAACTCCATCGCGATTTTGGCCGTAGTCGTAATTGATGTAGGCGTTGAATTTGGCATTCGGAGTAAGTAAGAGAGTCGAGTCGATCAGGTTGCGATAGCCATTCTGCGTGGAGGTATTCTCCGGGCCGGTGTAGTAGTTCAGGTTCCAGGTGTACTTGGGCTTGACGTATCCGCTGGTGAGGCCGACCGTGACACCGCCGTTGGACTTGGTGACGTTGTTCCAGCCGTTGACCACCTGTACGCCGATCGTCTCGGTTTTGGATACCGGCAGCGAGGAACGCAGGCCAAAGTGGAAGTAGGGAATGGCCCATGCGAAGAGCAGGGAGCGCGAGTAGTTCCAGTTATCCTTTGACTCGATGACTTCCGCACCCGCCGAAGTGACAAACTTGCCGAAGTCCAATTCCAGGCCCCTGGCCTTGGGGGGCTTCACACTGAGAAAGGCCTGCTCGATATATTTGCCTTCATTGTCGGAACTGCTGGGGCCGTTCACCAGGGTTTCAGTACGGCCGAAGAGGAGATCGATATGGGCGCCGATCGGATCGGGATCGTGATTCAGCGTGAGTTTGGCGGCGCTGAGGCTGAACTGGTCGGCCTTATCGTTGAAGTTATAGAGATCGTTGATCTGGCCATTGGCCGAGTCGCTGGGGCGGTTGGCGTTATAGCTGTAGTAGCCGTCGATGAATCCGCTGATGTCCATGGGGCCAACGCTCCAGGTGGGTGCTGCCGGAGCTGCCGGAGCGGCCGCGGGCTGATCAGCGGGAGCTGCCGCAGGGGCGGGAGTTGCTGCAGGCGCGGGTGCAGCCGGAGTTTGTGCGCCGGCCATCAGGGCGAAGCTCATGGCGGTTCCGGCCATTGTTTGCAGTATGCGATTCGGGCTCAGTTTCATCGGTACTGTTCCTCCCAGATAGAAATGTGTGATGTATAACTCAGAATGAATTCAGCCAAAAGGAAGGCAATGATCAGCACCCTGCAGAGTGCAGCTTGTGCGCCGTCCGACTAGCGGGCAAAAGGCCACGCGTTGAAGTTCAGGTACAGGTTTTGCCTCTGTTCAGGCTTTCCTGAGGTGGTACGGTCGCTGCGGATTAATGTAAGTAGCGCAAAGATTTCATAAGGAATAAATGAGGATTGCGAAAGTATTTTGGAGTGGCGGCGGTTTAAGCGGCGAAGCGGCCCGTGTGGCAGGGCGGCAAATCCTGTTCCTTCAACGGGATGCGCGGGCATTTTCACGGCGTTCGAAGTGGGATAAGTGAAGAGGATGTTAAAATCCTCATACGTTTTCCCGCTTTTCCGGCAGGACCGCACGATCGCGTTTTGCGTGGTGCGATTTGCTTCTGCAGCGATGTGCATTCCGTGCTTCAGTCTGAAGAATTTCACTGGTTCCGCCGTCTCGCCCGGGTTTCAGCTCGATTGAGGGCGCGTACAACATCCATGGCGATGAAGGGAGCGTTGCAGATTGTCAGGAAGTTACAGCCCGATTCGAACGGCCTTTGCCTCCCGGCATTTTTACGGGTCCGGGTCGCGGATTCTGCTGTTCATTCTGGAGTGTGCGCTAGGCACAGTGGTTGTGATCCTCACCGGCGCACTGGCCCATTGGGCCGGATGGCTGCTGCCTGTGGTGTTGTTGCTCTACCTGCTGATCGTGGTTCCCACGGCCCTGCTTTGCGGATTTTGGCAGGCGGTGGTGGTGTCGCTGTCGGCGGTGGTGGTTCATGCCGGTTTCACCTCCCGGCGGCCGCAACTCGATCCCGCAGAGGGTCTGGCCAACACGGTCATGCTGCTGGTGTTTGTGCTGGTGGCGTTGCTGGTGAGCCGGCTGTCGTCGCGTGTGACAGAACACGCGCGGGAAGCCGAATCCTGGGGCGGCCAGATGCACGACCTGTACGAGTTCACCCGCCGCACGCTGCAGATGAATCTGCACCTGGAGCCGGGACCGCAACTGGCCGAGCTGGTGCATGAGACCTTTGCCCTACAGGCCGTGGTGGTGTTCGACGCGGATTTGCACCAGGTTTATCAGGCGGGAATCTGGAATGTGGACCCGCAGGAACTGGCTCAGAACGTCTACTACTTCGAGACGTCGGACGACGACCCAGCCACCGGGGTGGGGCGGCGCGTGTTGCGCCTGGGCACGGTTCCGGTGGGGGCACTGGTGGTGCGGGGCGATACCAGCCCGCTGACCAACAATGCCATCGCTTCTCTGATTGCCATTACCTTCGACCGCTACCGGGCCTTCGCCAACGAGAGCCGCATTGAGACCGAGCGGCGGACCGAGCAATTGCGCGCCACCGTTCTGGATAGCCTGGCACATGCGTATAAAACGCCGCTGACCGCGATCCGCGCCGCCAGCACCGGATTGGGCGAGATGGGCAAGCTTTCTGCGGCACAGGCGGAACTGGTGGCGCTGATCGACGAACAGACCAGCCTGCTGGGTGATTTGACCACGCGCCTGCTGACCACGGCGCGCCTGGATGTGGACAAGATCACGATTCATGCGACACCGGTGGGCGTGGCGGCCCTGATTGAAGAAGTGGTGGCCAGCCTGCACGATCGCCTGGCCAGCATGAAAGTCGTCCTCGATATCCAGGACGACAGCCTGGTGGTGAATTGCGATCGTCAGTTGATGGTTCAACTGCTGACGCAGTACATCGACAACGCCTGCAAATACTCCATCTATGGCACGACCATCACGATCCGCGCCGTCCACACCAACGCCGAGGTCATCTTTTCCGTACACAGTTTCGGCCCGGTGATCCCCATGGCGGACCGCGAGCGCATCTTCAACCGCTACTATCGTTCTTCCACTCACTCCAACCGCACCGCTGGCACCGGAATTGGGTTGTCGGTGGCCAAGCGCGTGGCCGTAATTCACGGCGGCTATGTCTGGGTGACCAGCGATGAAGTCGAGGGAACCACATTCTTTGCGGCCATTCCGGCCCAGGCACAGAAAGGGAGTTGACGATGAACCAGCAGGTCATCCGCGTTCTTCTGGTAGATGATGAATCGGCCATCCGCAGGGCATTGCGGCCTCCGCTCGCAGAGCTTGGCTTTCAGGTGGTGGAAGCCTCGCGGGGCGAGGAAGCGCTGCAACTGCTGCGATCCGGCCCGGTGGATGTGGTGCTGCTCGACGTGAACATGCCGGGCATTGGCGGAGTGGAAACGCTGCGCCGTATTCGCGCTGTGGCTCCGCGCCTGCCGGTCATCATGCTCACGGTGCGCGACGCGGAAGAGGAAAAAGTGGAAGCGCTGGAACTGGGCGCCGACGACTACGTCACGAAGCCCTTCAGCACGCGGGAGCTGATTGCCCGGCTGCGGGCCGCGGTGCGCCGCGTCAAGGCTCCGGCGCGGCCGGAAGACGCGCCCATCGAGATTGGGGAGATCCGGCTGGAGCCGGTCAAGCGCGTGATCACCAAGCGCGGCGAGCCGGTGCATTTGACCCGCAAGGAATTCGACATTCTCCACTGCCTGATGAGCCGCGCCGGCCGCGTGGTGACCTACGCCAGGCTGCTGACGGCCGTGTGGGGAGCCGACTGCCGCGAAGAGGTCGAGTATTTGCGGACGTTTGTGCGGCAACTGAGGAAGAAGATTGAGGACGACCCCTCCAACCCTCTGTATCTGCTTACGGACGTGTATGTGGGATACCGGTTTGCCGACACGCAAGTGTTTCAGGAGGAGGATGTGGAGAACACACCCGAGGCTGGGGCGCTGGAGGAAGTACCGCGGGAAGCGTCGTAGAGGGCTTTGAGTGTGCGACTTTTTGGGCTGCCGGTGCTTTCCCAGGTCCCAACATTGGGACCTGGGGTACCCGGCGTGAGGTTTCAGACTTGTGTTTCTTACTCGTCGTAGTGAAGCAGGCTGAAGACGTCGTACTCGGGGAAGCGCTTGCGGCCCTTGAGGAAGTCCAGTTCCACGGCGAAGGCCAATCCGGCAATCTCGCCGCCCAGCTGTTTGACCAGCTTGACCGTGGCTTCCATGGTGCCTCCGGTGGCCAGCAGGTCGTCGACCAGGACGACGCGCTGTCCCGGCTGAATCGCGTCCATGTGGATTTCCAAGGTGTCCGACCCGTACTCGAGGTCGTAGGTAACGCGCGCCACCGGGGCGGGCAGCTTGCGCGGCTTGCGCACCGGCACGAAGCCGGCGTTCAACCGGTAAGCCAAGGCGGGTCCAAAGATGAACCCGCGCGCCTCGATGCCCAGCACCAAGTCGATTTTTTTGTCGATATAGTGGGCCGCGAGCGCGTCAATCAGTTTCGCAAAGCCGGTTTTGTCCTTCAGCAGGGTCGTGATGTCGTAGAACAGAATTCCCGGCTTGGGGAAGTCCGGCACCGTACGTACCAGCGCCTTCAAAGATTCCACGTCGATAGGCTCCACTGTTTCTAGGGGCTTGATTGCTTCGGGCATAAGTACGTCCGCTCCTCAAAAAGCTGAAAATGAAAGTGCTGGAAGGGAACAGGCGTAGATGCAGCTCGGCTTCCCTACAGATTATACCGACAGAGATCAGAGATCAGGGGTCAGAGATCATGCGTCGGAGGCGGGGAGAGGGATCAGGCGCGAGAACAGGGAGTAGGGAGTAGGGAATAGGAAAAGGCCGCTTGGCAGAGATCTTCAAATCTGATCTCTGATCTCTGACCCCTGATCTCTGTGTTTACCACGATCCGTCGACGCGGAAGGCATCCAAGCCTTCGGCTTCGCTGTCGTCCAGGTAGTGCTCGATGAGATGGTCTACGCGGCTTCCACGGGGGCCGCAGCGCAAGCGCGCCCGCAGGGCGGCCAGATCGTCCACCGAGCCCGCGGCCAACACCTCGACCTCGCCTTCTTCGGTGTTGCGCACCCATCCGCGCAAGTCCAACTCGCTGGCCTCGCGGTGCACGAACCAGCGAAAGCCCACACCCTGCACGCGTCCCTGAATCAAGAAATGAAGAACCATAAGTAGATATCCATGGCCAGTCTTGCAGATGAGCCGCCGCGGCGCAACTGTGCGCCCGCCCCGGCTCCTTCTTCCTCGCGCTACACTGAAGTTCACCATGGTCTTTGTTCTCGACAACTACGATTCGTTTACCTACAACCTTGTCCAATACCTGGGAGAGCTGGGTGCAGAGGTCGAGGTACACCGCAACGACGAACTGACGGTGGAGCAGGTTGAGGCGCTGAAACCGGAGCGCATCCTGCTCTCGCCGGGACCTTGCACGCCCAGCGAAGCCGGCATTCTGGTGCCGCTGATCCGGCATATGGCGGGCAAGACGCCGATCTTCGGCGTGTGCCTGGGGCACCAGGCCATTGGGCAGGCCTTTGGCGGCCAGGTGGTGCGGGCGCAGCACCTGATGCACGGCAAGACCAGTCCGGTGGAGCACGACGGCAAGGGCATCTTTGCCGGTCTGGCGACGCCGCTGACCTGCACCCGCTATCATTCGCTGATCGTCGCCGAGGAATCGCTGCCCGCGGAACTCATGGTGACCGCACGCACGACGGGGGCGGACGGCCGTTCCGTGATTATGGGCCTGCGCCATCGCACTTTGCCGATTGAGGGCGTGCAGTTCCACCCCGAAAGCGTCCTGACCGAACACGGCCACGAGATGATCCGCAACTTCCTGGGAATGTAACCCCTATGCAAGCCAAGAAACGCTGTTTGAGCCCGGTGTACTGCGTCTGTTGGGGAGCGAGCCTCTCATTGGGCGCGGCTCTGGCTGGTTCTCCGCTGCTTCATGCGCAGACTGGACCGTCGTCCGAGATGCGAGCGGCAACCTCTTCGCCGCTGGCCATCGTTCCGCTGGACACGAAGAACCCGGACCACGCGGCCAAGGTGACCGGGGCGCTTGAAGTTTCGCAGGGCAAGGCCATCATCGCCGCCAGCGGCGCTGTCACTTCGGGTTCAGTCACTACTCACGTCTTGCTGCCGCATCGCGGCGTGCTGCGCGTCTGCGCGACGACCACGGTTAAGCTGGCGGCCGACTCGAGCGTGCCCGCCGGCGAGATTCCCGGCCTGATGATGGCGATGGATCACGGCGCCATCGAGGCCAGCTTCGCCACCGGCCGTAACTCCGACATTCTGCTCACGCCCGATTTTCGGATTCTGATCGGAGGGCCAGGCGCGGCCGAGGTCAAAGTGCGGTTGGGGCAGCACGGCGACACCTGTGTGGACAATGCCGGGGTGAACGCGCCATATGTGGTGGTTTCCAGCGTGTTTGACGGCGGAGCGTATCGCGTGCAGCCGGGGCAGAGAGTGATGTTCCAGCACGGCAGCCTGCGCGAGGTGGTGGATCACGAGAAGGAGCCCTGCGGCTGTCCTCCGCCTGCGGAGGAGACTCACGGCAATGAGTTTCCGCTGGCCCAGAGCGAAGGGCTGGCTCCGCTGCCGCAACCCGCTCCCAGCGCGCAGCACGGCAACGCGTCGGCCCAACCCCTGGAGACCCTGGCGTATAACGGCGCGGAGCACGCGTCCCCGCCTGCGGCCGAACCGGTGGCTGCTTCGCCGCCGGACGGAGCAGCGCAGCCAGCGTACCCGCCGGTCGCCAAGAAGAAAGCTGGATTTCTGGCGAGTGTGAACCGGTTCTTTCGCCGCATCTTTGGTGCGGAGTAGGCGGGACATCTTCACGGAGAACATGAAGTTTTGGACGCCTTCCGCGTCCCATCCGCTTGCTTTGCGCGGCGGGTCTTCTGGCCTTTGAGTCGGTGCGGTTTGGAGCGGTTCAGGCGCCCCGGAGACGGTCCCTCGTGCGCCTCGCTCCCGGTGTTATACTCACAACGTCAGGCGCGTGCCGCGCCGCAATTTTCAAGTACAGCTGAGGTACTCATGTCCGGCCATTCAAAGTGGGCCACTATCAAGCACAAGAAGGGCGCGCTCGATGCTAAGCGCGGCAAGATATTCACCCGCCTGCTCAAGGAAATCGCTGTCGCCGCCAAGGGCGGCGGCAACCCCGACAGCAACGCACGTCTGCGCACCGCCGTTCTGGCTGCGAAGATGGAAAACATGCCGCAGGACAACATCAAGCGCGCCATCCAGCGCGGCACCGGAGAGTTGGAAGGCGTCAACTACGAGGAGATCAGCTTCGAGGGCTACGGCCCTGGCGGCGTGGCCATCATCGTGGATGTCATGACCGACAACCGGAACCGCGCGGTCAGCGAGATTCGTCACGCGTTCTCAAAGCACGGCGGAAACCTGGGTGAATCCGGCTCAGTGCGGTTCATGTTCTCGAAGAAGGGCCTCATCGCCATCGAGAAAGACGCAGCCAGCGAAGAGCAGTTGATGGACATCGTGCTAGAGCATGGCGGCGAGGACCTGAACGACGAAGGCGATACGTGGGAGATTGTTACCGAACCCAATGCGCTGGAAGGCGTTGCGACGGGCCTCAAGGCCGCCGGAATTCCGATTCTGTCGAGCGAAGTGACCATGCTGGCCTCGACCTACACCAAGCTTGAAGGCAGCGCAGCCAACCAGATGATTCGTTTGCTCGAAGTGCTGGAAGACTGCGACGACACCCAGAATGTCTATTCCAACTTCGACATGGATGCCGACCAGATGGAAGAAGCGGCCGGATAAATTGTTTTGAGGTAGGCACTCGAAAGGCCGCCCGGTTGTGGCGGCCTTTTTGTGGAAATTCCGAACTCTTGAACGACGGAAGGGAAGAGCGTTGACCCACACAGTGAAGTTTCTGTTGTTTGTCGTGATGGCGAGCGGCCTGATTGCGTCCGCTGAAGCGCCGGATGGTGCGGCAGCGGGCGGCCAGGGAGCTTCAGTGAATCCTGTAGCCCAAGTGCGCGAGGCCAGAAGCTGGGAGTACGGTCCGTTCGTCAATTGGGGCACGGGTGTGGGCGACCGCTCAGACTACAAGTTCTTTTGGGCGGGCTTTCAGGCGGGCAAGGCGCTGACCCCGATAGTTCACGCGGGTCTTCTCAGCGGACAGTTTGAGTTTGCCGGCAATATCGTTCCTATCTGGCAGGCTTATACGCCGGCCCCGCACCAGCAGAGCTTTACCTATCAAGGGCAGCCGTATGTAGCGCCTGTCGGCGGAGGCACGTACACCGGCGTCAACATCACCCCGGTGATCTTGCGCTGGAACTTCATGACCAAGTCGCGGCGCGTGCAGCCGTGGTTCCAGGGCGCGGGCGGACTGATCTACACCACCCACAAGTTTCCCGGAGAGATCCTGGTACCGCATGGCACGCCCGGCGGCACGTCGGTGTTCAACTTCACGCCCCAGGGCGGAGTGGGTTTCCATTACTTTACCCGTCCCAAGCGGTCTATCGATTTGGGCGTCAACGCGGTGCATATCTCCTCGGCCTCTCTGGGCGACCGGAATCCCGGTGTGAACGCCAGCATCCAGCTTCAAGTGGGTTACACCTTTTGGAAATAACACCGGGATCCCCGGCGACGGGTTCTGGTCGCGGGGGTGGAGTTGAGATGAGCGGGCCTCTGGTTGAGTGTGTACCGAACTTTTCCGAGGGCATGGATGTCCGGCGCGTCACGGCGATCATTGCGGCCATGCGCGTGGAGGGAGTGTGCCTGCTGGACTGGTCGATGGATAGCGACCACAATCGTTCGGTCGTGACGATTGCGGGAGAGCCTTCGGCGGTGGTGGAGTCGGCGGTGCGTGGGGCAGGCAAAGCCGCCGAGTTGATTGACCTGACGCGGCAGACGGGCGCCCATCCGCGCATTGGCTCGGCCGACGTGATTCCGTTTGTGCCTGTTTCCGGCATCAAGCTGGAGCAGTGTGCCTTGTTGGCGCGGCAGGCGGGGCTGGAGATCTGGCGGCGCTACAACGTGCCGGTGTTCTTTTATGAAGCGGCGGCGGCGCGGCCTGACCGGGCCAATTTGGAAGACGTGCGCCGCGGTCAGTTTGAAGGCCTGCGGGACGCGGTGCGCAAGGATGCGGCCCGCCGGCCCGATCAGGGAGGCCCCGGCCTGCATCCCACCGCAGGCGCCTGCGCCATTGGCGCGCGCAAGTTCCTGGTGGCCTATAACATCTATTTCGATTCCACCGATGTTTCCATGGTGCGCGCCATTGCCCGCGAGATTCGCGCCGCCTCAGGCGGTCTGAAGGGCGTCAAGGCCATGGGCGTGCTGGCCCACGGCCGGGCGCAACTCTCGATGAACATCACCGACTTCCAGGTGACGCCGGTTTCGCTGGTCTACCGCACCGCCTGCGATCTGGCTCAACGGTATAAATCCGCGCCCGTGGAGGGTGAGGTGATCGGACTGATCCCCGAGGCTGCCTGTGAGCGGGATAGCGAGTGGATGCGTCAATTGGTTGGGTTTGATCCGCAGACCAAGATTCTGGAGCACCGCCTTGCCGCTCCACTTGCCTGGCCGGGAGAGGCATGACCGTTGGGACGGCTTTGCGTGAGCCCACGGCAAAATGCCCGGCAGGTACAATCAAAGTATCGGATTGAGAGCGTTTTTCGAACTTGACGGCGATCAAGCACCGCCGCAGGGCGGACGATTGCATTCGTTCGCGTCGAGAAACGCGGGAATCCCGGAGGAAGAAATTGTCGAAGTCTCTAGTGAAGGTTTCGCTTGCCGCCATGCTGCTGGCGGGAGCGGGGATGGCTCCCGCGGCACAGTTGTCGACCGATGCCCGTACGGCTGTTCCCCACGATGTGCAGCAGTTGGTGGTCCTCGACTACCGCGCCATGCAGAACTCCACGGCAGCGATGGACTTGAAAGAACGCGTGATGCCGCCCGAGTTGAGGCAGTTTGACGAAGCTCTGCGCAAGTCTGGACTGAACGACAACCACGATGTGGACCAGTTGGCTTTTGCCCTGTTCCGGCCTACCGGAGCCACCGAGGGCCTGGTCACCGTGGGCATCGCCCAGGGACAGTTTTCCGTCCAGGACATTATCGCCAACTTCCGCAAGCAGCATTTGAAAGTGACGCTGTACCGCACCAACAGGATTTATCCGCTGTCCAAGACAGGCATGATGGTCTGCTTTGTCGATCCGTCGACCATGGTCTTCGGCTCCATCGAGGCGGTGCAGAAGGCCCTGGATGCGCGCGACGGCGTGGCCAACAGCCTGCTCACCAACAACTCCATGATGGACGCGATGAAGACCGTGGACTACGAGCCGCTGTGGAGCATTCTTGACCAGAAGGGCACCCAGACCATGATGCGCCAGATTCTGGGCGAGGCCGGCTCGATCACCGACTTCGAGACCGTGCGCAAGCGCCTGGTGGCCTCATGGTACGGAATGGATTTTCAGCACGGCGTGAAGTTCAATCTCACGCTCTCCACGGGGGATTCCTTTGCCTCCGCGACGCTGTCTTCGCTGTTGAACGCGGCCTTGATGGTGCGCAAGCTGAGCGGTTCGGAGGCGGAAAAGCAGGCTCTTGCAGCGACCTCCATCAGCTCCGATTCCGGGAAGCTGTCCGTTCACTTCGCCACCTCCGACTCGGAGTTCAATGCCCTGCTACAGTCGCCACTGTTCCAGAGCATGGTGCGCTGAAGAGCATCACTTTACGCATAAAGAAAGGGCTGGAGATCGGTTCCCATTCGGGATCGATCTCCAGCCCTTTCTTCATGCAAGTCCCTTTTCAGGCGGTCATGCCGCTTCCGGTCCCGGGCACCGCGCGGGACTCTGCCTCGTCCTTGATCGGCTCGACGGCATTGCTGTTGCACACCTGGTTACGGCCGGCCCGCTTGGCTGAATAGAGCGCCTTGTCGGCCATCTCAATCAAGTCAGTTGCCTTTTGACCGAGTTTGGGAATGATGGTGGCGCACCCCACGGAGATGGTCGCGATGCCGAAGGGGCTGCTTTTGTGGCTGAGTTTGCGCCCGCGCAGAGCGTCACAAACTTCCGTGGCCACCTGCATGGCGCCCTGGTTGCGGGTATCGGGAAGAATAATGGCAAATTCCTCGCCACCGAAGCGGGCTACCAAGTCTCCGGGGCGCGTGACGACGTCGAGAGCGGACTCTGCAATTTGCTTCAGGCAGCTATCTCCGCGCAGGTGACCATAGCAGTCGTTGTACGACTTGAACAGGTCAGCATCGATCAGCAGCATGGAGAGGGGCTTCCGGTCCCGCATGGCGCGGCGCCACTCCGTGGTGAGGTACTGGTCGAACCGGCGGCGATTGGAGAGCCCTGTCAAGGCGTCCATTACGGCAAGAGCTTCTACGGCGCGGTAGGCCTCCTGAAGCTGCTGCTCGGTCTGCTTGCGCTCCCGGATGTCCCGGATGATGTTGAGGATTCCCGAGCGAGCGCCCGTATCCGGGTCACAGGCTACCCGCAGGCTGGCTTCCACCCAAACTGGTCCCCCGTTGGCGGTCCGAAGGCGGCACTCGACCCGGGATCCGGCGGTGCAGGATTGCATCTCGGCCATGGCAGCTTCCGCGATCTTCAAATCGTCGGCGTGCACCATGTCGGTAATCCGCTGGTCAACCACTTCCTCCGGCTTCCATCCGGTCAGAGCTTCCATTGCGGGAGAAACGTAGTTGATGTTGCCGGCAGAGTCGGCCAGGACGATCACGTCGCGGGAGTTCTCGGTCACCAGGGTATGCTGGGCGACGATCTTGCGCAGTTGCAACTCGATGGCGCGCTGCTTTTCGAGGACGATGGAGACGGTATAGAGCATGAACATCGCAGATCCGACCAGCACCTGGAGCCGCACACTGGGTGCGGCGTTGGCGGTGGCCGTGTACGTGGCCGCCAATGGACCCATGCTGCGTATGCTGAACCATCCGGCGGTCGTGGCCACACAAAGCGTGGCCAGCGATGCCCATCCCAATCCCAGGTTCAAAAGGACCAGGATCAGCAGGGGGTAAATCAGACCCAGAAGCGGCACCGTGGGTTGAGAGAACACGGTAATCGTAACGGCAGCCAGGAGAACAAGATAAAGCCACTTCCATCCCAGGATTGCAGGATCCCTGAAACGGGTGCGGAAGATGGCGACACAGGCCGGTGTAACTACGGCGGTGCCCATGCCGTCGACGGCCGCCCAGCGCAGAAGTGCGTGCCCGGGAGCTTTTTGCAGCCAGAACACCGTGATCAGCATAAAGATGAATCCACTGACCGCGGGAGCAGCCACAACCGCGTAGCCGATGAAGCGGACGAGATATCCAGGGCTGGTAAAGCGGGGCAACTGATCGGAGCGCCGCCGCAGCAGCAGCGCCGCGATCAGAACTTCAGAGACGTTCATCCCGCCGTACACAAGGTCGAGAGGATGCAAGGATCCTCGGACAATCCAGGTGGAGGCTATCTGCGCCGCGAACCCGATGCATAAGTAAGCAAACCAGCGCCTGCGCGGCGCCAAAAGAAGATAGGCGAGGAGCACCCCGTTGGCGATCCAGATGAAATACGCGCCAGCCTCGCCATGATTCAGGATTTCCACAAGACCGGCAGCCAGCGTTATCACCACAAAGCAGCCTGCCAAGCGCAGGGCAAAACTGCATTTCTGCCACACGGGATACCGTCTGCTCGCGATCATGAACCGGGAGAGGCCCCGCATTTCTGCTTCCCGGCCGTGCGGATCGGCAACGCTCGGGTGATCGGCAGACATGGGCCTCACTTTCCTTTGAAGGGTATTGCTACGGAGTATAGTCCAAAGAACCGTAATCAAGGCTGCGGGGTCAGTTCAGGACGAAAGTCAGCCTTGCCTGCTGGCAAGAGCACAATCTCAAGACGGCCTTCCTGCCGTTCGGCAAGCTGCGGGCCGTCAATCTGTGCGGTGCGGCCGTCGCCAGCCGTGTATTGCACCTTGAGGACGCCGCTGCCGCGTATCTGAATCCGGGAGTGCACCGTTTCTCCGGCGGCCAGGTGGTTGGCCCCGAAGCTGGCGCTCGGGTAGTCCACTTCCAGCAGTTGGATGGCCGCGCCGGTGCGGTTCTCGACGGTGGTTTCCACCTGATAGGAGTGGCATCCGGCAGCGGCCAGCAGCCCGGGAAGCAGGAAGACGAAAGTCTTGCAGCCAAGTTTCATTCCGGATTTCCGCTACTTGGTGCGGGGGGCTCAGAGGGGGATTGTGCAGCCAGCTTCTTCTCCACACGGTCCAACCGCTTGAGCAGTTCGGGGAGCCGCTGGAAGATGAGCGTGGCCCGCAGCCAGACGCGATTGTCGAATCCAGGGGAGCCAGAAATCATTTTGCCGGCGGGAATATCGTGCGATACGGCGGATTGGGCGGTCAGGATGACGCCGTCGCCCAGGCTGCAGTGCCCGGCGACGCCGGTCTGTCCGGCGAGGATCGCGTTGTTGCCCACGACAGAAGAGCCGGCCAGACCTGTTTGGGCGCACACCAGGGTGTTTTCACCGACGCGCGAGCCGTGGCCGATCTGGACTAAATTGTCGACCTTGGTTCCGTCGCCGATCTGGGTGGCTCCGACCGTGGCCCGGTCGATGCATGCGTTGGCCTGGACGTCAACCCGGTTCCCGAGGCGCACCGGACCGGACTGCGGAATCTTTTCCCAGTGTCCAAGCTCGTTTTTGGCGAACCCGAAACCGTCGGCGCCGATGATGACGCCGTTTTCCAGCGTCACATGGTCGCCCAGAATGCAGTACTCGCGCACCACGGCATGCGCATGGGCAAAGAAGTGGCTGCCGGCCTGTACCCCGGGGTAAAGAACCACATGGGGTAGCAGGGTAGCGTGAGGGCCCAGCTTGACGCCCGGCCCGACCACGACATAAGGGCCGATGTGCGCTCCCTCGCCGATTTCTGCCGTCGGGTCGATGACCGCGGTGGGATGGATGCCAGGCGCGTAGGCCGGCGGTTGATAGAAACAGCCCAGTGCCCGGGCAAAAGCCAGATAGGGATTCTTGATGCGCAGCGTTGCCGCTTCAATTTCCTGGAATTCCGGCTCCACCAGCACGGCGGCGGCATGCGTCTTGCGCGCCAGCGCCGCATATTTGGGATTGGCCACGAAGGTAATTTCTGTGGGCCCAGCTTCTTCAATTCCTTTGACGCCAGTGACTTCCAGCTCCGCGTTCCCGCGCAACTCGGCCCCAAGTTTGCTTGCCAATTCGCCTAGTTTCATCGCTTGAATTGTACCGGAGTGATCCTCTTTATGCCGCGTCGGGTTCGCCGGGGAACAGCTCAGGCTGCTGCTGGGCTCTACGGGCCGCTACGCCGCGTTTGCCTCCCGCGGCACCGATCAGGCTCACCGCCTCCAGTGTCTGAATCGCCTGGCGAGGCACATACATCCGTTGCGTGTTCGACCGCGTATCGGGCGGGGTCAACAGCAGACCTGCGCCTTCGATAAGAGAGCGGTCGTTGGCCGCCAGCCCTTCCAACTCTTCGCCATCGGTAAGGGTCATGCGCAGCCACAGTCCAGCGGTCCGGGGACGGGTGGCAAAGCGTTTGTGCAGCAAGCGCTCGGGGGTGGCCTGTTCGCCGGCCGGAAAGTCGCGCACATAGCAAACCCACTTGATCGCATCCCAGCCGATGCGCAGGACCTTGCCGCTCAAGTCCAGAATCTCCAGCTCCGAAGCATCCTGGCCAAAACTGGCTCCCGCATACCCGGCGCACCAGTCACGGGAGAACTTTCGTACAATTACCGGTTTGCGCACGGAGGCCATCGCTCTGCATTGTCGCACGGGCCGACGGGCGCCGTGCGACCAAACTTCGTGCGCTAGGGCCTAGCCATTCCGGTCGTGTTGTGTTAATGTACTGCTTTGCTGCCTATGCCCCCCTGTGCCATAAGGGTAACAACATCAGGCACTTGGCAGAGTCTAGAGACAGCGGAAGCAGGGAACGGAATGCCCGACTACATCTATCTTTTGGAAAATCGGCTGTCGGCCGATCAGCGCAATGCACTGAACCAGATGCGCGAGGCAACCCGTGAGGCAGGCATGATCCTGTTTCTAACCGGGGACGCTGTTCGCGACCTTACCAGCGGCCATGCGGTCCACGATCTTGAAGTGTCGGTTCATGGAAACGTACTCAAGCTCAAGAAAACAATCGAGAAACTTGGTGGCGTCGTGTGGGGCGAAGATGAGATTTCCCGCACCCTCTATCTGTGTTTTCCGGGCACAGTCCGCGTGGATGTGATCAGCACGCACAGGGCCGAATATCCCAAGCCGGGAAAGCCGGTTTACCAGCCGGCATCGATCCAGGAGGATCTCCGCCGGCGCGATTTCACCGTCAATGCCATGGCCCTCTCGCTCAACGAGGGATCGTTTGGCCTGTTGATGGACCCGTTGAATGGGGCGGCGGATATTGAGACGAGGACCCTGCGGCTTGTCTCAAACTATGGTTTTCTCGAGCAGCCCGCGCTGCTGATTCACGCCACCCGCTATCGCACCCGGCTGGGGTGGGAACTCGATCCGCGGACCCAGACCCGCTACGACAATGCCAAGGAGGAAGGGGTCATCGAGTACCTCTCCACCGAGGCGCGCAGCCAGGAACTGGAGCAGATTGCCCATGAGGAAGAGGGCCTGAATGTGCTGCGAGCGCTCGAGGCCGAGGGATGGATGAACGTCCTGTTCCCGGCATGGACCTCCGCCAAGGCCGACGAGGAGAAGCTCCATGGGTTGCACGAGCTCGCAGTGGAGTTGCTGCTCCAAGGCGTGCATGCGGATATGTCGGCTGCGCAAATGCAGTTGCTGACCGCCAAGTTGGCGGCCAAGGATTTGGCCGCGCTGAAGAAACTGATGCTGCGCCCTGGGTTTGTGGAGGAATGGAACAACCTAGACGCGATGGCGGCGGGCTTTGCCAAGGTGCTGCTGGCCAAAGAGAACTCCGTTCCGTCAGCGAGCTACAAGCTCTTTACCACCTACGATCCAGAGGCGATTCTGTGGCTTGGGTTTACCAGCAAGGTTCCGGCCGTGCAGGAGCGCTTCAACCTGTTCCTCAAGGTCTGGCCGGAAGCGCGGCAGCGGATTCCACACTCCCTGATGCAGGAGATGCGGATCACGCCCGAGCTGACCGCCTACCACGAGATTCTGCAGACGCTCTTCCTGGAACTGATCGATGGACGGTTGTCGACGCCGGAAGAGGCGCGCGAGCTGCTTGAGCCCCATTCGCCGCCGGCTCCTCCGCCCCAGGTGACCATCAAGAGGCCGCGCGCCAAGCGCGGCGCCGACAAGGTCAAGGAACACTCCTACGAGGACGACGAAGAGTCCGAAGACGAGTTGGACGAGGACGAGGATCTGGACGATATCGGCGGGGACGACGAAGAGATCGGCTTGAACCTGCCCAAGGCCGCGCTCGGATCCGATGACGCAGAGGACGAGGATGAGGACGAATCCGAAGCGGTTACCGCTGCGTCCAAGCGCGGTTCCAAGCCTGTCGTTCAACCCAAGCCGGCCAAGTCCGCACCCCTGAAGACCGAGAAGCCCACCGTGGTGGCGGCCAAGGCCAAGGTTGAACCGAAAGCGGTGCAGAAGCCCGCGCCTGTAGCGGCCAAGCCGGCGGTCCATGCCGTTGCTGCCGCGAAGCACGTGCCCGCACCGGCGCCTGCCAAACATGCCGTTGTCGTCAAGCCGGCCCCAGGAGTGGCCAAGGCGGCCAAACCGGAGGCGGTCAAGATCGTGGCAAAAACTCCAGCCAAGCCTGTAGCCAAGGTTCCGGCCAAAGCTCCGGTGAAAGCTCCCGTCAAGGTTGCGGCAAAGCCGCCTGTGAAGGTCCACGTGGTTCCCGCCAAGGCTGTTCCCGCCAAGGCCAAGCCGGCTCCCGCGGTCAGTTCGAAGCAGGTCAAGCACACGCCGCCATCCAAGCCATCCAAGCCGGCCGAGAAGAGGCCTGCCGCCAAGCCAGCGAAGAAACGGTAGCCCAGTCTTCAAAAGGTTGTCGGGGTTTCAGTGCAGCAAGGGGCGATTTCCAAAAGAAATCGCCCCTTGGATTTTGCGGAAGGATTTTTTGAGGGGCGAGCCTGCACGTCACTTACAGCGATGGCAGGCTGGATATGCCGGGCTTGGCAGGTTTCCACAGCTACCATGCGCATCTGCAATGGATGCAGACGCTGGACGTCTTTTGACCAGAATCCACGAAAACAACAAGCAGAAGAGAAGTGCGCTGGGTGCGATCTTTCTTCTGCTTGCTGTCCATATACGTGCTCGTGAATCCCTAAGGCAGGGAACTAGCTGCAATGCAAAAACACCGGAGAGCAGAGCCAACTCGGCGTGTGCTCCGGCGCCTTGCTTGAGCTAGTTTCAGAAGTCAGACTCCAACACCCTGTTGGGGGATCGGAATCGACTTGAAGCGGCTATCGGCCGCGGCCGCGAGAATTGCCGCCCGCTCCACCACCGCTGCCCTTGCGCGCGTTGTAGCAATCCCGGCAAAACACCGGACGATCGCCACGCGGCTCGAAAGGCACTGTTGTAGGCTGGCCGCAACCCGAACAAATCACAGGTGTACCCTGTGCCGGAGCCGAACGGTAGCCGGACCCCCCCTGATCGTTCTTCTTTGCCTGACGGCAATTCTTGCAACGCTTTGGGGTCGAATAACCACGTTCCTGAAAGAACGCCTGATCAGCAGCGGTGAAGGTGAAGTCCTGCCCACAATCGCTGCACGTAAGTTGAATATCTCCGGCCATGAGTCTCCTCGTGGAGATTGTACAGGCCAATCCAGGTATTTCGCGCAAGAAATATTTTGAAACTTCAAAGTTAGTTTTTGGGGTCGGCGTGGTCGGTTCCCGGTTTGGAACGCCGTCAATGCGACCGGACCTCTTGTCGCATCGATTCCTGCCGATACCGGCGGATTGGCTGGCGATCCAGATGCCGCATGTGCGGGCGCGGTATCATCATTTCATTTCAACTCTTCATCGAGAATGACACGATGCGGATTGTCTACGTCTTCACTTCGCTCGCGGTGGGCGGAGCCGAACGGCAAGGCTTGGCGCTGGCAGAGCGCATGGCGAGGCGCGGTCATGTAGCGATCTTGCTGGCGCTCAAGCCCAGTTTGCCCGAAGAGTTGAAGACGTTGCTGCCGATCGTCCACCTGGGCATGGGGAAAAGTCCATTCAGCCTGATCCGGGCCACCATCGAAGCGGGCTGTTTCCTCCGGGCATTTCACCCCGATCTCATCCATAGCCACAGCTTTCACGCCAACTTGATTGCCCGGCTGCTCAGGCCTTTCGTTCCAGGGTGCGCTGTTGTCTCCACGGTTCACAGCGTCTACGAGGGAGCGTGGCCACGCATGGTGGCGTATCGGCTGACCGACTGGCTGAGCCGCCGCACGGTCGCCGTGAGCGAAGCGGCGGCCCACCGCTTTGTGCGGTTGCTGGCGGTGTCGCGCGCCAAGTGCCTGGTCGTTTCCAACGGCATCGATACCGCGGAATTTGCTCCGAGCATGGAACGTGGATGGCGGATGCGAACCGAGATGGGTATGGGAGCGGAATTCCTTTGGCTGGCGGTGGGCCGGGTTGCGCCGGCCAAGGATCACCCGAACCT
>Ga0224529_1000941_pt1 | contig 19783 bp, 20 predicted proteins | sample CBST50metaG_FD_179893 | JGI IMG/M metagenome (GOLD analysis project Ga0224529, IMG submission 179893) | Peat soil microbial communities from Stordalen Mire, Sweden - C.B.S.T50 | ecosystem: Environmental > Terrestrial > Soil > Wetlands > Peat | place: Sweden: Norrbotten County, Stordalen Mire... | reverse complement strand
GCCTTGACGATGTCCTTCGTCGCCAAACATATTGACAAAACGACCCGCATCAAAGTGCGCGCGGCGCGGACAATGCTCGTGAATCAAGCGGTCATAGGCAAACTTGGGGCGATTCTCCGCGTCCAGAGCCGGCATGTGGTGCATGGCCGCATACTCCAGAATCAGCGAAAGCAGACTATAAGAATTGGGAGGACAGCCGGGCACATTGATCACCGTCTTGTCCTTCAGCAGCGAATCGACGCCCTGTGCCGTAGTTGGGTTGGGGCCCGCTGAAGGAATCCCGCCCCACGACGCGCATGATCCCATGGCCACCACCAACGCCGCCTTCGAACCTACCTCTTGCAGCACTTCCAGCGCCGGCCTTCCCGCCAGCTTCATGTAGATGCCGTTTTCCTTGGTGGGAATCGAGCCCTCGACCACCAGGACGAACTTGCCCTTGTTGGCTTCAACCGCCTCACGCAGTGTGGCCTCGGCCTGATAGCCAGAAGCCACCATCAGAGTCTCGTGATAGTCGAGCGAGATGACGTCGAACATCAACTCCGCCACATCCGGCCCCGAGGTGTGCAGAATCGACTCCGAGCATCCCGTGCAGTCCTGAAAGTGCAGCCAGATCACCGACGGCCGCTTGGCCTTGCCAACGCGATCCGCTACTTGCTCGGCGGAGGCGTTGCTGGTCAGCGACAGCCCAACCGGGGCCGCAGCCATCAGCATCCCGCAAAACTCGATGAATCTGCGGCGAGAAATGCCACTCGCCTGGATGTGGTCGGCAATCGTTCCATTCTGCTTGCTCGTTAGCATCTCGCTCATTCTGAATTCCTTCTTGCCGCGAAGCAGTCATCTCCCACAGCTTCTGCGGCGTGCTTATCCGGATTTTTGCGCAAAAAAATACACCCTCTCGCACACCGCTCTATCGCAGTGTGGTCTTGAAGGGCGGATCGTTTTTCTTAACTGCCGCGTCTAAAATTACAGCCACAGCACATCCGGCGCTCAACTTCATCACAATACTAGTACAGACGATAAGGGCAAACTGTGATGTGCGGCACCATTTTGCATAAAATTCCCGCATCACGAGATTGAATCTCGCATTATGCTGGACCGTTCCCGCAATGGTCTCCTTTGCCCATCGCCCCGTTGCAGGTAAACTATCAACATGGCGGATATTCAGCGCAGGAAAACCGGCACAGTCAAAATCGGGCAAGTTCGCGTCGGCTGGCAAGTGCCAGTGGTCGTCCAATCCATGACCAACACAGACACAGCAGACGTTGCAGGCACCATCGAACAGGTTGCGGCTTTGGCCATGGCTGGCTCGGAACTGGTCCGCGTCACTGTCAACAACGACGCAGCTGCGGCGGCCGTGCCCGCAATCGCCGAGGGCCTCGACAAGCGCGGGCTGCGCGTTCCCATTGTGGGCGACTTCCATTACAACGGGCACCTACTCCTGAAAAAGTTCCCCGAGACGGCCCAGGCGCTGGCCAAATACCGCATCAATCCGGGCAACGTCTCCATCGGTCGTCACAACGACGATAATTTCCGCATTATGATCGAGTGCGCCATAGAACATCAAAAGCCGGTGCGCATCGGCGTCAACTGGGGCTCTCTGGACCAGTCCCTGCTCACTCGCATGATGGATGAAAACAGCCGCCTGCCCCAACCCGTGCCCGCTCGCGACGTGATGATGGAAGCCATGGTGGTCAGCGCGCTGGAATCGGCCAAGGCTGCCGAACACTACGGCCTGGGCCACGACCAGATCATTCTTTCCGCCAAGGTCAGCGGTGTCCGCGACCTCATCGATGTCTACACCAACTTGGCCGCGCGCTGTGATTATCCGCTGCATTTGGGCCTGACCGAAGCCGGCATGGGGGCCAAGGGCCTGATCGCCTCGGCAGCAGGGCTGGCTCCGTTGCTGCTGGCCGGTATCGGCGACACCATCCGCGTCAGCCTTACGCCCAAGCCCGGCGGTGATCGGACAGAAGAAGTTTTTGCCGCGCAACAGGTTCTGCAATCGCTCTCCATCCGCAGCTTTATGCCCCAGGTCACAAGCTGTCCCGGCTGCGGCCGCACCACCAGCACGTATTTTCAGGAGTTGGCCGAACAGATTCAAGATTACCTTCGCACCTCCATGCCTGCGTGGCGCATGAAGTATCCCGGCGTGGAAGAGTTGAAGCTAGCGGTGATGGGTTGCATCGTCAACGGTCCCGGCGAGTCCAAACACGCCAACCTCGGCATCAGCCTCCCCGGCACCTTCGAAGAGCCCAAAGCCCCGGTCTACATCGACGGCAAGCTCTCAACCACCCTCAAGGGCGACACCATCGTGTCCGAGTTCAAGCAAATTCTCGATAACTATGTGGTGAGCCACTACGGGCAGGGAGCGTAGCTTTTTCGCGTTCGCAAGGCGGCTCTTCCCTTCCCGCAACTTTCGCGCTAGGATTGCGGCATCTTTTCGATGAGGTTTTGCTGTGCTTCCGCGCCGCTTGAGTTGGGTTGTGTTCGTGATTGCGCTGACTCCCACACTGGTCTGGGCGGGCGGCCAAAAGTCCTGCATGACCGCCGAGGAAGCCGCCCTGTTCGTCAACAAGGAAGTCTGCGTTTCGGCGCATATCTACGACGTGGTGGAACTGCCCGACGGCACGCGCTTTCTCGATGTGTGCACACCGCAGACGCCGGACGACAAGTGCCGCTTTACCATCATGAGCCTGTGGGAAGACCACGAAGAAGTGGGCGAACTGCGCAAGTATCGCGATGCCGATGTGCAGGTACGCGGCGTGGTGCGTCCCATGCACGGGCGAGCCGGAATGGTGCTAAGCCACGCGCGCCAGTTCTATGGAGGTCCGCCTAAGTTTAAGCCCAACTCCAAGTTAGTACGCGGCTTCAACGGCGAACAGACCCGTCCCCCGCTCTACGACCCCAACCTGCGCCCCCAAGGGGGACGCCGCGCCTTCATGAATACCAGGGATAGAGAAGCTCTTCCCAAAAAATAAAGTCTGCTTCAAACCTTCAGGGGCAAACCGGGACCGGAATTGCCTCACCCGCATCGCCACCTGAATCAGAATTGCCGCCATCGTCCGAGGAGGGATTCTGATCGGTGGTTTGTTCCAGATGAGGGGCGAAATGAGCCCCAATCCAGAGAATGACGGAGGAAAAAACAAGGGCAATCAGGGTAACGCCGAGGGCCAGACTGAGGTTGGAACGATCGGAAATTGCGCCGATGATCTGCGGAGAAAAGGTGTCGCCAAAGGCGTGAATAAAGAAGAGATTGAGTCCGATGGCAGTGGCGCGGACCGGGGCGGAAACGGAATTGACCACGGCAGCGTTCAGCGGGCCGGTATTGAGAAAGAGAAAGAACTCTGCGACGAAAAGAGCGGGGATTGCCCAGGCGTGGGGGCCGAAAAAGACCAGCGCTCCGCAAGGCAAAGTCAGCGCGACGCTCCAGAATGAGAGCAGATAGAGCGCGCGGTGATTGGTGCGCAGCCAGCGCTGGGCGATCCAGCCACCGACCAGGGTTCCGGCGATCCCGTCCACCACGGTAATGGCGCCCACGGCGAGGCTGGCGTTGCCGACGGAGAGACCTGCGACGCGATGCAGAAACGTTGGCATCCAGGCAGAGATGCCTCCCATGGCGAAGGTTAAAGTCGCCAATCCGAAGGAAGCGGTCAGATAGGCCGGGTTGAGGAAAAGCCCCGAAAACGTGGTTCTGTTGGCCGCGGGCTTAGCGGGGTCACAGGCTCCGCGCACCGGCTCGACACCCCAAACGGCATAAAGCCCGGCAATCACCAGACCGGGAATGGCACAGATGAAGAAGGGCGCGCGCCAGCCCCACATTGAGCCCAACTGTCCGCCGGCCAAATAGCCAAATGCCGCGCCGATGGGAATAGCCAGATAAAAGATGGAGAGAATCCGATTGCGTTCGCGGTCGGGGTAGAAATCGGCCAGTACCGCCGGGGCAAGGATACCGAAAGTGGCCTCGCCGATGCCGACCAGAGCATGGCGAATATAGAGCGTCTGGTAGTCGTGGACCCAGACCGTGGCCAGAGTGGCGAGACTCCAGAGCACCGCGCCGAAGATGATGATAGGCTTGCGCGACGATGGGCTAGGAAGTCCGCCAGCCATCGGCGCAAAGCGCATATAAGCCACCAGCCCGAGGATAGACAGAGCACCCAGGCAGAAAAAGAGAACCCAGTCCCCATGCAAGGCCAATGCGGACAAGCCGCAAAGATCCGCGCCGAGAACGATCAACTGCTTGCGATTGAAACGATCGGAAAACCAACCCGTGAGCGGGGCCACGAACATGTACACGAAGAACAGCGCGGTGGTCAGCGCGCCCATCTGCTGGTCTGTGGAGTGGAACTCGGCTTTGATCAGCGAAACCTCGCCGGGCAGGATGTAGCGGTCGATATAGTTGAGCAGGTTGAGAGCGATAAGCAGGGCCAGCGTCCCGGCGGCGGGGCTGATGCGGGCGCGCAGTGGCTGAACGCAGGTAGCCAAGTTATTTTCCTCTTGTGCTGGTCAACGAGGACGTCACGAATCGCACAATCGAGCGATGGTGACTGGCAACTATTCTTTGGGCCGGGGCCAGCGAGCTTCCACCGTGGTGCCGATGCCGCCGCGGGGGCGGAACTCGCCGCGAACAACAGCCCAGACCGGGTTGCTGGCCTTGACCACGTCTTCCAACACCTGATTGACAATGTTTTCCTGAAAAATGCCCAGGTTGCGATAGCAGAAAAGATACTCTTTGAGCGATTTGAGTTCCAGGCAGCGTTCCCTGGGCATGTAGCGAATGGTCAAAACGCCGAAATCAGGCAGACCGGTCTTGGGGCAGACCGAGGTGAGTTCGGGGTCGTCGATGAGAATTTCGTAGCCCGGAAACTGGTTGGGCCAGGTTTCAATAGCGGGGAAGGCAAAGTCCAAGCCAGCCTTGGCGTGATCGTCGGTATAGCGAGGTTGAGCAGCCATTTTTCAATTGTACGAGTCTCTTGGCTCGGTGGCTAGAATGGCGAGGGTGGATTTTCCTGCTCCCTGGGGTAAGTTTCCGCGTCCTATATACTGACTCTGGTTGACCGATGACTCAAGAACGTAAGCAAATGAATCGGCGCTGGCTTTGGTTAGGCGCGGCGATTCTTCTAATTGTGGTATTTTTCTCGGTGCGATCCCTGACTAGGGACCGCTTGCAGGTGCGCACGGCCCAAGTGGTGCGCTCCGCTCTGGTAGCCAGCATCGACACTAATGGCCGCGTGGAACCGGAGGTGAACTATGAAGTTCACAGCCCGGTGGCAACGACCATCAAGGCCGTGTTTGTTCAACCTGGGGATCAGGTTCCGGCTGGCAAACTTCTGATGGCGCTGGACGATGCGCAGTTGCAGGCCCGTCTGGCGACGGCGGAAAACGCGGTGAAGTCGGCGCAGGCATCACTGGATATCGCAATCCCCAACGAAAACCGTCAGCAGCAACTGGCGACCGCCAACCTGAAACGCGCCTCGTTGGAGCGCGACGAAGCCCGACGCGAACTGAAAGCGCTCGACAAACTACATGCCAGCGGAGCCGCCTCAAGCAGCGAAGTTTCGGGAGCTCAGCAGCGACTGGAATCGGCCGAAGCCAATCTTCATGCCGAAGAGGAGAGCGGCCAGATTCACAGTTCGCCATCCGAAGTAGCGCGCGCCAGGGCTGCTCTGGCCGACGCCAGAGCCAACTTGACCGCGACCCGGCACATTATGGATCAGGCAGCAGTGCGAGCCCCTGTGGCAGGAACTGTCTACAGCCTGGACTCTACGCGAACGGAATTTATTGAAGAGGGCAAGCTTCTGCTGCAAATAGCCGATCTGCATCACGAGCGGGTGCGCGCCTACTTTGACGAGCCGGATCTGGGCAAGCTAGCCGTGGGGCAGAAGATTCAGATCAAGTGGGAAGCCAAGCCGGGCCGGACGTGGAACGGGCATATTGAGCGAGTTCCAGTGACGGTGATCAATCTGGGCACGCGTCATGTGGGCGAAGTACTGGTGCAGATCGACGACGCGGATGGCGAGTTGCTGCCCGATACCAATGTAACGGTATCCGTCACTATATCCAGCCAAGCCAACGTGCTGACAGTGCCACGCGAGGCGCTGCGCACGGCCAGCGGCAAGCCATACGTCTATAGGGTGGTGAACAATGAGTTGCAAAAAGCCTTTGTGACCCTGGGAACCATCAGCAATACCAAAGTAGCCATTCTCTCGGGCCTGCAAGAGGGCGATTGGGTAGCGACTGGAACTGCCAACGGACTGCCTTTACAGGCGGGCATGCCGATCAAGGTTGTGCAGTGAGAGCGCTAGCGGGTGTGTTGCTGACCGGAGCGCTGCTGGCGCAGGCGCAGAGCGCCCATGATCCGCTGGGTCAGGCCAATGCGGCCTTGCAGGCTGGCCAGGCTGACCACGCGCTCTTGCTGCTGAACGGCAATGCAACCGCGCAGGCCGACAATCTACGCTGCCGAGTGTATTACACGCTGCAGCAGTGGGACAGCGCGGTTAGCGAATGTGAGCGAGCAGTCAAGCTGGACGGGCAGAACTCGGTCTATCACATGTGGTTGGCCCGCGCACTGGGAGAAAAAGCCAGCCGGGCGTCGTTTTTGAGCGCCTACGGGATGGGCAAGCGAGTGCGCATGGAGTTTGAAGAAGCGGCGCGGCGCGACCCACACAATGCTGAGGCCCTGGCCGACCTGGGCGAGTTCTACTACTCCGCGCCCTCGGTAGTGGGCGGCGGGCTGGACAAGGCCGAGGGCGTGGCCGCGCAATTGGACAAGCTGGATGCGGTGCGCGCGCATCAGTTGCGCAGCCACATCGCCGAGCAACGCAAGGATTATGGCACTGCGGAACGCGAGTTGAAACAGGCAATGGTGGCCAATCCGCACCCTGCTTTTGGATGGATGGAGTTGGCCGGATTCTATCGCCGCCACGAGCGCTGGGCGGAGATGGAGTCGGCGGTACGCAGCGGAGAGAATGCGGCGGAACGCGATAAACACGCAGGCGTGGCGTTCTATGACGGCGCCGCAGTGCTGATTCGTTGCAAACAAGATCCGGCCCTGGCAGCCAAGATGTTAGAGGAATATGTGGCCAGTGCCTCGAAAACCGAAGACGCGCCGGCCTTTGAGGCACACCTACGTCTGGCGCGTCTGAAAGACCAGCTAGGTGACTCGGTAGCGGCCAGCCGGGAACGGGCGGCGGCGCTGACCCTGGCCCATGGATACAGGCCCGCCCAGGATGGAAAGCATTGATAGAACGGGATCAGGTGACAAAACAAAGCAATCGGTTGAAGATTTGGACCGCACTATTGACCGCTGTGGCGCTGACGCCACTGCTGGCTGTGGCACAGGTATCTTTGTTTACGGTGGTGGATCTGGCGCGGCGCAATTCCAGCGCGGTGAAGCTGGCCGCGGCCGATGTGCAGAAAGCGCAAGCGGCGCTGGCTGAGAGCAAGGACGTTTTTGTGCCCAGCCTGACCTTTGGCTCGGGACTGCCGGGCTTCCCCTCGGTTGGCTTCACCGGCGGCGTGCCGTCGATTCTGAATGCCAACGTGCAGTCGATGGCCTTCAGCCTTCCGCAAAAGCAGTACATCGACGCGGCTCATTCGGGACTGAAGGCCGCCACGCTCAGCCTGAAAGAGGCGCGTGAGCAGGTAGCACTGGATGCCTCAACGGCCTACATCGAGCTGGACACGGTAAATCGCGAACTTGACGCCGCCCGCCAGCAAGAGAAGCTAGCGGCACGGCTGGTGGAGATCGAACAGCAGCGCGCCGAGGCCGGCATTGATCCACTCAGCGACCTGCTGGAAGCCCAGTTAACGACCAAGCAACTCAAGCTCAAGCGATTGCATCTGGAGGCCAGGGCTGGGACGCTGACCCAGCAGTTAAACGTGCTTACAGGACTGCCCATCGCGTCTATTACTCCTGATCACGCCAGCATTCCTGAGATTCCGGCGATGCGGGCAGACGAGAGAAGAGGCACGACTGCCGGAATCGAATCAGCGCGAATGCTCGCGCGTTCCAAGCAGCAGTTGGCCAAGGGAGACAAGCTGTATATGTATTTCCCTCAGATCAGCTTCGGCGCGGAGTATCTGCGCAGCACCGGGATACTGAACGATGCCAGCACTTACTATGCGAAGCGAATTCCAGCTGACAACTTCAGTTCGGGCTACCAGATTCAAGTTCCACTCTTTGATCTTTTGCATCGCGCCAAGGCCAAGGAGTCAGCGGCAGACGCGTTGCGCGCCACGGTCGAAGTCGAACAGGCGCAACGACAAAACGAGGTACAGATTGCGGAGTTGACCGGCAGTCTGCGCGAACTGGACACCCTGGCGGAGATCGCCACGCTGAAACAGCAGATCGCCGCCGAGCAGATCAAGAGCGTAGAGTCGCAACTGGAGTTGGGCAACGGAAGCGGTCCCGGCGCCACGCCGCAACTCTCACCCAAGGCCGGTCAGTTGGCCCGCATCGACGAGCAGCAAAAGAATCAGGATGCGATGGATGCGAGCTTCGACCTTGCCAAGGCGCGCCTCAGCCTGCTGCGGGCTCTGGGCCACATGGAAGATTGGTTGGCCGAACTGCAGGTAAAGTGAGCCTCAAATACGGCAAAGACCGCTCAATTTCCTGCCTGAGCGGAATGAATTCACCACAATGTTAGAATCGAAGGGATGCATATGCCTTTGAAGACGCTGTTTCTGAACCCGCCCTCGTTTGAAAAATTTGACGGTGGCGCAAGCTCGCGCTGGCCTGCAACGCGCGAGATTGAATCCTATTGGTACCCGGTGTGGCTTACCTATCCGGCCGGATTGCTGGAGGGATCGCGGGTACTGGATGCCTCGCCGCACCATGTTACCCCCGAAGAAACCATCAAGATTTGTAAAGATTATGAGTTTCTGGTGCTGTTCACCTCGACGATGGGCTGGAACGGTGATCAGCGGCTGGCCGAAACCATCAAGGCGGCCAATCCCTCGATTCGCATTGCCTTCGTCGGACCGCCGGTCACCACGGACACCGAGAAAGCTCTCAACGAATGCGCGGCGATCGACTTTATTTGCCGCCGCGAATTTGATTATTCGGTCGTTGAGTTTGCCCAGGGCAAGCCGCTGAACGAAATCCTCGGCATCAGCTACAAGCAGAACGGCCAGATCTTTCACAACCCGGACCGCCCCCAGGTGGAAGATCTGGATGCGATGCCCTGGGCCACCAAGATCTACAAGCGTGACCTGGATGTGACGCGCTACAGCGTGCCTTTCCTACTGCATCCGTATATCGCGCTCTACTCCACGCGCGGCTGTCCGGCGCAGTGTACCTTCTGCCTGTGGCCGCAGACCCTCAGCGGACACGCCTGGCGCAAACGGTCTACAGATGATGTAGCCGCCGAATTAGCCTGGGCAAAGCAGAACTTTCCTGAAGTCAAGGAGTTCTTCTTTGACGATGACACCTTCAATATCCAGAAGGCGCGGACCATTGAACTCTGCGAAAAACTGAAGCCCCTCAAGATCACCTGGAGTTGCACCTCGCGCGTCACCACTGATCGCGATACCCTCAAGGCGATGAAGGAATCTGGCTGCCGTCTGTTGATTGTTGGCTTTGAATCCGGCGATCCGCAGATTCTCAAGAACATCAAAAAGGGCGCTACCGTCGAACGCGCTCTAGCCTTCGCCAAAGATTGCCGTGACCTGGGCCTGACCGTCCACGGAGACTTTATTCTCGGCCTGCCGGGCGAGACCAAAGAGTCCATCCGCAACACCATCAACTTTGCCAAAAAACTCGACGTGGAAACCATTCAGGTTTCGATTGCCCACGCCTTTCCGGGGACCGAGTTCTTTGACTACGCCAAGGCCAACGGATTCATCTCCAACGCCGCGGCAATGATGGATGAAGGCGGTCACCAGATGGCGCACATTGAGTACCCCGGCCTGCCCGTGGACTACGTGCTCGAAATGGTGCATCGCTTCTACGACGAATATTTCTTCCGTCCCAAGCAGGCTTTCCGGGTGGTGTGGAAGGCCGTAGTCAACCGCGATTTGCCCCGCTTGTATGTCGAGGCCAAGTCGTTCCTCAAGCTCCGCGCCGAGCGCAACAAGATGGTCAAGGTGGCGCGCAGCAAGCAGTCTGACCCACCGGCAGAGGCTAACGCTTAAAGCTTTTTACGGATCGTGTAAGGAACTGGGCGCCCTACCCTGTTTGCGCTCTTTGCGAAACTAGGTAGGGCGCGGAATGCCTGACTAACAATCATCAGGACCGAAAGACCAATGGCTCAAGCAAAACTTCAACCGCACCAATACATGGTTTTAGGATTGGTGTCGGTATGTACGCCGCTGGGCGACTCCTGCCTTTCACGGGGAATGAGTCAACTTCCGGCGATCACCCTGGCTCATCCTACCTCGCTGATCGCGGCGGTCTTTACGCCCTGGATCGCCCTGGGGATCGCGCTACTGATCGGCTACTTTGCCAGCTACTTGACCGCGCTTTCGTGGGCCGATTTGACCTTTGTGATGCCGGCAGCGGGACTGGGCAACGTAGTTTTGGCGCTGCTGGCGCGCTTTTGGCTGCATGATCCGATCTCGCTGGAACGCTGGGCGGGCATCGTGCTGATCACCGTGGGAGTCGGTTTTGTGGCGCAAGGACCATCGCTGACCGAGCATCCGGTCGCCGAGCCTGAACCGGTAAAAGAAGAGGCGGCACAGTGACGGTTCCCTTCCCGATTGCTACCGCCGCATTTTGGGCCACTGCGGCCATGATTGCCGCCATCGTGCTGACCTCGACGGCCGGTGAAGTGTTGACCGCGGCGGCCATGAAGTCGATTGGCGACCTGGACGAAATTCGTGCCGAATCGGGCCTCAAGGGAGCGATTCGCGCAGTGGTTACCTGCCCGCTATTTTTTGCCGGATTAGGCTTTCTAGCTCTCTCTTTCTTTTCGCTGCTCTTCGCGCTCAACCACATGAGTGTCAGCTTTGTAGCCCCCGCCTCGGCTTCTCTAACGCTGGTGACCAATGCGATTGCAGGCAAGTTCTTTTTGAAGGAAAATGTGAACCGGAAACGCTGGATTTCAGCCGTTCTGGTGTGCATTGGGGTTTATTTCCTGGCGCATTGATGGAGTAGTAGCAGTCGCATAATCAGATAAATACCCACATAGAGATAATTGTAAACATGGAACCTGTCCAAACTCCGGCTTGGATATTGCGCTTTTTCAGGCAGTTGAGCGGCGTTACGGCTACTCTCTTAAAGTGTGACCGCTTCGCTCTGTGGCCTCCCAGGGAAAAAGCCGTTTTGCGGTAAACCTCCATCCGTCCCTAAGTCAGGAACGGGCGCTCGGCTTCGCCATGCCGCGCATTATCTCATCTATGGCAGTGAGAGCTTCAGCACGGTCTTCGGGCTAAGTCAACCGCTGCTTAGGAGCCAAGGCGTGCCTACTCTGGAGATTGCATTTCCCTCTTGCTGCCGCCTCTGACGGAGACAGATATAGTCTTCCTTCCAGCGTCAGGGCTTTGGAAGGCGGTCAGCATCCTGACGGGAATGCTCAGTTTGAATATGCCCACACGCAATTTAAGACGTTCCCCGAACCGGGACTGCCGGTCATATCAATCGACATCAAGAAGAAGGAGTTAGTCGGAAGTTACAAGAACAGCAGCCAGAAATGACGACCGCAAGGAGATCCCCACCCCTGGCGTGGTGATAGTAGCCGTTGACATTTACGGGAGTCGGTTCTTGTCGATGCCCTTGCCGGTAACCAGATGATCGGTTTTTTGCTTTTGTTCTTGCTTTTGCTTCGGGCGGTTGCGAAAATGCCTCTTTGAGGGGCCAGTAACCGTAAATCCACCGGTTCTGCCGGTGGATAGTTACAGCGGTCGGTTGACCCGCGAACCGTGACAGATCACACAGATGTTCGCCAGTAGTTTCATTTCCGGCTACACGGCTCATTTTTTGTTTGTAAAAGAGTTAATAGTTGAGTATCTTGTATCTGAGGATCATTTGACTTCGTCGGCGTGCTACATAAGTTAGCGTCGATGGTAAATTCACTGATGAAATGTAGCAGGAGGAACTGTGGGAGTTTCTGAAATTTTACTTGAAATAGATCGTGAGATTGCGCAATTGGAACAAGCGCGCTCTTTGCTAGCTGGCGATGTTGTTGCGGCAACATCCAAAAAGTCCGCCAAAAAGAAGAGAAACATCTCTCCCGAAGGTCGCAAGCGAATTGCCGAAGCTGTCAAACGCCGTTGGGCAGAGCAGAAAAAGGCATCTGAAAAGTAACAAAAGTAACTCAAGCTATAACAAAGCGATGGTCGACGCATAGGTCAGACCATCGTTTTTGTTTGCTCGGCTTGAAACCATCTAATAGCCTAGACCGTCTCGCCTGGTTTCCAACTCACCACTTTCGTGTCCTGATCCACCAAAGCCGCCAACTCTTCCGGCGTCCCCGTCAAAGGCGCAAAAGTCCCAAAGTGTATCGGTAAAATCACCCGTGGTGCCAGCAGACGTGCCGCCAGCGCCGCTTCCTTCGGATCCATCGTAAAGTGTCCGCCGATAGGTAACAGCGCCACCTCTGGCCGATATAGCTCCCGAATCAGGCTCATATCCCCAAAGACCGCAGTGTCCCCCGCATGATACAGAACCGGCCCCTCGGCGATGGTCAGCACAAAGCCCGCCGCCACGCCCACATAGTGCGTTCCGTTCGCATCCTGCGCCGCCGAGGAGTGCTTGGCGGCAACCATGGTGGCTGCCACCTCGCCCAACTGCACCGTTCCCCCCAGATTCATGCCTACGGTGGAAAACTTGCCTCCATTGCCGACATACTCCGCCAACTCGGAGATGGCCACCACCGTCGAGCCGTGTCGAGCGGCCACCGGCGCAGCGTCGGAGATGTGATCGCCGTGCCCGTGCGTCAGCAGCACATAGTCAAGCTTCGATGGCAGTTCAAAGCTCTTGGGATACGCTGGATTCCCAGTGATGAACGGATCGATCAGGATGTTAGTGCCCTTGGCGGTCTGGATCAGCACGGTAGCGTGTCCTAGCCACGTAATGTGCGTTCCCTTCAATAACTCCATCATGCCTCCCTGAAAGGCCACACGGCCAGAAATCTAGCGAGTAATAATGACTTCAGAAACGCTGTCCTTGGCCAAAAACTGTCGGTGCCCGCTCCACGCCGAGAATGTACGTTCAATGCTGCGATTGGTAAAAGCGCGCTGAATGGGATACTGCTCCGCCAACTGCACCTCGACGTCGTCGCCCGGTGTAATGTGAAAGCGGCAGTGCACCGTCTCTTCGCCCTGCGTCCGCGTATGAAAAAAGGCCAGCACCTGCCCGCCAGGATTCATGGCCTCGTACAGATGCGCTACCACTGGCGCCACCAGCGGCTCAGGCAAATAGTCCAGCGCCGTCCAAAGCAACACCACGTCGAAGGTGCGCCCGGAGAATTTCAGCGACTGATCCAGAAAGCCCTGCACGTCCCATATCGGATTGCCTTCCTTATCGGTACCCGTCTGCCAGTTTTGCGAGCAGGCGTCATGAACCATATCAGAGAGAAAAACACTCTGCCCCAATCCCGTCAGGTAGTTGATGTTGGAGGGTGAGGTGTAACCCACATCAATAGCCCGCAGCCCTGGCTCGTCTTGTAACCGCTTGCGTAGCGTCGCCCAGCCGCCCGAGTGACGCGGCACACGGGGGCCTACAACTCCCTGAACGGGGGCAGCGACTGGACTACTCTCAGGTTTCTTCTCAAACCAACGACTAAACACCCTGAAATCCCCTTACGGCCATACCGGTCATACGCAGCGCCCGCACTCCCGGTCTGCCGCCATTACATTTTCGAAATTGCCGCACTCCGAAAATGCTCTAGTTGATGCCGACAGCATGGGGCGCAGCGGCGGCGTCAGTGCCTTTGGAAGCAGCCTGCGTCAAATCCACCTTGCCGCGGAAAATCGCGTTGTCCTCAACAGCCAGGCGCAGGGCGCGGATGTCGCCCTCCACCACACAGCCGGCGCGTAACTCCACCCGCCCACTGGCTATCACGTTGCCCTGAACCTGTCCCAGGATCAGAACATCCTTGGCTGAAAGGTCGGCCGCGACATTGGCGTTCGGTCCAATCGTCAACCGACTCTCCAAGAGGACCACGGTCCCCTCCACCCGCCCGTCCACAATCAAATCCTCACTGCCCTTGACTTCGCCACGAATCACGACGGTCTTGCCGATGCGTGCGGGAGCATTTTCAACTGCCATGGTTTGATTCCTTCCGGGCCTTGCCTATGGATCTTTGCTCAAAAATGTAAAAGAGGCCCTGCCCGCACTATACGCAACCCAGCCCCTTTGCTTCAATAAAGCATCGCAAAAGGTATACAGGCGTCTAACAGGCAAAGCAAATATCTCGCGCTACATGGACCTCCGATGCCCGCTAAACTGGATACTGTGAGCCGCCTTATATCGCTCTTCTACGTCTTTTCCTGTTTCTACGCCGCCTTCGGCCAACCCCTTGCCGCCTCTCCACTGCCCCCAGCCCAGGCTCAGGCGCTGGTAGATAAAGCGCTGGCCACCGAGCTGCGCCTTTCCCGGGACGTCTCTCACCCCATGCGCTACCGGCTGCGCAAGTCCAGCCCTCGCCTCACCACCACCAAAGCCATTGCCGAAACTCGCGATGGCGACGTTGCCCGCCTCTTCGAGATTGGCGATAAACCCCTCAATCAGGTCGACGAGCAAAAAGAACAGGCCCGCCTCGACGCTCTGATGAGCGATCCCGGCCGTCAGCGCCACCGTAAGCAGAGCGAAGAGGCCGACACAGGTGTTGTGCTCAAGCTGCTGCGCATGTTGCCCCAGGCCTTCCTCTATGACTACGCGGGCTCAGGCCAGGGGGCCACCGGAAAAGTGGAAAAATTCCGTTTCCATCCCAATCCCGCCTTCAATCCGCCGGATATGGAAACCCAGGCACTCACCGCCATGAGCGGAGAACTCTGGATCGACGCCGCCCAAAATCGCGTCGCCCGCCTCGAAGGCCACCTGCAGCAAGACACCAATTACGGCTGGGGTGTCCTCGGCAAGCTCAACAAAGGCGGCTGGATCGCCCTTGACCAGGCTGATATCGGCAATCGCCAGTGGCGGATCGTGCGCTTCCAGATGAAGATGAATCTGCGCATCCTGTTCAAAACCAAAGTTTTTGACTCCACCCAGGAGATGACTCAGTACACGCCCCTGCCGGTGGGGATGAGCTACAAGCAGGCCATCCAGTTGCTGCGCGCCACGCCCGCCAGCCGCTAAAAGTCGCCCCAACGTAAAACGGCCTCACCCGCTGGGGTGAGGCCGTTTCTGTTCACAGCCCATGACTTACTTGATCTTGATGAAGATGGTGGCAAAGGTGAACAGGGTGAGGGACTCAATGAAAGCCAAGCCCAGAATCAGCAAAAGCTGAATGCTGGCCGTGGCTCCGGGATTGCGAGCCACCGACTCGACCGCCGAGCCAACCGCCTTGCCCTGGCCGATGCCGCAAAGACCAGCCGCCAAAGCAATGCCGATGCCAATGCCGATCGGCGCCAAGTCGATTGCCGCCGAACCACCAGAATAGATTGCAGTTTACGCATATTTCTCTCCAGCTTCCCTGAAATTGGCCGCCAGTAGGTGGTTGAGGCTCACCGTGCTGGCCCCCTCACACTAGCGGTCGTCCGTATGCCCGGAGCGGAAGCGCTCCCCAGCGGAATCTTTTCCTTGCCCTGTCATCCAACCGCCCTATCCTAGCTCTCGTGGATCACAGCCTGACTCAAATAAATCATCGTCAACATGGTGAACACGATGGCCTGAATGATTGAAACAAAAAAGTGCAACCCCAGAAACACCGCCGGCACCGCAATCGGAATCAGCGAAAACCAGACCAGCGTCACCAGATCGCCAGCGAACATATTGGCCCAAAGACGAACCGTGAGCGAGAGCATGCGCGCCAAGTGCGAGATGATCTCAATCGGCAACATCAGCCAGGCGATCCACCAGATGGGTCCACAAAAATGCTTGAAGTAGCCGATCGGCCCCTGCACTCTGACGCCGTGAAAGTTGTAATAGAGAAAGACGCTTACGGCCAGCCCTAACGGTACCACCGGCGATTGGGTAGGTCCGCTGATGCCGGGAATCAACCCCAGCAGATTGCAGGTCAGCACAAACAGGAAGATGCAGGTCACAAACGACTGGAAACGCTCATAACCATGGCCAATAACGGCCTCCGACTGCCCGCCGATGGCCTCGTGAACCATCTCGGCAATCTGCTGCGGCACCGCCGGCTTCTCCACCGACAACGTAACGCGCACCAAGGCGAAAAAGGCGATGAAGCCCAACACGACCAGCAGTTCTAAGGCGAAAGTGTTGTCGATCGGCGCGGCCAAATTGGCCGGATGCACCCCCACCGCGTTCAGCAGCGCGTCCACCGGGCTGGCAAAAAGACGATTCAGCAGTTGAGTAATGGCCAGCGATTCCTGCATGAAGGCAAACTCTTTCTGCTTCCAAAAGGAGTCCAGCGTCCGGCCCAGAGCAATGCGCCTCAGGCCATCCCTTACCCCTTCAACAAACTAAGCCCTTCCCAAGTCAACGTCGCCACCGCTAGGCCGAGACCGCAAAGTAGCGCCAGAGGAGAGCCCTGGAAACACTTCAGGCTAACATAAATTGCCGCCGCAAAGAACATCAGACGCAGCAGAAAAAAGGCCAGGACCAAAATGGTGCCACGCTGAGGCTTCTCTTTCTTCTGCCGCGCGCTCATCAATCGCACCAACCGCAGCCACTCCACAATGCTGGCCGCGGAGATCAGCGTGCCTGTCGCCAGCATCAACGCATTGCGCCAGCCCGTATGCCAGTCTGGAACAACCAGCAACACCAGGGTGGGAACCAGCCCCAGCAGCAGTGTATTGCGCATGGCGCGCTTCAACAGCGCTTCCAAAGATTCCTCGGTCAGGCTCAAAATAGGGCTGGCTTCTTCTGTCATGGCTTGCTTTTGGAACTTCCCTTCCCGGTTTCAGTCTCCACGCTCGCTGCCGCCTTTTTGCCCGCGCTGGTCGCCAGCCGAACCACACCCACCAGCCCGGAAATGCCTCCAAAAAGAATCCCCAGCACCGCAATCCAGCTCTGATGCAACACACTGTCCAGCCAGGCCCCGCCCAGCCATCCAATAAACGCCGCCGAGGGCAGCAGAATAGCAACCTGCATCATCTTTTCCGCTTCCACCAGGCTGGCCAGCGCTCGAGCTGCCGGTCGAGGGCGCGTCTTGGCCTGCGAATTGGAGCGAATAAAAGGCATCCATCGTGATTATGCACGATGGATGCCCTTCCACGCGATCAGCGACTATTCGAGCAATCATCGACCGCGATTTGCCTGCAAAATAGACCGACGCCAATAAGCCGTCATCCTGGGCAAGTCATCTTGGGCAAACTCTTCTTTCCGCGCCAATTCCACGGCCCTCCGCGCAATCGACGATATACTGAGGATTGAACCCTGTGACGCCATTCACACAAAGGAAAAACACGTGTTCGATTCAGAATTTGAGCGCAGTCTCTTCGATCTGCGCAGGACCAAGCTCGAAGAAATCGTGAAGTTGGGCCAGCCCGCCTACCCCAACCAGTTCCAGGCCTCGCACACCATCCCCGCCGTGCGCGCCCAGTGGGGTGGTATGACCGCCGAGGAACTCGAACTGCCCCGCGCCACAGTTACCGTCTCTGGCCGTCTCATGGCCATCCGCGCTCAGGGCAAGGCTGGCTTTGCCACCCTTCAGCAAGGCGGCCAGCGCCTCCAGATCTATGTCCGCAAAGACGCAGTTGGCGACGAGGGCTTCGCACTCTACAAATTGCTCGATATGGGCGATCACATCGGCGTCGCGGGCTATCTTTTCCGCACCCGCACTGGCGAACTCACCATCCACGTCGAAACGTTGACCTTCCTGGCCAAAGCCATGTTGGCGCTGCCGGAAAAGTTTCATGGACTGGCCGATGTCGAACTGCGCTATCGCCAGCGCTACGTCGATCTGTTCATCAACCTCGACGCCCGCGAAGTCTTCGTCAAGCGCGCCAAGGCGCTCAAGGCGCTGCGCCAGTTCTTCGATGATCGCGGCTTTATTGAAGTTGAAACGCCCATGATGCAGCAGATTGCCGGTGGCGCGGCTGCCCGTCCCTTCGTCACCCACCATAACGCCCTCGATCAGGATCTTTATCTGCGCATCGCGCCCGAGCTTTACCTGAAGCGGCTGGTCGTCGGCGGCCTGGATCGCGTCTACGAAATCAATCGCAACTTCCGCAACGAAGGGGTCGACACCCAGCACAGTCCCGAGTTCACCATGCTCGAGTTCTATCAGGCCTACGCCAACTATCATGACCTGATGACGCTCACCGAAGAGCTGGTCAGCTTTGTGGCGCGCGAGGTGAGCAAGACTCCCGATTGCCCGGAAGGGACTACGATCATCCACTTCAATGGCGCGGAAATTGATCTGAGCAAGTGGACGCGGCTCACCATGCGCGAGGCGATTATCAAGTTCTGGCCGGAAGAGGTAACTTCTAAGACAGTAACTGAGCCGGTTGAATTGTCGATGAATGACTTTGATTCGATAGACCGTATCGAATACGTCTTGAAGAGAACAATAGAGTTGCTACATGGTGTTATTGGCTACTTCAATCAGGAGGATAGAGAGGGGATCAACAATGCAATGAACTTTGCCCTCTCAGGTGAATCTAAAGAAGAATATACAAGCCGCATTAGCAGAACATTGCGGGCACTCGGCGAAGTCTTGGCGGATACCAAGAAGGACGCGCCGCTTGGCAAGTTGATCGCTGGCGTTTTTGAGGCGGTTGCCGAAGAGCATCTCATTCAGCCCACCATCATCTACGATTTTCCCGTAGCTGTTTCGCCGCTCTCGAAGCAGAAGCCCGACGACCCCGATTGGGTCGAGCGCTTCGAATTCTATTGCGGCGGCTTCGAGCTAGGAAACGCCTTCAGCGAGCTGAATGACCCCGTCGAGCAGCACAAGCGCTTCGAGGAGCAGCTAACCGAGCGCGCCCAGGGCGACGACGAGGCCCACCAGATGGACGAGGACTACGTGCGCGCCCTGGCCTACGGCCTGCCCCCCACCGGCGGCGAAGGCATGGGCATCGACCGCCTGGTGATGCTGCTGACCGGTTCCACCTCCATCCGCGACGTGATCCTTTTCCCCCTGATGAGGCAAACGCAGGGATCAGGGAACAAGGATCAGGAATCGGAACCCGCGGAATAGCCAATCCTGCTCAGTGCCCCGCCCTAGCCGCGTTCTTGTTTTTGCGGCTAGGGCGGGATCGCATAAATCATCTTCAGTATCGGGACGCGAAGTCAGGCAATACACTGATCACGCAATTTTTTCTATTCCAAGTTCCCTCTCTTCACCTATCCAGGAGCCAGAACCAGCTTGAACATTCTCTTCATCGGTGACATCTTCGGCAGCGCGGGACGCCGCATCGTTCGCGAACACATCGGCTACTTGCGCGAATTACACAAAGTCGAGCTGGTCATCATCAATGCCGAGAACGCCGCCGGCGGTTTCGGCGTCACCCCGCAGATTGCCGAGGATCTCTTCGACCTGGGCGCCGACGTGCTTACCACCGGCAACCACATCTGGGACAAGCGCGAGCTCATCGACTACCTGAACTCCGCCCCTGCCGACAGCTTGGAGCGCCCCCGGCGCGTCTTGCGCCCCGCCAACCTCCAGCCCCACCTGCCCGGCTACGGCGTCTTCGAGGGCACAACGGAGAGCGGCGTAGACTATGCCGTTGTGAACCTGCAGGGCTGCGTCTTCATGAACACCACCAACGACCC
>Ga0224529_1000938_pt1 | contig 19811 bp, 12 predicted proteins | sample CBST50metaG_FD_179893 | JGI IMG/M metagenome (GOLD analysis project Ga0224529, IMG submission 179893) | Peat soil microbial communities from Stordalen Mire, Sweden - C.B.S.T50 | ecosystem: Environmental > Terrestrial > Soil > Wetlands > Peat | place: Sweden: Norrbotten County, Stordalen Mire... | reverse complement strand
TCCAAGGTGCTCGCGTGTCTGAGATTTACGCCATCCTCAGCCAACTTCTGTTCCAGGGGAACTTCAGCGGCTCAGGATGGAGCTTACAGACTGCTTGAAAATGACTTTTTCAGGATCGACTAGTTAGGGTAGGGCGGGATCGGTATCTCCGGAATGGGATGGGCCTTGAGTTCCTCGAGTATCATCTGCACCCCGGTTTCGAGCTGGCGGTCGTGGCCGGCAGCCTCGTCCGCTGGCAGATCCTCGACAGCCACGTCGGGTGCGATGCCGTGGTTTTCTACCTCCCAATCGCCATGAAGGCCATAGAAGGCGTAGTGCGGCGCCATGACGTAGCCGCCATCAAGCAGCGATGGATAGCCGCCGATGGCGACCAGACCGCCCCAGGTGCGCGTGCCCACCAACTTGCCGATGCCGGCCGTGCGGAAGTACCAGGGCATAGCATCGCCTCCTGAGCCGGAGCTCTGGTTGATGAGCATGACCTTGGGGCCGAAGATAGCTCCGACGGGGTCATGAATCGGTTTGCCGTCGCGGAGGACAGCTCCGGAGAGCGGGAAGCGCTTGAGCACGTCGATGACATAGTCCGCCCAGAGGCCTCCCTGGTTGTAGCGCTCGTCGAGAACCAGACCTTGCTTGTCGAGCTGCGAACAGAAATAGCGGTTGAAGTTCGTATAACCTGAGCCAGCCGTGTTGGGCATATATACGTAAGCGACCTTGCCGGCGGAGAGATCGTTGACCTTGCGCCGGTTGGCTTCAATCCAGTCCAGATTGCGCAGGCCATCTTCATCCGCGATGGGAACCACCGTCACGTCGCGCGCATCTTTGCCATCGAGATTGTACGCAATGTGGAGAATGGTCTGCTTGCCGGCTGTGGCCTCGAAAAATTCGTAGAGGTTGTCGCTCGCGTGCAGTTCCCGGCCATTGATGGCCAGCAGATAAGCGCCCTCATGGACGTAGACTCCGGGCAGAGTGAGCGGCGAGGCGAGGCCGGGGGTCCAGTTTTGACCGCCGAGGATTTTCGCGATGCGATAGCGGTTATGTTCGATTTTGTAGTCGGCGCCGAGCAGGCCGGTCTTCGAGCCGTTATCGGGCTCGTGAGGTCCACCGACAAACATGTGGCCGATGGTGATCTCGCCCAGCATCTCGGTGGAGAGATAAGTGAACTCGGAGCGCGAGGCGAGGCCGTCGAGGTAGGGTTGGTAACGGGCCTCGATTTTGGGAATGCTGAGGCCGTGGGCGTGAGGGTCGTAGAGGAAGTCGCGCTCGATGCGCCAGGTCTCGCGGTAGATCTGCCGCCACTCGGCGCGAGGATCGACGACCGTTTCGAGGCTGCCCAGGTTGAGAGGCTTGCCGGGCGAGCCGTCGGCAGGCTTCAAGTCCTCGGCCGAGGCGATGGTCCAGCCGCCATTGCGCGAATAGAGAACCTTGGAGCCATCGAAGGAAATGGTGAAGGAATCCAGGTTGTTGAGTACCGTCTCGGGCTGGCGCTTTTCGAGGGTGAATCGCCAGACGGCGCGTATGCCGGGACCACCGCCATCGCCGCTGGGGCGACCGAAGGGGGATCCCTCGACGAGATAGAGCACACCGCTCTTACCTACGCCGATGCCATTGTAGTTGCGAGGCTGAATCGGCAAGGCGAGAATGCGATCGCCGATCTTCTCCAGGTCGATCTTGACCTCGGCAGGCTTGTCACTTTCCATATTGTTGGCGTTTTTCTTGTCATTATTGGCGCTGCTGTCAGAGCTATCTTTGCTGGCTTCGTTCTTCTTGTCGGCTTCCTTTTTGTGAGAGCCCTTGTGATCCGCGTCCTTGTTTTCCGGATTGGCATCGTCCTTCCTGGTTTCGTCCTTGATTTTCTCGTCGTCGCTCTCTGGCGGGATGGGCGAGGGACCGTACTTGCCGAGCACCACCACATAGGCTGCGCTGGTTTGCGCGCGGTCGAGGGAAGAGAGTTCGATGATGGCCTTCGATGGGCCGTCGTCGGTGGAGGCGAGGAAGTAAAGAAACTTGCCGTTAGCGTCAAAGACCGGACTGAAGGCGTCGCTCATGCCGTCTGTGATCTGCGTCGATTTGCGGGTTTCGAGCGAGTAAACGAAGATGGCGCGCATCTGATTATCGAGGTCGCGGTGATAAGTGAGCCACTTCGAATCGGGCGACCAGGCGGGTCCGAAGTCGGGGCCTAAGCTTCCGTAAATCAGTGTGTCTACGAGAACAGGCTTGCCTGCCGGCACGTCGACCGTCCAGAGGCGCAGGTGCTTGTCAAAGTAGGCAACGTGTTTTGAGTCGGGCGACCAGGTTGGGCTATAGAAAAAGCTGGGGCCGGGGCCGAGGTCGATGACCGTGGGAGGTTTGAAGCCGTTCTGGTCGCGCAGGTAGAGCTGGTACTCGCCCGAGGCGTCGGAGAAGTAAGCGATAGTCTTGCCGTCCGGGCTCCACGAAGGGTCGCGCTCGGCCACGCCGGGAGTCTGGGTGAGGTTGCGGGTGTCGCCTTTTTCGGCCGGGACAGTAAAGATTTCGCCATGTGCCTCGAAGACAGCACGGGCTCCGGTGGGCGAAAGCTGGGCGTTCTGAATGTCCCCCGGGGTCAGGGTGACGCGATGGGGCGCCAGGCTGGCGAGTTCGCCACGGACCCGGATGGAGACGGTCCTGTCGGCGTTGCTTGCCAGGTCCCTACTCGTGGTATCCAGCAAATGAATCGAGCCGAACTGCTCGTAGACGATTGCGCCGGGGCCGGCCTGGAAAGACTTCAAATCGAAGCCGTGGTTGGCGACAACCTGCCGGACCTCCTTCGAACGTGGTTCATAGCGGAAGAGGGTGACCGGACCGGTGCGGTCGGAAAGGAAGTAAATAGCGTCGCCGACCCAGACCGGGTTTGAATCGTTGGAGTTCTCGCGCGGCACTTTCCGGATTTCGAGGGTCTTGAGATTGGCGATCCATATGGGTGTGGTCTGGCCGCCGGCGTAACGCTTCCAGGCATCTTGCCACCGGGTGATCGGCTGGTAGGCGATCGATTGGCCGTCCGGCGAGAACGATCCCTCGTAGCCGGAGGGCAACGGCAGCGGCTCGGGCATGCCGGAGCCGTCTGCGCGCACACGGAAGAGTTTCATGTAGTGGCGGTAACTGGACTCCATGCTGAGAATGAGCACGTCTTTGCTGTCCGGGCTCCATCCGGCGACAACGCTGCCGCTGGGGTGCCATGTGATGCGCCGGGGAACGCCGCCCGTGGCCGGAATGACGTAGACATCCGTGTTGCCACTTAGATGGGCAGAGTAGGCGATCCACGCTCCGTCCGGCGAGTAAAAGGGGCCAGCCGCGACCTTTCCAACTGACGTAAGGCGTTCGGCTTCGCCGCCCTGGCGGCGAACCGTCCAAATATCATCGGCGTAACGGAAGGCAATTTTCTCCTGGCTGAGCGAGGGGCACTGGAGGAGCAGCGGTGGCTGCACGACGGCGGATGAGTTTTGGGCGGAGAGAGAAACAGGAGAGAGCACAGCCACCATCAGCAGAACAAAAACATGCCTGGAATTGACGCGAATCATGGAGCCTCCGGGTGAACCGTCGATAGCGGATTAAGAACAAAAACGGTACAGAGATTTGTTTGAATCCATGCTACACCGGGCAAACCCGCAGCTTTATGTCACTCAGTAACTGACTGACAAACTACCAGAGGTTCGTAAACGCGAGCTATCCAACTGGCTCCGCACAACTAGAGGCTAACTCAGACGGCACGTCTGCATTCCTAGCACCTGTCCTTCACATAGCGCTCATGGATAGAGGAACAGGTCCGCGGAAAACAGCCGGATCTTCGCTGCTCAGTTCGACAAGCTCAGTCTATGCGCAGCTTTGCTCTACACCCTCATCGGCACGGCCAAGCTCTGCGGCCTTGATCCCCCGCTTTACCTTCGCACTGTACTGGCACAGATCGCCGATCACCCGATCAACCGCATTGGCCAATTCCTGCCCTGGAGCCTGGCCGCATCCCTCCAGTCAGAGCCCGCAGAAGCCGCTTAAGAACAAAACAGGTGTCCACTTAAAACAGGCGGACACCTATTAAGGGTCATCGCCCCCGTCAAGAGGGGAGCTTCCCACGCTTACCCTATATTGGTAGTAGTGCCCATTGCTCCGACGAACTCAAGTACAGAGAATCAAACGGCTTTAGAGCACTTCGAAGTGTCGGCGGACATGATTAGAGTAGTTTTGGTCGCTCGTTGATCTTCGGGGTGCGGTTATCCACAACCCTCAGCAATCGGCCGGCGAGCATAATTTCCGCCGCTGCCTCGATGGCGGTCAGCTCGACTTCTCGGTGACTTCCTGGATCCTTGAAATACCCAATTGCGCCAGCGAACAACTCCATCAGCGCAGTTTGCTCGCCCGGTACTTCTTGCGCATCACTCAAAGAGCCGTTCTTTGGAGTAAATGCTTCGCGCATCAGTGTGCATCCCAGTCGATCATTTCCGAGTCCTGCCGCACCCCGAACCGATATCTCGACCTCTTTGAATGCCTGAAATACGTCCGTGTCATAGTCTCCGCGAAGAAACATTGGATACCTGGGAGATGTCGGGTGGTGGTGATAGCGGAAGTAACAATTCGTACGCCGCATACGGTGCACCATTTATTGTGGGTGGAAACCACCAGACCATGAAGATTACCGGACCCGCACTGGTTCGAACCGCCCCTGACTTTATGTCCAAAGTGAATGGTCCATGCTCCTGCAGCTCACTCATAAACTTCTTTTCTTCTCTCAGAATCAGAACCGTCTCTGGCTTGAGAAAAGGCATTAGGGTCATGGTGTTCGGGTGGACTCCAAACGGCGCCTGTGTTGGCTATTTGTCACATTCGAAGTTCCACGTCTGTCCCTTCGGAAAGGCATTATTCTGCACGGTCATTCCTCAGCGTCACGAATCTGATTCCAGTCTGAAGCTCTACCTTCTATAAGTTCCCGGTCTGCAACAGTCGCGAGTATATCGCGGCCCCAGCGGGGCAACTCCACTGGCATTGGAATCCGCGTCATACTGCATCGAAAGTTTCCTTTCCTCCTGTTATTCAATACGGTGCATGGGCTCATTCTTAATGGGTCTTGCTCCCACACAACCCCTGGAGGGAAGCTTGACTTCGTGTTTTTTAACAGCTCGTAGCAGTGGCGCAGGGCCATTCTGAAGTTCTGGATGCTACCCTTGGTCTGGATAGCGTCCTGATGGATCTGCGAAGTCGGGCCGTGCGCCACCAGTAGCCAAGCTTGTAGACAAGGTGGGAACCTGGGAAGAAGAGCGTGTTTTGCTTTCCTTTTGCTATTTTGTGCCTCCTGAAATCTACAACTTTTGGAATATGGGCAATTAATGGCCGGTCGGCCATTAATTGCTCGTCTCGACACAACCAAGCTTCCAAAGAGAGAAGTCATGCGCATTGGCATTACGTGTTATCCCACCTACGGCGGTTCGGGCGTGGTGGCTACGGAATTGGGCATCGAACTGGCGGCACTGGGCCACGAGGTTCACTTTATCTCCTACTCGCAGCCCTTCCGGCTCAGCGGTCGGGACGGTGGCATCTTTTTCCACGAGGTGCCGGTTTCGAATTACCCGCTGTTCGAGTTTCCTCCCTACGACCTGGCGCTGGCCTCACGGATGGCGGAGGTGGCGGAGTTTTACGAACTGGATCTGCTGCACGTGCACTATGCGATTCCCCATTCGGTGAGCGCTCTGCTGGCGCGGCAGATGCTGGCCGCGCGGGGACGGCGGCTGCCCTTTGTGACCACGCTGCATGGCACCGACATTACGCTGGTGGGCCTGGACCGGAGCTATCTGCCCATCACCCGCTACTCCATTCAGGAAAGCGACGGGGTCACGAGCATTTCCGATTACCTGCGGGAAAAGACGCTAGTGGATTTCGGCGTTACGCGGCCCATCGAAGTGATTCCGAACTTCGTCAACTGCAACGAGTACGAGCCGTTGAAAGACGAGGCGGCGCGGGCAGTAGCACGAGCGAAGCTGGCGGCTCCGGACGAGGCGATTCTGATGCACCTCTCCAACTTCCGCCCGGTGAAGCGCGTCCTGGACGTGGTGAAGGTTTTTGCCCGCGTGGCCAAGACGCTGCCCGCAAAGTTGGTTCTGGTGGGCGATGGGCCGGACCGCTCGGCGGCGGAGTGGCTGGCGCACGACCTGTGCATTCACAATCGCATTCACTTCATGGGCAAGCAGGATCGGGTCAACGAACTGCTTCCCCTGGCCGATCTGATGTTGATGCCCAGCGAAATGGAGTCGTTTGGACTGGCGGCGTTGGAAGCGATGGCATGCAAGGTTCCGTCCATCGCGACACGGGTGGGTGGAGTGGCCGAGCTGATCGACGACGGTATTACGGGATTGTTGTACGAAGTGGGCGACGTGGACGGAATGGCGGCCGGCGCGGTGGATTTGCTCAGCGATCGCGAACGGTTGGAAGCGATGCGGGATGCCGGGCGCAAGACGGCGCAAAACCGATTCTGCGCGTCGTTGGTGGTGCCGCATTACGTGCGGTATTACGAGCAGGTGCTGGCACAACAGGGAGCGGAGAGCAAAGATCGAGGGTCCGTTTCGGTATAAGTGCCTAGCACTACTGTTGTAGATCCTTGATTGGTGGGAATTCCTGAACGCCCGGGCCTGAAGGCCCCGCCAATAGGAGGCAGTTTCAGGGGGCTGAAGCCCCCTGTTCCCTCCGCGGCGGTTTATTCGCTGGGCCGGAAGAGGCCGAAAGACATCAAGAAGATCGCTAACGCACAGATGACCGTCGAGACCGTCGTGGTGGCAGGGTTCTTGTTCCAGGTTAGATAAATGGCATATCCGTTGGTTCCTCCCAAGATCCCTGCCAAAACCAGCCGCTGGTAGAGTCGTTGTCGTTCGTGAAAGGGATCCATTTTCCTGGTGTCCCGGGCGTAGAAATAGAAGAGATCGGTCTCGCCGCCGCTTGCTTCTATCTGTTGAGCCGCACATTTCTCACATTTCTTCATGAAGTTGGTGAGTTGGCTGATGACCCGGTTATGCAGGTACATCAGAAGCGAAGAGGCGAGCGTGAGGATGGTGATGCTGATGGTCAAGAACGCACCCATCTCACTCTTGTCTGCTGCAGGCGACAGGAAATAAAAGCCGTAGATGACCCCGGCAGCGCCCAGATACATCTGGAGGACCGATTGGCGCTGCTCAATGCGCAGGTTGTGTTCACTCCATGCAGCCGAATAACGGTCCACGAGAGAAAAGGACTCTGCCGGCGGAGTGGTGGGCGGAATGGTCGGCGAATTCATCGATTTCAAGTCGCGCTGCATGGGCGGTATCGTACAACAGCGGATTTGCTTTTGAGTTGGAAAAGGTCAATGGGCGGTGTGGACCGGGATGGAGCCGCTTATTTTGATTGTGCGCGGGATGGGTTAAATGATCTGCAAAGGCGGCTTCCGGCTGCTGGCTTCCAGCTCTTAGCTTGGGGATTCGGTTGGGTAAAAAGGGGTGCGCTTCTGACGCCCTTGGCCGGTCCGCGCCAGAAAGAAGGCGCGGGATTGAGGGGGGAGTTGATGTCCGATTGGTTTCTGAGAAGTTGGCAGGTTGGCTACCGCTGGCGCGGTGTTGGCGAGTTAGCAAGTTGGCTGGGTTTGTGGAAAGGGAAGTTCCGGGGTTCGGGAGCAGGGGTGGAGTTTGCCGCTTTTAGAGAAGTTCTGCCATCGGTCGAGAGTGTAAGTTGTTGCAGCGATTGGAGATGGATATTGACAACGGGATGGATTTGAGACCCATTGGAGGGAGGTCCTAAGCGAGGGGGGCGGATTCGAAGGTTGGGTTGAAGCCGAGTTGGCGCCAGAAATCGCGGAGCAAAGCAATCGTCTCCGGGGTGGTGCGGGGGGTGGTGCGGAGCAGGATTTCAGAGGCTAGATTGGCGGTCAGAGCGGAGGCCTCGGCGGCGATGGCGACGCACTTTTCAGGGCGGTAGGTGCAGGCGGCCAGGTCGGTGATGGAGAGGCGCGTGGTGGGGGTGGCCAGAACCGTGCGGGGCGGGGCCATGCGGTCGAGTAGCCAGAGGATTTCGAGCTTGGACTCGAGCTCGTCCGGTACGCAATCGATGGCGAGGTCAGCCTCGCGGACGGCGTCTTCGATGGTGGAGACGAAGGCGATGGGGGGCACGGCTGGAGAGCCGGGCTGGGAACACAAGGCGGCGGGGCTGAACTGCTGGCGAAGGAATTCCTGGGCGTGATGCAGATTGCCGGGCATGACGTCTTCAAGGAAGACCGGGAACCCGGCGCGGGCGGCGGTCAACGCCAGCCAGCGGCCCAGGGGCCCGGCTCCGATGATGGCGACAGTGGGGGGCAAACGGTTTACTTGGCGGTCAATGCCTGGGCGACGTCTTCGGCATTGGGCTTGGCCTGGAGCAAGTGCTCGGCGACGCGGGTGCGCTCCTCGGCGCTGAGGGTGGGAACGGCGGCCAGCACCCGGCGCAGGGTCACGGCAACGTCGTCAATGTAGTTCATGAGGCGGATTGCTTCTCCGGAAAGCGGCATGGCGGGAATCCCTCGGGGTGGTAAAGATCAGTACCCATTGTAGGCGGTGGGGTGGGGAAGGGGAAAGTTGGCCGGGGCGACTGGCTTGGTTTTCAGATGGAAAAGCCCGCCAGGAGGGTTGTTCTTGAGGAAGAATCCACTTGGCGGGCGGTAGGGGTGCGTTGAGTCGGCTCGGTGCTGGTCACTGACCGGAAGGTTACCTGCCGTTGAGATTGTGGTTTCCCAGGTCCCAAAATCGGGACCTGGGGCACCCAGCGCTCAGCGATGACAAGGGTTAAGGGCGAACTGCAGATCCTTCGCTACGCTCAGGATGACAAGGGCTAAGGGGCGATTTTAGGAGACGGTTCCCCTAATTCAGCGTGAGGTCGGCGTGGAGCGGGGTGTTTTCGCTGGAGTCGCCGATGCGGAGGACGAACTTGCCGGGGTCGATGGTCCACTTGTGGGCTGCATTATCCCAGTAGCTGAAGGCGCGTGCGTCCAGGTTGAGGGTGACGTGTTTGGTTTCGCCGGGAGCCAGGGTGACCTTCTCAAAGCCCTTCAGTTCGCGCTCGGGCCGGGTGGCCTTGGCGGAGGGGTCGGAGACGTAGAGCTGGGCCACTTCAGCGCCGGCGACGCTGCCAGTGTTGGTGACGTCGAAGGTGACGGGGACCGTCGATCCCGAAGCAGCGGTGGCGGGCGCCTGCAGCTTGGAGAAGCTGAAGGTGGTGTAGCTGAGGCCGTAGCCGAAGGGGAAGAGCGGGTGCTTGCCGGTGGTGGTCCAGTAGCGGTAACCGACCATCAGTTTGTCGTCGTACTTGATGTGGGGAATGACGTAGTCGACTTTGCGGCCGTCGGTTTCAGTGACGTGCAGCGCGGTGTCGGCGCCGGGGAGGGGGTAGTAATACTTGGCCGAGGGATTCTCGTCCCAACTGCGGTCGAAGCTGACGGGCAGCTTGCCCTCGGGGTTGTGTTGGCCGAAGAGGACCTCGGCGACGGCGGTTCCGCCTTCCTGGCCGGGGTAGAAGGTGTGGAGGAGTGCGGGAACCTTGCTGAGCCAGCGGCGCGTGTCCATGCCGCCGCCACCGGTGAGGGTGACGATGGTGCGCGGGTTGGCCGCGGCGACGGTCTCGATGAGCGAGTCCTGTCCCCAGGGCAGTTCAAAGGAGCGGTCGGCGCCCTCGCCCTCGGTTCCATGGGTGAAGCCGACAGCCACGATGGCCACGTCCGCCTTGGCGGCGAACTCCTTGGCTTCGGCGGAGATCAGGTCGGGCTCGTAGGCCATGCCCAGGCCGAAGCGGACGCCGACGAAGCCGGGGAGGTAGTCGGCCACCACGTTGACTTGCTGGCCGGCGGTCAGATCGAGCGTCCAGAATTGAGGCGCTTGACCTTCGGCGTGGGGCGGGAAAGTGAGTTCCTTGCCGTCGATGGTGATTTTGTAGTTGTCATTGCCGGAGATGGCGGCCAGAACCAGGTATTTTCCGGCTTTCACGGCCTTGAACGCGGCGGTGTAACGAATGCTGCGGGGAGTCTTGTCTTCCGGTCCCCACCACTCGTCCTTCCAGTTGGCGATGTTTTGCGCGTCGGCTGTTTCCGGCGTGCCGGTGCAGTCCTTGCTGGGATAGGTGGCAACCTTGACGCTGCCCGCCCAGTGGGTATTGCCGAAGACTTCATTCATCTCCGGCAGACCGCGGGTATAGAGGACGTGGACGTTGGGGCCGGCCAGATTGGCGATGCCGGTGAGGATGCTGATGGGCTCGAAGGCCTGGGCCTCAGAGGAGCCCCCGCCGCCGGTGACCGCCGGGTAGGCGCTGGGGCCGATGATGGCGATGGTCTTCACCTTGGCCGGGTCGAGAGGCAGGGTCTGGCCTTCATTTTTGAGGAGGGTGATGCTTTCGCGAGCGCCTTGGAGGGCAACGGTGCGGTCGGCGACGGAGTAGGTGGAATCGGCCGGGTCGAATTGCGGGCGGTCAAGGAAGCCGTAACGCAGAACGGTGCAGAAGAGACGCATCAACTTGTCGTCGATGGTGGACTCCTTGACCGAGCCGTCCTTGACCGCGGCCAGAAGGTTCTTGGCGTTCATGAAGCGGGGGCCGGGCATCTCGAGGTCGAGGCCGTTGTTGGCTGCGCCGACCGCGTCATAGGTGGCGTCCCAGTCCGACATCAGGATGCCTTTGAAGCCCCACTCGCCCTTGAGGACCTTCAGATTGAGGAACTCGTTCTGGGTGGCGTGCGAGCCGTTGATCAGGTTGTAGGAGTTCATGACCGCGTCGACGTGGCCCTTGGTGACGGCGGCCTCGAAGGCGGGGAGGTAGATTTCGCGCATGGTGCGCTCGTCGGCCTCGGAGTCGACGTTGTGGCGGTTGTACTCCTGGTTGTTGAGGGCATAGTGCTTGACGGTGGCGATGACGCCCTGGGACTGGACGCCCTGAATGAAGGGGACCACCATGCCGGCGTTGAGGTAGGGATCTTCCGACAGGTACTCGAAGTTGCGGCCGTTGATGGGCGAGCGGGCGATGTTGACGCCAGGGCCGAGGAGGAAATGGACGCTACGGGCGCGGGCGTCCTTGCCCAGAGCTTCGCCGAGTTTGCGGGCAAAGTCCTTGTCCCAGGTGGCGGCGAGAGATACGCCGCCGGCATAGGCGGTGGTGGGTCCCCAGGTGCGCACGCCGACGGAGGCATCGGACATTTTGAAGCGAGGCAGATCGATGGTGGGTGACGGGTGGGTGTACATGCCGTCGACGCCGCCGAGCAGATCGATCTTCTGCTCGAGCGTGAGTTTGGCCACCATGGCATGGGCCTTGGCTTCGATTGCGGGCGAGTCCGGAGCAGGAGCCTGGGCCGAAGCGGCCAGTGCGCAAGCCAGCAAAACCGGCACAAGGCCTGCGCGAACAAAGGCGAAGATAGATTGAGAGGTGTGTTTCTGGAGGTTTTTCATGACCGCCAAGGGTAGCGCATTTGCCGTTTGGCTGTATAGGCGCATTGCGGACTGCAGACAGGGGCGACCTTGGGGAGGGGCCAGCGTCCAATTGAAGGAGAATTGAACTCGTACGCGGGGCGCGGCTGGACTGTAGGCCGCTACAATGGGGCTTCCAATTTTGAAGACCCGTTTTCGCGCATCAAACGAGCCAGATGGATTGCTTTTCGATTTGAGCAAAGGATGGCGGCTACAGGGCTGTGACTTTGAGGGCGTACAGGAGGACACGTGGCTGCGTTGATTCGCTTGGAGACAATTTGGCAGGACCTTCGCTATGCGGCGCGTCAACTGAGGAGGAATCCGGGGTATGCGCTGACCGCGATTCTGACGCTGGCGCTGGGCATCGGCGCCAGCACTGCGGTTTTCAGCGTGGCTTATGGCGTGCTCATCGATCCGTTCCCCTATAAGGATGTGCATACACTGGCGACGCCCAGGCTCTGCTCGCCGGAGTGGCCGCGCTGCGGATGGAGGGTCTATACGCCGCAGCAGTACAACGAGATTGTTGAACGAACCGATATTTTCAACGGCGTAACGGCGTCGACCATCAGCAACGTGGTACTTACCGGCGGAAACGAACCGCAGCGCCTGCGCGGCAACTACATCACGCCCAATACCTTCGACGTGCTGGGAGTGAAGCCACTGCTGGGCCGCGGCACGCAGGAGAGCGACGTCCAGCCCAATCATGGGGAAGTGGCGCTGCTGAGCTACCGCTATTGGCAGGCGCATTACGGCGGCAGCAATGCGATTCTGGGACGCACGCTGAACTTCGACGGCCATCCCCGGACGATTATTGGAATCATGCCGCCGCGTTTTCTCTGGCGCGGGGGAGATGTGTATCTGCCCGTGCAGATGACCAACACTCCGGAGGTTCAGGGACAACACAATTTCGCGCTGGTGGGCAGGTTGAAGCCGGGAGTGACCGAAGCGCAGGCGGCTGCCGAACTGAAGCCCATCTTCGATGAGTTCTCCAAGATAGAGCCGCGCAGGTACCCCAAGAATCTGAGCGTGGGCATTATTACCTTCGATGAAATGTTCAAGTCGGACCTTTCGAACATTCTGCATCTGCTGCTTGGTGCTGTCTTCGTCCTGTTGTTTATTGCGTGCGTAAATGTCTCGAGCCTGCTGCTGGCGCGGGCCGTCAATCGCGAGCACGAGTTTGTGATTCGCGCCTCGGTGGGAGCGTCGCGGCTGACGCTGATCCGCAATGCGCTGATGGAATCGCTGCTGTTGGCAATGTGCGCATTGCCGCTGGCGCTGGCCTTCGCCTATGGGGGATTGCAGGCGATTCTGCGGATTGTGCCGACGGAGACCATCCCCGACGAAGCCGTGGTGACGATGAACATTCCGGTGCTGCTGGGCTCGATTGGGATCGCTCTGGCGACGGTCGTCATCGTTGGGCTGGCGCCGGCGTGGCACAGCGCCAACCCGCGGCTGGCCGCGGCACTGAACAGCGCCCACTCGTCAGGGAGCCGGGCGCAGCGGCGCGTACTGAGCGGTTTTGTGATTACCGAGATTGCGTTGTCGCTGGCGCTGCTGATGCTCGCCGGGCTGATGGTCCGTTCGCTGCTGGCGGTGGAGAGCGTACCGACTTCGTTCACTCCCGACCGCACGCTGATGTTGGGACTGCCCCTGGCCGATGCGCACTATCCCACGCCGGAGAGCCGCGTCACCTTTTTCCGCGAGTTGCTGGATCGGGTCCGCGCAGTTCCGGGCGTGCAGACGGCAACTGTGGATACGACATTTCCGGTGATGGATTACTACGGCGACCATGTGCAGATCGGTGGCGCGGCGATTGACAAGCGCGTGGTGGCGATTCATCTGACCGATCCGGAGTTTCTGGCGGTCTCCAACCGGAGAATGTTGCAAGGACATTTTCTGGATGCGCGGGAAATCTCCGCGCAGTCGCATGAGGCGGTGATCAGCGCGAACTTCGCCAAGCGCTATTTTGCCGGCGAGAACGTGATTGGCCGCACGGTGGTTCTGCCGGAATTCAAGCCGGACGGGAAGAACAAGCTGGCGGATCCCTCCTTTACTGTGGTTGGCGTGATGAGCGACCTGCCCTTCTTTGCCGGGTTCACGGAGGATTACCCCCATATCCTGCTTCCGTATACGGTGGCTCCCGCGGCCGACCAGGCGCTGATCGTGGCTACCGCACTACCGGCGAACAATCTGGTGAATCCGGTGCGGCAGGTGGTCTATTCCATCGATAAGGACCAGCCCATTGTGGATGCCATGAGCCTGCAGCAGATGCTGGATATGTATGGCTACGCGGGGCCGCGGTTTGCGCTGGCGCTGTTCGGGACCTTTGCCGCCGCGGCGCTGCTGCTTTCGCTGGTGGGCATTTACGGGGTTCTGTCGTTTGTCACCTCACAGCGGACGCAGGAGATTGGCATTCGCATGGCGCTCGGGGCAAGCCGTGGCCGCGTGATGTGGCTGGTGCTACGACAGGCATGTGTGCTGGCCATGCTCGGCGTGGTGGTCGGGCTTCCGCTGGCATTCGTCGCGGGACGATTGGCCAAGGGAGAGTTGGTCCAGACCTCGCAGTACGATCCGGTCACGCTGATCGCGGCGATCTTCATTCTTCCGCTGCTGGCCGTGGCGGGGACGTTTCTGCCGGCACGAAGAGCGGCCGCGACTAACCCGGTGACGGCGCTGCGGGCGGAGTAGCGGACGGTCGGGTTTCTGACGGTGCGAGGATTGGGCCTGCGCATTCCCGGGTCCCAGAAGTGGAACCTGGGTCCTCTAACATTGTTGGAGCCACGGAAAGAGGCTCGATGGGATTTGTGCTTTCCCACATCTCAAAATCGAGATGTGGGGCACCCGGCATTTGAAAATGCCGATGTTTCGCGACACTCCTGATGGGCAAAAAGGTTGAAGAGAGAGTTTTATCCACAAGACCAGCAAGTTAGCTTCCGCTTCGCGGAAATCGCGAGTTAGCGAGTTAGATGATGTTATTTCAACCCTAACTCGTCGTGGCGAGTTAGGGCTGCTCAGGATGACAATCCTTTTGCAATAGTGCTTGATCTTTGTCGTTGGTCGGGAGATGGAGACGAGCGTGGACCGGGAGGTCCACGCTACAGCCGGCCGGGAGGCCGGCGTTACACCGCAGCTTAGTGGGTGGAAGGAGGGAGATCGCTTTCCGCCCAATGGGCTGGCGTGCTGGACATGGTCAGGACCAACCGGCCTCCGGCGACAATCTCGGCGTGGCGCAGCCAGGCGCGGTCGAGGGGCTTTCCATTCAACTGGGCAGAAATTATGTAGAGATTCTTGGCAGAGACGTTCGTGGCTTCGATCACGAAGTCCTTTCCGTCGGCAAGATGGAGCGTGGTCCGCGGATAGGCGGGACTTCCGATGAGATACACGTCCTGGCCGGCGTTGGGATAGATGCCGATCTGGCCGAAAGCAAACCACGAGGACATGGCTCCAGAGTCATCGTTTCCCGGCAATCCGCTGGGGCCGGTGTGATAACTCTTGGCGATGATGGCGCGTACGTGCTCCGCAGTCTTGTCAGGGCGTCCTGCCCAGTTATAGAGATAGGGAGCGAGGAAGCCGGGCTCGTTGCCCACGTCATAACGGTCGGGAACATCGAAGAATGCATCGAGACGGCGGAGAAACTGCTCCTTGCCGCCGGATTTCTCGATCAGAGAGGCTACATCCTGGGGCACAAAGGTCGAGTAAGTCCAGGAGTTACCCTCGTAGAAAGTGTTGCCGTTCCAACTGCAGGAGTCCATGGCCGTAAAGGGCGCGAGCCAGCTTCCATCCCGATGGCGGGGACGAATGAAGCCCTGGAAGCCGGATTCGGTGAAGCTGCTGTCCCAGAGGCTCTTCCAGTTGGTCGAGCGGGCGAGATACTTCTCGTAATCCGCCGTCTTGCCCAAGCCTTTGGCTAGCAGCGCAATCTCAAAATCGTTGGCGGCGTACTCCATGTGTACCGAGCCGGAGCGGTCGGAACCTTCCATGGAAACATAGCCGAGCTTGTGCCAGTCGTCGAGGCCTCCGCGACCTTCCTTGAAGTGGTCGGCGGGGGAGACTTCGGCGTCGTGCACTTCGGCTGCATAGGCAGTCTCCCAATCGATGCCCGTGAGGCCTTTGAGATACGCGTCGGTGATCATGAACTCGGCATTGCTGCCGCCTTGGGTGCGGCCGTTGAAGTTACCGCTGCGCGCATCGGGCAGCCAGCCTTCATGGCGGTAAATATCCACCAGCGAGCGCACAATGCCGGTTTGCCGTTCCGGAGCAATCAGGGTCAGGAGCGGGCCGGAACTGCGGAAGATGTCCCAGATGGCGTAGTAGTCGTCGTAGTAAGGTTCGGCGGAGTTCCACAGCGGGTTTTCGCCGGTGCGGTCCACGGGCATCAGCATGGTGTGATAGAGCGCGGTATAGAAGATCTGTGTCTGCTCGGGGGTTTCGCCGGTGACCTCGACCGTGCTGAGAGCCTTGTCCCATGCGGCGACGGCGGCCGACTGGGTGGCGGCGAAATCGAAGTTGGGAATCTCTGCCTCCGCGTTGCGGCGGGCTTGCGCGGCGCTGAGGAAGGAGATGCCGATTTTCATCTGCACTTGCTGGCCGGCGCGGGTGGGGAAAGAGAGCCAGGCTCCGGAGGGTGTCTTGGCGCCGGCTTGCGCAGTGCGGCTGCCGGGCTGAAGCCGGTCGTTTGTCCAGGTTCCCCAAGCCGCAGCCGGAGTGTCTGTCCTGGCGTAGAAGTAGACGGTGTAAGAGTTGGTTTGCTTGTTCCATCCGCCAGTGACGGAAGTGGAACCGGTGACCTCGGTGGGAGAGAGCACCTGAATGGCGGAGGCGGTGATGGATTGACCCTCGCCGTATTTGGCGCCGGCGATGAGGCAGTGGGCCACGTCGAAGAGCAGGTTGGATTTGCTGCTGGCGGGATAGCTGAAGCGGTAAAGAGCCGTGCGGCGCGCCGTGGTGATCTCTGCGCCGACTCCCGAGCGGGAGAGCGTAACGCCATAAAAGCCGGCGGAGGCTCGTTCATTTGCGCGCGGCGATTGATAGCCCGAGGCCGTTGGTTCGCCGACTGTGGGCATGACCAGCACGTTGCCGTATTTGTCACCGCCGCCGGTGCCGCTGACGTGGGTCTGGCTGAAGCCGCGAATGTCGCCGGTGGCTGCCCATCCCGCGTTAGGCGAGTTTTCTCCCGTATCCATGTCAGGGCCGGGCTTGATCATGCCAAAAGGCAACGCAGGGCCGGGAAAGACATTTCCGCCACCATCCGCACCGAGGAATGGATCGACGTTGCGAGCATCCTGACTCAGGGCGGGATAACTCAGAAGGAGGAAAGGCGCGAGTGCGAAGGCAAGGCGTGAAAGCGATTTCATAAGTATCCTCGGAGAGAAGCCTCGGATGCGGGGCGGCAGCGGTCTCACACAAGAAGTGTATTTCACACGAAGACTGGTGGCGCGTTGCCCGTACTGATCTACACAGGTGTGTGAGAGACGTTTACTTCGGCGGACGCAGCGGCGCGGGGCAAGGGAAGTGAACGAAACTCCGCTCAAATTGCGGTTGCGGCTATTACTTGCGTGGGGACCGAGGTGGGGTTGCGGAGCTGGAGAAAGAGGGGCGCGGAAGATATATCCGGAAGTTAAGAAGTATATCTTGTGACACGAATCACAGCGCGGAGTGAATAAGGTCACTGCCTCGCGCTCTGCGCGGGGCGCAGACTCTGAATCCTGCAGGTAGAAAAGTGTGGGCGCGCGGGGCGCCTGGAGGCATTCATGAGCTTTGCAACCGGATTGAAGACCATCGTCGTGGCAACGGATTTGGACGGCCGGTCGGAAGCGGCTCTGGAGTATGCGCGCAAGCTTGCCTCGGCCTATGGTGCGCGGATTGTGCTGGCGCACGGGCTTGATCCCATGGAGTATGCGGCGGTGGATGCGGTTCCGGGCCGGGTTCTGAAAAGGTTGCCGGAGCAGGCGCGAGCGGTGCTGGACGAGATGGCGCAGGCGCTGATTCGCCAGGGCATTCATAGCCATTCGGAGATTCGCCAAGGCGCAGTTGCCGGGATGCTGGTGGATGTGGTCCGGCAATATCAGGCCGGGCTGATCGTGATCGGCACGCACGGCCAGGAAGGTGCGGGCGCGGTGGCCGTGGGGACGATTGCCGAGCAACTGGTCCGCCTGGCGCCTTGTCCGGTGCTGGCGGTGGCGGCGGATTGGAATGCCGGCGAATTCCGCCCGACTCCCGGCGGGCCGATTCTGTTGGCCATGGAACACAATGAGGCCACTGCGACCGCTGTAGCTACGGCGTATTCGCTGGCCCAGACCTTTCACCGCACGCTGCTGGTGGTTCATGCGCGGGGGGCGGCGGAGGCTTCGGCATTCCTGAATCCCAGCGCCACCACGCTGGAAGAGTTCGGGATTGAGGCAAGCCAGGAATTCCCGGTCCGTTGCATGGTCAAGGACGGCAGCCCGGCAGACGCCGTCGCCGAGGCGATCGTGCAATGCAAGCCGAGCATCCTGGTGGCGGGAGTGAAGCGAGCCAGCGATACGCCCGGACGGCACGGCACAGCCTTTGCGTTGCTGGTCCGTTCCCGCGTCCCGGTTCTGTGCGTTCCGCCGGAAGCCGCGCGGGAGGCTGGAATGCACGAGATTTCCACCCCCGTTGCGGCGCAATAGGCAGGGGAACACTTGACGTAAAGCATCGAGCTTCATGCGGGACGGGAAGGCGGAAGAAGAGATTCCACTTTCTCATCTCGTCGGTCCTTTATTCCGGATTCGTGGTACTGGAGCGATATGCCGCAGATGGAATTTGGATCGTCGCAACGTCGCATGACCAAACGCTTTCGCCCGCAAACGGCCGGCAGGCGGAAGGCTGAGGCCAACCGCCGCGGGACCGGGGACGGGACGGAGACAAAGGGAGACGCAAAAATGCAACCTGATGCGATATCGGGGCGAATGGATGCCGTTCAGGCGCATCCCCTTGCGGAACTTCTGGAGTGCCCTGCGGCAACCGGGAGTCTGCTGAACGGTTCGGCTCAGTGCATCGAGTTCAAGGCCGGGGAGATTGTCTTTGGCCAGTCTGCGCCTTGCCATGGGCTGTATCTGGTTGTTTCGGGACAGTTTTTGCGTCGCACGGAGCGCAAGGAGGCGCGATTGACGCTGGGGCCGGCGCGCGCCGGCGATTTGTTGGAACTGGCTGCAGTTCTGGGGGATGGACATCATACGTATACATTGACCGCGCTCACGGACGGATCGGTTCTGATGTTGCCGATTGAGGCGCTGAGCGAAGCATTTCAAAGCTATCCTCCACTGCGGATGCAGTTGCTGGAGGAATTGGCGCGCGAGGTATCTCGTGCTTATAACGCGTGTTGCATGAGTCGCACGGTCAAAACGCGGCGGAGAAGCGGCGGAGCTGCACTCCAGGCCTGAAACGGGGAATTCAAAAATCGAGAGGTCTCTGGCCGCTCCCTGCGGAGGGTGTAGCAGAGATTGACAGAGAATCCCTGCCTTGCTGCAGGTCAAAGTGCGCTATACTTCAATTTGACCAGCGGCAAAACGTATGGCATCATTTCATTCCCATCGACCCCCGGAAGATTGTCTGAATTGCGAACATCGCCATTTGCGGATGTTTTGCAATCTCACACCCGAAGCGCTCCGGGATTACGACGGAATCGGCGTAATGATGAGCCACGCCCGGGGAGCCAAGCTATTTTCAGAGGGCGATCCGGCGCGCAACGTCTTTGTGATCTGCTTCGGCCAGGTTAAAATCTCTTCCACTTCCCGCGACGGTAAGACCATGATTCTGAAGATCGCCGCCCCTGGGGACGTGATGGGACTGAGCGCGGTTTTGGCCAACGTGCCTCATGAAGTGACTGCCGAGGCTATTGAGCCCTGCCAGGTGAAGACGGTGCGCAAACAGGAGTTTGTGGATTTCTTGGGCCGTCACGGAATCGCCTCGATGCATGCGGCGCAATCGCTTTCCGGTGAGTATCTTACGGTATTCCACGACGCCAAGAGGCTGGCGCTTTCCGGTTCTGCCGCGGGACGGCTGGCCCGCCTGCTGCTGGACTGGGGACGCACGTCGGCTAACGGAAAGCCTGAAATCCGCTTCACCATGGCGCTGACGCACGAGGAGATCGCCAATATGGCGGGAACTTCGCGCGAGACCGTCACGCGGCTGCTGAACCAGTTTCGGCGCGACGAGTGGATTACGGTAAAAGGCTCCAGCCTGACGATCATCAAGCCGGACCAGTTGGAACGGCTTACTGCCTGAGCTAGTCGTCCCTGAAAAACCAATTAACCACTAAAAGAATCAATGACATAAGGGCGTCTCGTCGGGTAAAATATACTCAGAAGTCACAGAAAACACAGCAAATACCGGGAAAAACCGATGCGCCCC
>Ga0224529_1000932_pt1 | contig 19907 bp, 13 predicted proteins | sample CBST50metaG_FD_179893 | JGI IMG/M metagenome (GOLD analysis project Ga0224529, IMG submission 179893) | Peat soil microbial communities from Stordalen Mire, Sweden - C.B.S.T50 | ecosystem: Environmental > Terrestrial > Soil > Wetlands > Peat | place: Sweden: Norrbotten County, Stordalen Mire... | reverse complement strand
GCCCGCTTCCTGCGCGTGCGCCGTGTCGCAGTCACACTTCCCGGCCTGCCCGCGTCGTGGCGCGGCCGCACGGCTCTGGTGCTCAGCGACCTGCATCTGGGCCACATCAACGGCCTCCGGTTCAGCCGCCGCATCGCCGCCACTGCTGTCAGCCTGAGCCCCGACATCGTCTTCCTTCCCGGCGACATCTTCGACGGCACCAGCGCCGACCCCCAACAGCTCGCCGCGCCCCTGCTTCGGATCGCTCCGCCCTTCGGCTCCTTCTTCACCACCGGCAATCACGAGGAGTTCGGTGACGCAGCCCATTACTCCGCCGCCATGACCCGCGCCGGCTTCCGCGTTCTGGCCAATGAACGGGTTACTGTCGACGGCCTCCACATCCTCGGCGTGCCCTTCGGCGATACCGCGCCCATCCACCTGCGCGCCACCCTCAAAGCTTTGAGCCCCGACCCCGCCCAGGCCAGCATCCTGCTCAACCATGTGCCCAGCCGACTGCCCATCGTCGAGCAGGCCGGGATCTCGCTCCAGCTCTCCGGCCACACCCACGGAGGCCAGGTCTTCCCCTTCACCTGGCTCACCCGCCGCGCCTTCGGCAAGTTCACCTACGGCCTCCAGCAATTCGGAGCCCTCCAGGTCTACACTTCCTCGGGAGCCGGCACTTGGGGTCCGCCCATGCGCGTCGGTTCTCACCCAGAAATCGTCTTGCTCCGCTTCGAGTAGACCGTTTCCGTGCTATATTGTAGGAACGTTTCTACAAGGAAGTGGAGCCGTGGCCATCACTACCCTCTCCAGCCGGGAATTCAATCAGGACACCAGCAAGGCAAAGAAAGCCGCGCGCAAGGGCCCCGTATTCATCACGGATCGCGGACGCCCCGCCCATGTGCTGCTGTCGATCGAGGAATACCGGAAAATCACGGGCAAGCGGCAGAATATCCTCGACATGCTGGCCATGCCGGAAGCCGATCAAATCGAATTTGACCCACCGCGCCTAGGGGACGAACTCGTTCGTTCGGCTGACTTGTCATGATGTACCTGATCGATACCAACGTCGTCTCTGAGTTTCGCAGGGAGAGCGTCGGCAAGGCAGATCGCCAAGTCTCGGCCTGGGCCAGGAGCGTACCAGCGGAATCCATGTTTCTGTCGGCCATCTGCATTCTGGAAATTGAGACGGGAACTCTGCTGATGGAGCGCCGCGATAAGGCTCAGGGAGCCACGCTCCGGGCCTGGATGGAGAATCATGTCTTGCCGGCTTTTGCGGGCCGGATTCTGCCGGTTGATACTCCCGTGGCAATGCGCTGCGCCACATTGCAAGTGCCCAACCCGCGGTCCTATCGAGACGCCCTGATCGCCGCCACCGCCCTGGTGCATGGCATGACCGTGGTCACGCGCAATGTCTCCGACTTCGAGCCCACCGGCGTGGCAATCCTCAACCCATGGCAAGCGTAACCGGCTTGTGCGTGCACTCCTCTCGTATACTTGCTTGCGACTGAAAGAGAGGATCAACCCCATGCGTCTCTCCGGCAAACGCTTACTCGTACTCCTAACCCTCCTGCTCGCCTCCACCGCCGCCCGCGCCCAGCAGCCCGCTCCCAACTCTCCCGTCGCCGCCTCCCTCGACTTTCCCACCGTCCTCTACGGCGCCGCTTACTACAACGAGTACATGCCGCAGGACACACCGACCGCGCAGGCCGAGCGGCTCGACAAGGACGTCGCCCTCATGAAGGCCGCCGGCCTATCCGTCGTCCGCATGGGGGAGTCCACCTGGAGCCTATGGGAACCCGAGGACGGCCATTTCGACTATGCCTGGATGGACCGCATCGTCGACGCCATGGGCAAGGCCGGCATCAAGGTCATCCTCGGCACGCCTACCTACTCCCTCCCTGCCTGGATGGCACGCCAGCACTCTGAGATCCTGGCCGACCGCATTCCCCCTGGCTTGTTCGGCGGCAAGGCCACCCGCAGCACCTACGGCATTCGCCAGAACATGGACACCGACTCGCCCGCCTACCGCTTCTATGCCGAGCGGCTCATTCGTCACATCGTGGCCCACTACAAGGACAACCCCACCGTCATCGGCTGGCAGCTCGACAATGAAACCGGCAGCTACGATGCCGCCAACTCTGACGTCTTCATCGGCTTTCAGCATCACCTGGAAAAGAAGTTCGGCACCCCGGAGGCGCTCAGCAAAGCCTGGTTTCTCAACTACTGGGGCGAAAACCTCCACACCTGGGAAGACCTGCCCAAGCGCGACGGCACCATTTCCACCGGTTACAAACTGGAGTGGTCCCGCTGGAGCCAGATGCGCGTCACCGACTTCCTCCACTGGCAGGCCGTATTGGTGCGCGAATGTGCAGGTGCGAGCCAGTTCGTCACCACCGACTACGGAAGCATGATGAGGCGCGACGTCAATGAGGAAGCCGTTGCCCAGGCCCTCGACATCGTCGCCAACAACATCTACCACGGCACCCAGGACCACTACGACGGCTCGTATCAGGCCCTGCAGTGCGACTTTTCCCGCTCCCTCAAGCACGCCAACTTCCTCATCACCGAAACCAACGCCCAAACCATCGGCTGGACCTCCGCCAGCCAGTTCCCGCCCTACGACGGACAGCTCCGCGAAGATGTCTACACCTACCTCGCCAACGGCGCCAACATGGTCGAGTACTGGCATTGGGCCTCGATCGCCGGCAACCAGGAAACCTATTGGAAGGGCATCCTCTCCCACGATCTGGAGCCGAACCGCGCCTACGCCGAAGTCAGCCGCACCGCCCACGAACTCCAGAAAATCGGCCCCAGCCTCGTCGGCCTCAAGGTCAAGAACCAGGTCGCCATCCTCTACAGCCGCGACTCCGCCAACGCCATCAGCTTCATGCCTTACGGCGGCGGCGTGCCCTCGCGCAGTTGGAGCGGGGAGCCCGACGGCTATCTCTCGGTCGTGCAGCAGATGCACAAGGCGCTCTACGACCTCAACATCGGCGCCGACTTCGTCTTCCCCGAAGCCACCGACTTCTCCGCCTATAAGCTGCTCATCGTCCCCGCGCTCTATATCTCCGACGACGCCCTGCTCCAGCGCATTTCGGACTATGTGAAGAACGGCGGCCACGTCGTCATGACCTTCAAGAGCGGCTTCGCCAATGAGAACTCCGCCGTCCGCTGGGTCCGCGCTCCCGGCCCCTTGCGCGAAGCAGCCGGCATCAGCTACCAGGAGTTTTCCAACCTCGAGCATCCCCTCGCGCTCAAGGGCGATCCCTTCCAGGCAGGCGCCGAAAATGTCGTCTCCTACTGGGCGGAATTCCTGATACCCGAGCATGCCAAATCTCTCGCCTTCTATGACCACTTTTTCTTCGGAAAGTGGCCCGCCATCACAGAAAACTTCTACGGCTCCGGCACCCTGCTTTACGAGGGAACTTATCTCTCCGACGAGCTGCAAACCGCCATTCTGCGCCGCAGCCTGGAGGCAGCCGGCCTCACTGGGTCCGACCAGCAGTTGCCCGCCGCCGTCCATGTCCAGCATGGCGTCAACCGCCTGGGCAAGCGCCTCCACTACTACTTCAACTACTCCGCCGGCGAGGTCAAGGTAAACTACGCGTATGCCGCCGGCGCCAACCTGCTCGACGGCAAGCCAGTCGCCAAAGCCGCGGTTCTGACCCTGGCTCCCTGGGACCTGGCCATCATCGAGGAGTAGCAGCGGAGTTTTCGCGAAATCAATACGATCTGGGCGCCCACCCTCGCCGTGCAGTTGTTTTGCGGTCAGGGTGGGAAAGCACAACGCCCAAGTCGTGCACTTTCCGGGAGATCCCTGCATCGACCTCAAGGAGAACACCGAAGTGAGTGCAGACGCCCCCAAACCGACCGACAACTCCGTGGTTCGTACCTCCCTCACCGGCTACGATCTGCTCCTCAACCCACGGCTCAACAAAGGCACTGCCTTCACCGACGAAGAGCGCGACGAGTTCGCGCTCCACGGCCTGCTGCCTCCCCACGTCGGCACCCTTGAGGATCAGCGCGAGCGGCGCAAGAGAGCCCTCGACAATCGTCCCACCAACTTCGGCAAATACACCTTGATGCGCGACCTGCAGGACAGCGATGAAACCCTGTTCTACTCGCTCATCGCGCACCACACCGAGGAGTTGCTGCCCATTGTCTACACCCCCGCGGTCGGCGAGGGCTGCCAGCGCTTCAGTGAGATCTGGCGCCGCCCCCGCGGTCTCTTCATCAGCTACCCCGACCGCCACCGCATCGATCAGATCCTCGCCGACCCGCGCTATGACGATGTCCGCTGCATCGTCGTCAGCGATGGCGAACGCATCCTCGGCCTGGGCGACCAGGGCGCCGGCGGCATGGGCATTCCGATTGGGAAAATGGCCCTTTACACCGCCCTTGCCGGCATCCCGCCCGAGCATTGCCTGCCCATCCTGCTCGATGTCGGCACCGACAACGAAGCCCTGCTCAACGAGCCCATCTACATCGGCTGGGAGCACCATCGCGTCCGCGGCCCCGAGTATGACGAGTTCATCGAGACTTTTGTCCGCGCCGTCATGCGCCGCTGGCCCCACGTTCTGCTCCAGTGGGAAGACTTCGCCGGCGTCAACGCCGCCATCCTCCTCAAGCGCTATCGCGACCGCCTCTGCACCTTCAACGATGACATTCAGGGCACCGCAGCCATCACCACCGCCACCCTTCTGGCCGCGGTCCACGCCACCGGCATCCCGCTCTCCGAACAAACGATTGCCATGTTCGGCGCAGGCTCCGCGGGCATCGGCATCACCGACATGCTGGTCGCCGCCATGCAGCAGGAAGGCATCACCGAGGAGCAGGCCCGCCAGCGCATCTACGCCTTCAATCGCTACGGCCTCCTCATCGAGGGCTGCCAGGGCATCCGTCCCGGCCAGGAACCGCTGGTCCGCAAAAAGGCAGACGTCGAAGGCTGGACGCTCTCCGGACCCGGCCCCATCTCCCTGCTCGATGTGGTCCGCAACGCCAAGGTTACGGTTCTGGCCGGCGTCTCTGCCCAGGCCGGCGCCTTTACCGAAGAGATCGTCCGCGAGATGGCCCGCCATACCCCGCGCCCGGTCATCTTCCCGCTCTCCAACCCCACCTCCAAGGCCGAAGCCACGCCCGCCGACCTGCTTCGTTGGACCGACGGCCGCGCCCTGGTCGGCACCGGCAGCCCCTTCGCCCCGGTCGAAGTCGACGGAAAGCTGGTCCGCATCTCGCAGATCAACAACTCCTACATTTTCCCCGGCCTCGCCCTCGGTATCCTGGTCTCCCGAGCCAGCCGCGTCACCGACGCCATGATCATGGCCGCCGCACGCGCCCTGGCCGCCCTCTCCCCCGCCCGCGAAGACAAGAACGCGCCACTTCTGCCGCCCATCGGCGACTCCCGCAAGGTGGGCCTCATTGTTGGAGAAGCGGTTGCCCGCCAGGCCATCCTCGACGGCGTCGCTGGATTCACAGACCCGGAAGCCCTACCCGCCCAACTCCGCGCCTACGTATGGGAACCCGTCTATCTCCCCTACGAGCGCATCGACTAACTTCACGACCGGCGCACAGCCGGCACAGAGCATGGTGTCCCAGATCCGGGGTCCCCACGGACAAGTCTTTGTCCGTGGGGTAGATGTCCCCGTTTTTGGGACCTGGAATCGAACGCCTCCTCAATCCGCCAGTCTCTCCTGACGACAAATCTCCCAAGACAACGCTGGACCCACCGCAGGTGGCCTCACCTTGCGCCATTTTTCTGGCGCAAGTGCAGGAAAGCACAAGCCGCCTCGAACAACACTAGCCCCACCGCAGGTGGCTCAAGAAAACTTAACAAGTCCCGCACACACCCTTTGATACGATTGGAGCGGCCAGCAAAAACGTTTTATAACGAGGTATTCATGACCTGTTCTCTTCGCCGCGCCCGGCTCGCAATCCCGTCTTTGGCGCTGCTGTCTCTCTTCTGTTTTGCCATTCCGGCGTTCCCTCAGGGCCCCAAGCCCATCCCTGCCGAAAAGCCCTGGATGAACTCAACTCTCTCGCCCGATGAGCGTGCAGACCTGGTTCTCAAGGAGATGACCCTCGACGAAAAGGTCGCCCTCCTGCATGGCGTCGGCATGCCCACCGACGATCCGGTCACTCCCGAAAACGCGCCGTCGAATCGCGGCGTCGGCTATGCGGTCGGCGTGCCTCGCCTGGGCATTCCCGGCATCGACATGAGCGACGCGGCCTATGGCGTCCGGTCGAGCGGCGTGAATGGCCGCTACTCCACAGCCCTGCCGGCCAACGTGGCGGCGGCGGCCAGCTGGGATCCCGAGGCGGCCTATGAATACGGCGCGCTGATCGGCCGCGAACTGCGCGCGCAGGGCTTCAACATGACCCTGGGTGGCGGCGTCAACCTTACCCGCGAGCCGCGCAACGGCCGCACCTTCGAGTACTTGGGCGAGGACCCCGTTTTGGCCGGGACCCTGGTCGGCAAGCTCATTGCCGGAACCCAGTCGCAGCACGTCATCGGCGACATCAAGCACTATGCCTTCAACGACCAGGAGAGCGGACGCAACTCGGTCAACATCCACATCGGCAAGCGTGCGGCGCGGGAAAGCGACCTGCTGGCCTTTGAGATTGGCATCGCCACAGGCCATCCGGCCGCGGTCATGTGCTCCTACAACCGCCTCAACGGCGACTTTGCCTGCGAAAACCAGTACCTGCTCAACGAGGTGCTGAAGAAGGATTGGCAGTTCCCCGGATTCGTTGTGTCGGACTGGGGCGGTACGCACAGCACCGAAAAAGCTTCGGCCGCGGGACTGGACAACGAGCAGCCGGGCCGCTTCTCCTTTGGCGACCGCTACAAGATCGCCGTCGACGCGGGCAAGGTTCCGGTCACAGAGTTGGACGACCATGTTCGCCGCATCCTGCGTTCCATGTTTGCCGTGGGCGTCATCGACTATCCCCGCCTGCGCTCTGTCGTCGATCCCTTTGCGGGCTTTGAAACCGCGCGCAAAATCGAAGAATCCGGCATCGTTCTGCTCAAAAACAACAAGGCCGCGCTGCCTTTGGACGCCGCAAAGATCCGCACCATCGCCGTCATCGGCGCGCACTCTGACGTGGGCATGATCTCCGGCGGCGGCTCGGCGCAGGTCGATCCCATCGGAGGCAACGCGATTGCCGCTCCCGGCCAGGGCGCAACGCGCTGGCAGGAACAAATCTGGTTTCCCACTTCGCCCTTGAAAGCGATTCAGGCGCGCGCCCCCAAGGCAACGGTCACGTACGATTCCGGCGCAGATCCGGCGGCGGCGGCGGCAGTAGCCAAGGCTGCGGACGTGGTCATCGTCTTTGCCTACCAATGGGAAAGCGAAGGCATGGATCTGGAAAGCCTCTCCCTGCCGCTGCATCAGGACGATCTGATCGCCAAGGTGGCGGCGGCCAATCCGCGCACCATCGTGGTGCTTGAGACCGGCAGCCCGGTGACCATGCCCTGGGTCGACGCTCCAGCAGCGATTCTGGAAGCGTGGTACGCGGGTAGCGACGGCGCCAATGCCGTGGGCAATGTGCTGTTTGGTTCGGTGAACCCCAGCGGCAAGCTGCCCAACACCTTCCCGAAGAGCGATGCCGACCTGCCTCATCCCAACCTCACCAAGCCCGGACCGGAGTCCGAGCACTTCTCTGGCCCCGTCTCGCCGGAGACAAGAGCCGCTGGCCTGCCGCCGTTTGAAGTTACATACGATGAGGGCGTCAAGGTTGGTTACAAGTGGTACGACGCGGAGAAAAAGCCCGTCCTGTTCCCCTTCGGTTATGGCCTGTCCTACACGAGCTATAAGTACGCGGGGCTGCAGGCAACTTCCGACAAGGCCGTCAAGGTGACCTTTACCGTGGCCAACACGGGTGCTCGCGCCGGAGCGGAAATCACCCAGGTCTATGCCGCTCTGCCGGCCTCTGCCCAGGAGCCGCCCAAGCGCTTGGTGGGCTTCAGCCGGGTCAACCTCAATGCCGGAGAAAAGAAAACCGTGACCGTGGAAATCGATCCGAAGTACCTGTCCATCTTCGACGAAGAGAAGAATGCGTGGACGCTGCTTCCGGGCGACTACACCCTCATGGTCGGCGGCTCCTCGCAGAGCCTTCCCCTCAAGGCTGTCATCAACCTCAAGTAACTGGATTCTCCATCGGAAACCAGCAAATGGCTTTCCCAGGTCCCAATTCTGGGACTTGGGAAAGCCCTCAACCGCGAGAATATTGGACCCACTGCAGGTGGCATCGCGTCGAAGGTGGGATAGCGATAGTTACTGTTCTTTAAAGCTTTTTACAGTCAGTGCCCGGCTCTTTCGGCAGCAGCAGCCAAGCCGCCACTGCGGCAAACGCCATCAGAGCAACCAGCAACTCATAGCCGTGCAGCCTCAGAATCTGCACTGCTATCACGGTTCCCAAAATGAAGCAGCCGCCCCACAGGCAAAAACAGGCCAGCCCGCGCAGCAACCGCCGCACCCAGGGATAGTCCAACACCCAGCGTGCCGAATTGGAAAAATAACTGCCCGGGTTCACGTAGAGCGTGCGCGCCATATAGATTACATAACTGCCCAGCGTAACCCGCAGCACCAGCAGGAACAGAGGATTGGAAAGCAATTCCGCGGCGCCGCTCATCTCCGTCCCCCGATCCCGTTTGAGTTATTCGGGGCTCTCCAACAGCCAGTAGTGGAACCCGTCCACAATAGCCCCCAACGCTGCCTGGTCCAAGTCGCTGCTTACCCCGGCAGTGGTCCAGGGCTCGTGCCCGTCGGCCTGGAAGCTCACCGTCACCCGCACATGGGCTGCCGTATCGTGCGCGGAAACGTCAATGGCCGTCACGCTGAACTTGCCCAACCTTACCTTGGTCAGTGCCGGGTACCATTTCTCCAGTTCCAGCCTCATCGCCTTGGTCAGCGCGTCCACCGGGCCTGCGCCCACCGCCCTTGTCGTCGCGATTTTATCTTCCCCAATCGACAACGACATGAACGCTTGCACAAATCGGCTTCCCGTTTCGTCCGTTTCGTCCAAAACTCTCCAGCTCCGGATGCTGAACCGGTCCTGCAGGGTCCCCAGCACCTTCATGCAGGCCAGCCGGAACGAGACCTCGCTGGCCGTAAAGCCGCCGCCCTCGATCATCGCCTGGTTGTCGTCCATCAGCGTCTGGGCTTGCGCGGAGTCCAGCGGCACGCACATTTCCTGCGATAGCAGGATGATGTTGGCCCGTCCCGACTGCGCATTCACGCCGATCACCGGCGCCGCGCCCACGCGGTCCGGATCGCACCACAGGTACGCTCCCGGGTTCTTGCGCTCGCTGCTGCCGTGCATGCCCGCCCAGGTGCCGAACGCGCCCGGCCCCACAATTGGCGCTCCGTGCGGCGCTTCCAACCCGAACGCCTCATACGTCGTCCGTGCCAGCTTGGTCAGTCCCGTCAGCGCCTCCGGCGGCACAAACTCGGCTTCGCCCCGCAGTTGCATGCTGCCGATCACCGTTGTCAGGTTCACGTTTCCGCAGCGCTCGCCCGTGCCCACCAGCGTGCCCTGGATCTGCTCCGCACCGGCCATCACCGCCGCCCGCGTATTGGCCACGCCCAGCCCGCGGTCCGTGTGCCCGTGGAACCCGAAGCTGGCTTCGGGATAGTCCCGCACCAATTCGCCGATCACCTGCCCCACTTCTTCCGGGCTGGCTCCGCCCGTCGTGTCGCAGATGACAATCCGGCTCACCCCTTGCCGCGCGCACTGCTCCGTCATCTGGCAGAAGTAGTTCAGGCTCTGCTGCCGGAAATCCGGGTCGCACTTGACCCCGTTTTCCCTCCGCCCGCAGCTGGCGTCCATGGCGTGCTCAAAATCCACGATCACTTCCAGACCCTTGTCCTGAAGGAAGGCAATCGTCTCGTAAGCCATCAACAGGTTCTCTTCCGGCGTTGTCTCCAGCGACTTCATCACGTCGAGAAGCCTTGATTTGACCACCAGCACCGCCACCGGAACCCGCTTCTTGTGGCTTACGATGAACTGCACGTCGGGCCAGTCCTGCACCTTGGAGCCCCGGCCGCGCGTTCTACCGAACAGCGCCAGCTTCATGGCCCCGGTATCCACCCCATGCAGCGCGTGGGTCAAATCCCCCACAAACTGGTTGGCGCCGGCAAACCCGATCTCGGCATAGCGCACGCCAAAGCCGGCCATCCGCTCAATCAGGCTCACCGCACTGGGCACGGAAATCTCGATATTGGGCTGCTGAATTCCGTCCCGAAGGCTCGTATCGAACAGCTCGACTCTTCTCGTCTCCGACTCCGTCATGCGTCCCGCTCCCAGTTTTCCAAAGTGGTGTACTGCGAAGAATACCCCGGCAAGCCATTGCCTGACTTTTCATCATACCTGCGTTGAATTGTTCAGGGACCTTGGGTGTGTCATAGGATGGAGAAGAATAATCTTCAAAAGGCCTTCCATTTGAAATCATTCACCCCGCGCGCGCACGGTCTGGATACGTTGCGCAGTCTCGCCATCCTCTCGGTCATCGTGTTCCACGTCAACGGTTATCACGACGATGGAACTCTGCCCGCAATGCTGGTCCCTGCGGCTCGTCTGGGCTGGATGGGTGTCGATCTCTTCTTCGTCCTCAGCGGCTATCTGATTGCATCCCAGTTTCTGCGGCCCTATCTGACTGGAGAACGCCCCTGCTTGTGGGACTTCTACCGCAACAGGCTCTACCGAGTGTTACCGGTCTACTTGATTGTGCTGGCCCTTTACTTTCTTGTCCCGGTCTGGACCGAGGACCCGACTCTCTCGCCGATCTGGCAATATCTCACCTTCACGCTCAATCTCGTTATCGACTTCGGGGCCAATCAAGGCTTCACTCATGCCTGGTCCTTGTGCGTTGAAGAACACTTCTATTTGGTATTTCCGCTCATCGCGCTGGCCATGATGCGCAAACCCTCCTTGAGAAAAACCGCCGCTGTGCTCGCTGGTTTGGTCGTCTTTGGAATCTGCTTGCGGAGTTTCTTCCTGTTCCATACGCTCCAGCCGTTGGCCAAGGCGGGGCAACCTTTCGGCATGGTTTACATCGAGCGCATCTACTACCCAACCTACAGCCGCTTGGACGGACTGTTGGCGGGCGTAACACTCGCTTTGGTAAGAACCTTTCGTCCGCATTGGTGGAATGCATTACTCAAAAGGGGACATGCACTCTTCTGTCTCGGACTTTGCCTGGTCGGCGTGGCGATCTGGCTCTTCAAAGATCGCTGGACTTCAGCCTCCGGCGCTTCAGCCTTCGGAACAGTAATCGGGTTTCCCGTACTCTCGCTCGGGCTGGGTTTGCTGGTGGCGTCTTCCCTTAGCGCCAATGCCCTGTTGGGCAGATTTAAGGTTCCCGGAGCGAAGTTGGTGGCCACGCTTGCCTATAGTCTCTATCTCACCCACAAGGAGCTGATCCATCTGGTGGATCTTTGCTTCCCCGATCTTTTCAAGTCGGGAGGAACTCCTTGGTTGGGAGTCTATGCTGCATCCTGCCTGCTCGTAGCCGCAGTGCTCTACCTGTGCGTCGAGCGGCCATTCTTGCTACTGCGGGATAGGCGCAGAACATCTACGGCGTCGCTTTCGCAGCCAGACAAGGCACACATCTAAACTGACCTCAATTACCTCTGTCTACCGGGACAGAATCTTACTCCACGTCCGGCGGCACCTGCTCCAGCAGCCGCTTCCACGTCTTCTGGTTCTTCCGGAATCCCTTCTTCAGGTCCTCCAGAATCTGCTCGAAATCCGCGTTCGTCCGCAGATGATTCCATGCCGGATTCTTCTGGAACCAGGGATAGTTCTCGTTGCCCAGATAGATTGCCCGCCGCAGCCAATGCAATGCTTCCGACGAGTCGCCTTCCACGGCAAAGTACGACGCCAGCCGGTAGGCCATTTCGTTATCCGCTTCGGCCGCGGCCAGCGTGTCGTCCTTCAGCAGCGCGGCGGCATGGGCCCGCTCGCCCACCTGCACGTAGCACATCGCCAGCGTCGGCACCGCGATCCGCATCGACTCGTCGTCGCGGATCACATCTTCCAGAATCGCGATGGCCTCTTTCAGATTGCCGATCCGCATCTGCTGATAGCCCGACGAGGTACGCAGCAGCGGATGCCGCGGCTCCAGCGCCAACCCCTTGGCCAGCTCGTCCCCGGCCAGTTCCAGTTGATTCTGGTAGTGGTACACCCGCGCGCGATGGTTATACAGAATCGCAGCATTTGCGGGATTCAGCTTCAGCGCCCGGTTGAACTCGTGCAGCGCCTCGTCGTACATGCCGTCCCCGCGCAGCGCCATGCCCGCCACCATGTGCACGTTCCAGTCGTTGGCGGCCCCGGCCAGCAGGTTGGCAATCCCGTGCCGCGCCGACTCCTTCTCGCCCCGCGACAGCAGCATGTAAATGCGATACAGATTCGCTTCGGTCGAAGCCGGGTCCAGCCTCAGCGCTTCGTCGAAATCCCGCCGCGCCCGCATCACGTGAATCTGCCCGCCAAAGCCGTGCCGCACATATTGCAGTTCCGCAATGCCCAGCCCGCTCCACCCCGAGGCAAACTCCGGATCCTTCGTGGTCACGCTCGTGAACAGCGCTTGCGCCCGATCCAGGTCGCCGCGCGACCCGGTCCGCGTCATGAACGAGCTCAGCATCGCACGCCCTTGCAGGTACTCCTCGCTGACCGGTCCCGGCAGCGAGGCGTCCTTCGACCCGCTCCGCGGCGCGTCCAGCTGGTCCCCGGCACCCAGTCCGTGCAGCGCGGCAAACACCTCGTTCGAAATCTCCGTCTGCACGGCGATCAAATCCAGCGACGCCACCCGGATCGCGCCGCCCGAGCGCACGCTCTGCGAAGCCACGTCCAGCAGTTGCCAGTTCAGGTCAAAGCCCTCGTCCGAGCGCAGAAAACTTCCGGCCAGCACAAACGACACCAGCAGCTTCTGGCCCAGCGCAAGCGGATCCATCTGCGCCATCGGCACCGACATCAGCGTGCTCGAAGGCCGCACCACCAGCGCCGGAATCCGCGCCAGCCGGGCCGCAATCGCATCGGCCAGAGCAAATCCATACAGCGGCGCCACCTCGGTCGCGCCTAAATTTTTGAACGGCAGCACCACCAGCGAATTCGGTTGCGGCCGGTCGCCCGCAGACTCCCGGAACCGCTCTGCCAGCATCGACAAGAATCCCGTCGTCCGCTTCTCCGCCTCGATCCCCGTCGTCGGCAGGTTCGCCGCCGCCTCGCCCGGTATGCTCCCGGTTTCGATCTTCAGCGCCTTCATGATGGTCTTGAGCGCCTCGCGCACCTCGGCGGCCGAGGCATAGCGCGTCGCCGGATTCTTTTCCAGGCACGCGGAGATTACGCTCTTCAGTTCCGTCGAGATTTCCGGAACAATCTCGCTTAAATCCTGCGGCTCCGAGAACTGGATGGCGCGAATCGTCTGAAAGTCCTCGGCGTCGGGCCGCGAAAACGGATGCCGACCGCTCACCAGTTCATACAGAATCACGCCCAGCGCCCACACGTCCGACTGCACGCTCGACTGCCCGGTCACAAACTGCTCCGGCGCCATGTAGCGGATGGTGCCGCCCCGCGCCGTATACGTCGCCGCCACCGAGGCATCCTTGGCCAGGTTGGGCTTGGAGGGATCGAAGTTGGCGTCCTCGGGCGTCAGCCGCCGCGCCAGGCCAAAGTCCAGAATCTTCACCAGCCCGCCGTCGGTCAGCATCACGTTCTGCGGCTTCAGGTCGCGATGGAAGATGCCCAGCGTGTGCGCCGCCTGCAAACCGTCCGCAATCTGGATGCCCACCGACAGCACCAGTTGCGGATTCGCCGGACCTCGCGCAATCAGTTGGTCCAGCGACTGCCCCGGCACGTACTGCATCACGATGAAGCCCTCGTCGCCGGTCTCGCCCACTTCGTAGATGCCGCAAACGTTGGGATGCTCGATGGCCGAGGCCAGCCGCGCCTCCCTCAGCACCGTCGACCGCATCTGTTCGGCCGTCAGCAATCCGGCGCGCAGAATCTTCAGCACCACCGGGCGCTGCAACAGCATGTCTTCGGCCAGGTAAACCACACCGCTGCCGCCGGCCCCCAGCTTGCGAACAATCTCGTAATGTTCAATTACTCTGCGCTTCATCATCACCCACCAGTGTACTGGCTCGCCCGTCAAGAGCGTCTAAGGAGTCCCTTTATGCCAAGCACGTCCAGATCTGGGCCAACAACGGTCCCACCACAGGTGTCGGGTACTCTCCTCCTTGCGCCTTCTTCCTGGCGCAAGGCCGGGAAGCCAAACATCTGTCCAGCCAACGCCAGCCCCACCACAGGTGGCATTGGCCCCACCGCAGGTGGTCTGATACCTTCGTACTGAGAATGAACGGTTTCCGCACAGGAACACGAATCGGTCGGAGCGCTCGGACGCTTCTCCTCCTGGCTGCGGCCTCCGTGTTTCTCCCTGCCCAGCAACAGCAGCCCGAACCCGACAAGGGCGAACAGGTCCACACCGGCGTCACCAGCGGTCTCGACGCCGACGCCCGCCTCCAGAATCTCCTCGCCGACCACCAGTTCCTGCGCATCGAGGCGCAACTCGACCAGTTGCCCGTCGAGGAAGCCCAGTTCTACCGCGGCATCCTGGCCAACCGCGAAAACGACCTCCAGACCTCCATCCTCCTCCTCGAACCGCTCGTCGAAAAAGTCACTGCCAGCGGCGATGCCGCCCACGAAAAACTCCTCCGCAAGGCCCTGGCCGAGGACTATCTCCGCCTCGGCGACTTTGCCAAGGCAGCCGAGGCCTACCAGGCGCTCGAAACCCGTCTCCAAAGCAAGCTCAGCCCCGACGAGCAGGACGAGATCGAGATGCCGCTCAAGCTGCTCCCCCTCGCCCGGGCCAATCCGCCCATGACCATCGAGCCCTACGATCCCTTCGTGCTCCAGGTCAGCCGGGATCCGCTCGGCCTCACCGACATTCCCGTCTTTGTCGACGCCCGTCCGCACAGTTGGATGCTCGACCCCACCGCCCCCTTCAACCTCATCGCCCGCTCCCTGGCCAAAGAAGCCGGTCTCAAGGTTTCTGAAGAGGTCTCCACCATCCGCACCCTGACCGGCCGGCCCATCCAGGTTCACGTCACGGTCATTCCCCGCTTCACCCTCGGCGGCCGCATCACCTTCCGCAACATGACCGCCTTTGTTTTCGAGGATCAGGATTACGTCTTCTCGCGCACGCGCTTCCAAGTGCAAGGCGTCCTCGGCTACCCAGCCCTCTCCGCCCTCGGCAGCCTCACCCTCACCGCCGACGCCACCATTGAGGTCCAGCCCCGGGAAAAGGACCAGCCCGCAGCCGCCGCGCCGGACCCAAAAACCGCCCCCGGTCCAAAACCTGAGACCACCCAGACCGGCGGTCCCACCCCCAAGGCCGATCCGCCGCAAAAGGCCGATCCCGCCAAAAAGGATTCCGCCCCAGTCCAGGGCGCGCGCTTTTTTTTCGATGGCGATCAGATGATTGTGGCTCTCGGGAAACCTGCGCCCCCTGCGGATGCCTCTTTGTCCACGGAATCAAAGGCCGCCGCTGGCGCGGCAGCATCGACCGGATCGAAGATGGGCGATGAGCGCATGTACGTCATCGACGTCGGCGGCCAACAGACCTACTTCACCTCGCGCTATTACAGCGAGCACAGCGACGATTTCAGCAGCCAGAAGATGGAACTGTTCTCGCTGCCCGGCGCCCAGGCCACGCCTCCGCAGCCAGCCTATGTTGCTGAGACTGTGCCCCTCACCGCCGGACCGACGACGGTCCATGTTCACTACATCCAGGTGCTCACCCAGCCTCTCGGCTCGGCGGCTCTGGATGATGTGTACGGTGTTCTCGGCGTCGACGCCCTCGACCAGTTGAAGGCCTACACCTTCGACTACCGCACCATGCGCTTCAGCGTCCGTCCGGAATAGGCGCAAAACCAAGTCGGGACTTACAGGTTGGTTCTTGGCCAGTGGCAGAAAGAGATCGCGCGCCTGCCTTGCGCTGACTCGCTGGCTCGCTGACTTGCCAGCTTTACCGTCCCCGCTTGCTTTTTCCCTTCGCCGGCGCGGTCAGAGCCGTATTCGTCTCGTCTGCGCTCGCTTCCCTGCTGCCAGCATCGCCAGCCCAAACACCGCCAGCACCAGCCCCCACCATAGATCGACGTCCATGCCCAGGCTCTTGACCCAGAGCGATGGGTTGTCCTTGCTCGCAAAGCCAAAGAAGCCGAGAAACAGGCCGGTCAGCAGAAACATCCATCCCAACGCAACGCGCAAATCAAAGCTCATCGTGGTCCTTTTTTCTCAGGCAAACAGAATATTCAACGCAATCATCGCCAGCAGAATCGCCACTGCCAGCGCCTCGGGCCGCTTCCACCAGATCTTGTTGGCCTTCCGCGGCGTGAGCCCGTACACCAGCTCGCGCAACTCCGCCTCCGGCCGCGCCGTGGTCAGAAAGCTCACCACCACGGTCACCAGCAGGCTCGCCCCGAAAGCGAAAATCGCCGTCCAAACGTTCTGCGCCAGATCGTTCGGATCGCCGTGCGCCAACCCGTGGTGCAGCAAGGCCGCCGCAATGCCAGCCAGCAACCCGGCAAACGCGCCGTGGCCGGTGGCCCGTTTCCAGAACATGCCCAGCAGAACCGTCGCCGCCAGCGGGGCCATGACCACCGCAAACACCAGCGCCAGCGCGTCCAGAATGCTGTTGAAGCGGACCGCGGCAAAGGCCCCACCAACCGACAGCAGAACACCACCCACCGCGGCACCTCGGCCCACCGCCAGAGTGTGTTCCCCGCTGCCGTCCTTGTGCAGCCACGTCTCGTAAATGTCGCAGGTAAAGACGGTGTTGAAGGCCGTCACGCAGGCCGCCATCCCGGCCATGAAGCTGGCCAGCAGAGCCGCCAGCCCCAGTCCCAGCAACCCGGTGGGCAAAAAGTGCATGAGCAGGTTGGGCGTGGCCATGTCGTAGTCCAGCACCGTCTGGCCGCTGGCTGCAATCATCGGCTTGCCGGTCATCGGATCCATCCTGGCCGGAACCAGCCCCTGGCCCGCCTCGGCCTCCGGCCGCACCACGGTGGTGGTGCGATAAATGGCCCCGCCCAGCACGGTTTCCTCGGTGGTGGTGCGCGGCGTGGGCAGCGCAATGGCCACCAGACCGGGCAGAATCAACAGGAAAGGCAATAGCAGGCGGGGAATGGCGGCGATCAACGGAGCCTTCCGCGCCGACTCCATGTCTTTTGCGGCCAGCGCGGTCTGGATCACCCGCTGGCCCGCGCACCAATTCGCCGCCGCCAGCACAACACCCAGCCCCATTCCCAGACCCACCATCTCCATACCCAGGGGATGGCCGCCGCTGCCCTGCCATGCGTGCAGAGAACCAGCCGGAACATTGGCCGTCAAGCCGCGCCAACCCCCAACCGAGCGCAGCCCCAGGAACACGACAGGCGCGAAGCCAGCCACCAGCAGCAGGAATTGCAGTACCTGGTTGTACATCGCCCCGGCCAGCCCGCCGAGCAGCACATAAGCCAGCACCACCGCCGCGAGGAGCCCGACCAACACCGGAAAAATGCCCTGTGCTGGCAGGCTGGCGAGGCGAACGAGCACGTCGAAAAGATGCAGTCCTTGCATCACCCGCGCCATCAGATACAGCGAAATCCCGGCGCTCGAAACCATCACGGCCAAATAGAGAACGGCATTGATCAGACGGGTCTTCGCGTCGAAGCGCAGGCCCAGAAACTCCGGCACCGAGCGGGCCTTGGAGCCGTAGTAAACGGGCATCATGAAGAGGCCCAGGAAGAGCATGGCAGGAATCGCGCCGAGCCAGTAAAAATGCGCGGCGGCAAGGCCAAACCGCGCGCCCGCGGCGCCCATGCCGATGACATCCAGCGCGCCCGTACTGGCACCCGCAAAAGCCAGCCCGCAGAGCCACGCGGGCAGCGTGCGCCCGGCTCCGAGAAAGTCCGGGCCGGTTTTCATGCTGGATTTGAGCTTCCAGCCGATGCCCAGTACAAAGGCGAAAGATAGCAGCAAGATCAGCCAATCGAGGGCGGTAAGGGTCAACAAGAACAACTCCTTGGTGTCGGTGCGATATTGTTTCAACTCTACGAGCGCGGCGGAGCCAAGTCCAGAAAGACAGTGATCAGTGGTCAGTGATCAGTTTGCGCGCGGCCCCTTGCCGCCGGGTGGCGCTGGAGACGCACAGTTTTATAGGGCTGACCCACTGACCCGCTCGTTCCCTGCCGCGCAGAAACGCCGAGGCCTTCCGGTTTAGTCCGGAAGGCCTCGGCAAACAGAAGAAACAGCCCTACGCGTCGTGCGAGGGCTTGAAGCCCGACAGACCGTAATAGGCCACGTAGAGGTAGCAGATGATGGGCAGCACGAAGGCGTACTGGATGCCGACCTTGTCGGCCAGTGCGCCGAACAGCAGGGGAACCACCGCTCCGCCCACGTTGCCGATGGTGATGACGCCCGAGCCCTTGCTGGTCATCGGTCCGAGTTCGGCGATGCCCAGGGCAAAGATGTTCGGGTACATGATGGAGTTGGCGACACCGCAAAGCACCAGGGTCCAGATGGCGACCTGACCGGTCGAGAACATGGAGATCAGCAGCAGCACGACGCCGAAGAGGCCGAGGATGACCAGCAGCTTTTCCGCCTTGATCCACGACATGATGAAGCTGCCGACGAAGCGGCCCACCATGATGCCGACAAAGTAGAACGAAGCCAGGAAGGCCGCGGTCTCGGTGTTGCTGACGCCCTGTGTGCGGAAGTAACTGATGGCGATCGAGGCCAGCGAGATTTCCACGCCCACGTAAAAGAAGATGCCCACCATGCCCAGCACGGTGTGCGAGTAGCTCCAGATGCTGCGGCCCAACAACGGCTTGCCGTCGGTGGCGGGGCGGAAGGCGCGGGTGGAGGTGATGGCCGGCAGGTGCATGAACATGACCGCAAAACCTAGCACCAGAAGCGCAACGGCAATGGCGATGTAGGGCCCCTGCACGGTGTGAGCGATGCTGGCCTTGCTGGAAATCTTGCTGGGATCGGTGAGAATGAAGCGGCCCACCACCAGCGGAGCCGCCGCTGCGCCCAGGGAGTTGAAGGCCTGCGCCAGCGTCAGCCGGGCAGGGGCGCTGTGTTCCGGTCCGAGAATCGAAACGTAGGGATTGGCCGAGGTCTGCAAGGCGCAGACGCCCGTGGCCAGCACAAAGATGGCCGCCAGGAAAAGCGGGAAGCTGATCAGGTTGGCGGCGGGAATGAAGAGCAGCGCGCCGGCCACCATGATGAACAACGAGATGACCATGGTGCGCTTGTAGCCCACGGCCTCGATCAGCTTGGCGCTGGGAACCGAGAAGATCAGATAAGCGAAGAACCAGGCCGTGGAAACCAGCATGGCCGGCCCGTAGGAGAGATCGAAGAGCGACTTCAGGTGGGGCATCAGGTTGCTGTTCAGGTTGGTAAGAAACCCGAAGATGCCGAACAAGGCAGTGACAATAATGAACGGCACAACATAGTTGGGCGTGCTGCTAGCCGCCGGAGGTGTGGATCGTGTGGCCATGAGAGGTTTTTTCCCCGCTTCCTTCAAAAAATTCCAGGTCTTCGCAGTCGGTCCATTGCCGTTAGCAGGGCTCGGCGCCTTTGGCAAGGCAGGGCACGGCCAGAACAGAGGCAAGAGAAAACTGCGGTGAAATGCACGGAAACAACTGTACAGCACGGGGGCGGAGGCAAGTCCAGCGAAAAATGAAAAGGTTTTCAATAGACCCGTTTCAACCCGCCTTGCCCGCCTCTCGGAGCCCTTTTCTCTGCCTGGATCAAAGCTCTCCATCCCGGGCCCGCTCTCCCCTGTTTCACCAGAAAAATCGAGCCAAGCCCTCATCCCTCTGCCCACTGACCTCCGATCCCTACTCCCTGTTCTTGCCCCCTGCCCCCCGTCCCACGGTTTAAAC
>Ga0224529_1000929_pt1 | contig 19985 bp, 19 predicted proteins | sample CBST50metaG_FD_179893 | JGI IMG/M metagenome (GOLD analysis project Ga0224529, IMG submission 179893) | Peat soil microbial communities from Stordalen Mire, Sweden - C.B.S.T50 | ecosystem: Environmental > Terrestrial > Soil > Wetlands > Peat | place: Sweden: Norrbotten County, Stordalen Mire... | reverse complement strand
GGCTACAAGGTTGAAGACGATGTGAAGGTCAGGGTCTGCAAGAAGTGCGGACAGACGCTGCCGACCAAGAAGTAGGGATCTAATGCTGGTCCGGCGAGAGCGCAAGAGGCGCGAGGCTGGATGGCTAACCCCTTCCGCAACGGTAAACGGCCTTTAGCAAGAGCGGGTCCACCCCGGGCGCCGGAAGAAAGAGAGTCTAACACCATGGCTGCAAGATTGAAAGAAAAGTATTATACGGAAATCAAGCAGGCTCTACAAAAGGAGCTAGGGCTTGAGAATCCCATGGCCGTCCCCCAGTTGGAGAAGATTGTTATCAACATGGGATTGGGCGAGGCCACGCAGAACACCAAGTTACTGGACCCGCTGGTGGCGGATTTGGCTGCAATTACTGGCCAGAAGCCGGTGACCACCAAGGCCAAGAAGTCGATTGCGGCCTTCAAGGTGCGAGCGGGAATGTCGATTGGCGCGATGGTGACGTTGCGCAAAGACAAAGCTTATGAATTTTTGGACCGTCTGATTGCGACGGCGCTGCCTCGGGTTCGCGACTTCCGTGGCGTGTCGACTAAAAGTTTCGATGGGCGTGGCAATTATACCCTTGGATTGCGCGATCAGTTGCTCTTCCCTGAAATTGATTATTCCAAGGTCGAGAAACTGAAGGGGATGAACATCACCATCGTGACCACGGCCAAGGACGATAACCAGGCGCGTGCGCTGCTGAAGCACTTTGGCATGCCTTTCCGGCAGGGCGCATAAGGGATAAGAGGATTTATGGCAACCACAGCAAAAAGGGTGAAAGACGCGCGGAAGCCGAAGTTCAGCTGCCGCAAGCATAATCGCTGCCAGCTCTGCGGACGGCCGCGAGGTTTTCTTCGTAAATTCGGCATCTGCCGTCTGTGTTTTCGCTCGTTGGCGCTCAAGGGAGAGATCCCCGGCGTCGTCAAGTCGAGCTGGTAAGAAAGCAGTTGTCAGTAGGCAGTTTTTCAGTTGCCAGCTAGTTCGCATAACAATCGGTTTTGACAATTAAGGCGAGCGAGTCACGAGAACTGAAAAACCGGTAGCTGGTAACTGATAACTGCGGTAGACATTCCCGCAGGTTTCCGCACTTGCGGACGAACGGGGAATGAAGGAGAAGGAATGAGTCAGACTGACCCAGTAGCCGATTTCTTGGCGCGGATCCGGAATTCGATCCGGGCGCGCCACCAGAAGCTTGATTTGCCAGCTTCCAAGCTGAAGACTGAGATTGCCCGCATCCTGAAGGAGGAGGGCTACATTTCGAACTACAAGAACCAGGAAGAGGAAGGTCGTCAGATTCTGCGCGTGTATTTGAAGTACGCGGGAACTGAAGCGGCAATCCGCGACTTGGCACGCATCTCGCGTCCCGGCTGTCGTGTCTACATCGCTCATGACGAGATCAAGCGCGTTCAGGGCGGTTTGGGCATTTCGATCATGACGACCCCTAAGGGTGTGATGACCGGTCGGCAGGCGCGTCGCGAAGGTGTTGGCGGCGAGTTGCTCTGCGAAGTTTGGTAACGACAGCTCACAGTGAACAGCTCACAGTAGCCAGTAAATACTGTGAGCTGAAAGCTGACAACTGTTTGCTGTTTTCGGGCTGCAGTGGAACGAAGAAGCGTTGAAGCTGGCAACAGACGGCTGGCCGCTTTTCGGGACTCGCAAGCCACATAAGGATTGAAGCATGTCGCGTATTGGTAAAAAGCTTATCCCGCTGCCCGCGGGCGTCAAGTACAAGGTCGAGGGCAATCAAGTTATTGTTGAGGGCCCAAAGGGAAAGGTTTCGGCGCTGATCGCCGAAGGCATCACGCTAGAGACGGTGGACGGCGTTCTGCATGTCAATCGCGAGAGTGACAAGTATGCTGCCGTGCACGGGTTGACTCGCGCTTTGGTCTTCAATGCGGTGCAGGGCGTTACGGTGGGGTGGAAGAAGGAATTGGACATTGTCGGCATTGGCTATCGTGCCGAGATGAAGGGCAAGGGCACGGTGGTTTTCACGCTGGGCTATTCCCACCAAATTGAGCTTCCGCTACCTACGGGTATTGAAGTTGCGATCGACCCCAAGCAGACGCATCTGACGATTACTGGCATTGACCGGCAGAAGGTGGGTCAGGTGGCCGCCGATATGCGCTCCTTGCGCAAGCCCGATCCCTACAAGAATAAGGGCGTGCGTTACTCCGACGAGAAGCTGAAGAAGAAGGCCGGCAAGACGGGCGCCAAGTAAGCTAACAGCTGACAGCTTACAGTTCAGAAAAGTTTAGTTGGAACTGTAAGCTGTTAGCCGCATTAACCGAACGGAGCCGCAGGGCAGCTCCGCTGATAGGAATGAGAGACCATGATCACACAGACCAAGAGAAATGCAATTCGTCAGCGCATTCACCAGCGCATTCGCCGCAAGCTGGCGGGCACGGTCGAGCGGCCGCGGTTGAACGTCTACCGCTCGCTCAGCCACATCTATGCGCAGGTAATCGACGACCAGGCAGGACAAACGCTGGTTTCGGCTTCTTCGATGGCTCTGAAGCTGAAGACAGGTGGTAACCTCGCCGCTGCCAAGGAAATCGGCAAGGCGGTAGGAGAAGCGGCCGTGAAGCAGGGAATCAAGAAAGTGGTCTTTGATCGCGGTGGTTACCTTTATCACGGGCGCATTAAGGCTTTAGCCGATGCGGCTCGCGAGGCGGGCCTCGATTTCTGAGCTTCGCTCTTGAGTGTTTCGGTAGAGTGGATTGGAAAGTTTTCCGAGGGCATTGCGTGAGCAGGCCCGGAAGAAGAGACGAGAGAAATGACGATCTTGAAGAAGAAACTCGATGCCAACCAGTACAACCTGAAGGATCAGGTGGTGGCTATCAATCGCGTGACCAAGGTGGTCAAGGGTGGCAAGAATATGTCGTTTGCCGCGCTGGTGGTAGTGGGCGACGCTGCTGCCGGAGTGGTGGGTCACGGTTCGGGCAAGGCCAAGGAAGTTCCCCAGGCGATTCGCAAGGGGATCGAGGCAGCCAAGAAGAATCTGGTTCGCGTCAACCTGACCGAAACCTCGATTCCGCACTTGGTTCTGGGCCGTTTTGGCGCCGGGCAGGTGCTGCTCAAGCCGGCTCCTGAAGGAACGGGCGTGATTGCTGGCGGAGCGGTGCGCGCAGTAATGACCTCAGCCGGAGTGCAGAATGTGCTCACCAAGAGCCTGGGTTCGCCCAACCCGCACAACGTGGTCAAGGCGACGTTTGACGCACTGATCCAGTTGCGTGATCGCGCTGAAGTGGCTGCCATGCGCGGCAAATCGGTTGAGGAGCTCTAGTGATGACTGAGACCAAGATGATCCGCATCGAATATTATCGCTCCCAGAACTCGACTCCGCAGAAGCACCGCGCGGTGGTCAAGGGACTTGGTTTTACGCGTCTGAACCAGATTGTGGAGCGTGTGGACACCGAGTCGACGCGCGGCATGGTCAAGGCTATTCCGCATCTGGTCCGTATTCTCGAAGACTAGTTCGGCAAACATTCGCAACCATTCTGGTTGCCACAACGCGAGTCGGTTAGGCGTACTGCTTTACCGGCGCTACAGCGAGGAAAAACATGGCAAGGAATCTATCAAATCTGCGTGCGCCCCGTAAGGCGAATACGGGACGCAAGCGTGTGGGTCGCGGTATGGGCTCAGGCATGGGCAAGACTTCAACCCGTGGCCACAAGGGCCAGGGATCGCGTACCGGCTCCAGCATGATGCGTGGCTTTGAGGGCGGGCAGATGCCGCTGCATCGCCGTATGCCCAAGCGAGGCTTTACCAACATCTTCCGCACTGAATACACGGTAGTGAATCTGGATCGGATCGTCGAGCAGATCGAGGGTCTTGCGATTACCGAGATTGGCCCAGACGATTACAAGAAGTTGGGCCTCTCGTCAAGCAAGGGTGCGCTGATCAAGATTCTTGGGTCGGGTGAGCTGACTTCCCCGCTTACCATCCACGCGCACAAGTTTTCCAAGTCGGCTATCGAGAAGATCGAAAAGGCTGGTGGCAAGATCGTGGTTCTGGGTGGCGATACGGTCGCGCCCAAAGGTAAGCTGGTTTCCAAGAAAGACCCAAGCAAGCTGACTACGAAGAAAGCTTCCAAGTAGAAGATTTCACATTCTCAGGTTTCGAAAGCGAGGCCTGAGAATGTGTCGGCGCAGTTCTTCTACTGAACAGGCCGTAAATGCGCGACTCGCTTTGTTTTAGACGAGATTTTGACAGGGTGCGGGCGACAGTTCCAACCCTTCGCGGGTAAGATGGTCAATGCAAGGATTCAAGGCCAATAAAGGCTCTGAAGCGGATAACCAATTATGCTTGAGAAGTTCGCAAATATCTTCCGGATTCCCGACCTACGCAAGCGTGTGCTTTTCATGCTTGGTATTCTGGCCGTATATCGGCTGGGTGCATTCATCCCCACGCCTGGCGTGAACGGCAAACTGCTGGAGCAGATGTTCAGCACGCAAAACGGATCGGCTCTGGGATTGATGGATTTGTTTGGCGGCGGTAACCTGCGTCGCATGACCATCTTTGCCTTGGGCATCATGCCCTACATTACCGCTTCGATCATCTTTCAGTTGCTGACCGTTGTCTATGAGCCGTTGGCGCGCATACAGAAGGAAGGCGAACTGGGACGGCGCAAGATTACTCAGTGGACGCGCTATATGACGGTGATTCTGGCCGCAGTGCAGTCGGTGGGTATTGCTTTCATGCTGCAAAAAGGCGGCATGGTGCTGAATCCTGGCCCCGGCTTCATTCTGATGACGGTGTTGACGCTGACCACGGGCACGGCCTTCATCATGTGGTTGGGCGAGCAGATTACGGATCGCGGCATCGGCAACGGTATGAGCCTGCTGATCTTCACCGGCATTATTGCAGGCTTGCCGCGTGGCGTGGCTGAACTTTACGAGAAGGTGCGGACCAATCAGTGGGGTTCGTTTACCATCCTAGCCGTGGCGTTACTGGTCGTGGGTATGGCGGCCGTGGTGGCCTTCATCGTCTTTGTCGAGCGTAGCGAACGGCGCATCCCCATCCAGAGTGCACGGCGCATTGTCGGCCGGCGCATGATGGGTGGCCAGTCGAGCCATCTGCCTTTGAAGGTAAACTCTGGTGGCGTGATGCCGGTCATCTTCGCCAGTTCGATTCTCTCCGCGCCGATGATGCTGAAGCAGTTTGATTTTGTGCAGAACAGCCGCTTCTTGCGTCCGATCTTCGATTCCCTACAGTACGGCTATCCCTGGTACGAGACGCTTTATGTCCTAGGCATTATCTTCTTTGCCTACTTCTATATTTCAATCGTGATGAAGCCGGACGACATAGCCGACAACTTCCGCAAGTCGGGTTCGTTCATTCCAGGTATCCGGCCGGGCAAGCGTACTTCAGATTTCATCAATGATATTTTGACCCGCATCACGCTGGTCGGCGCTATCTACCTGATTGTGATTTCGTTGGTGCCTACCTTCTTGATTTCGGGCATCCGTTTTGACAAGCTGTTCCTGGTCGGTCGTTTTTTCGAGTCGCTTCCGGCTTGGACAACGCACGGCCTGGGGGTCAACTTCTACTTTGGCGGCACCTCGTTGCTGATTGTGGTGGGTGTGGCCATGGACACTGTCAACCAGATCGAATCGCAGCTGATTATGCGCCATTATGACGGCTTTTCCCCGCGCTCCGGTCGTATTCGCGGAAGGAAAACCTGGTAATGTCTTGTTCTGATTCCATCGTAATTCAGGGTCGGGAAGAGGGTCGCAAGACTCCCTGCCCCGGCCCGATTCTTTTGTTGGGCGCGCCGGGAGTGGGAAAGGGTACGCAGGCTAAGGAACTGGTTAAGCTGTGGGGAATTCCGCAGATCTCGACCGGAGATCTGCTGCGTGCTAATGTGTCTGAAGGAACCGATCTTGGCCGGGTAGCCAAAGAGATCATGGGGCGCGGAGAACTGGTCCCGGACTCCCTGGTTAACGAGATGGTTGAGGTGCGGTTGGAGCAGCCAGACACTGCCAATGGCTATATTCTGGACGGGTTTCCACGCACTTTAGGGCAGGCTGGCTGGTTGGACGGGCGCTTGGAGAAGCGTGCCGTGGGGTTGTCGGTAGTTGCTGTCAGTATTCAGGTGGACTATAATCAACTTTTGCGTCGTATTACCGGGCGCAGGAACTGCCCTGTCTGCCAGAGTATCTATAACGTCTACGGGAAGCCTCCGCTACGGGATGGAATTTGCGATGCGGATGGCGCCACTCTGGTGCAACGAGCCGACGATACGGAGAGGGTTTTTGCGGAGCGCATGCGCGCTTATGAGGCCTTGACCGCGCCAGTTGTCGAGCACTACCGGGCAGCAGGACGCTTTGCGGAAGTGGATGGAGACCGGGCGATTGCTGAAATTGCGCCTGGCATTGTTGCCGCCGTGGAGCGGTTGCGCAGGTAGCGCAGCCGGACGGTGGGTTTGTGTTGTGAAAGAGCTTTCAGCAGTCAGTTGCTAGATACCAGCCAAGGCCTAACTGCTCGCTGATCGCTATTCACTGGAAAGCTGGTTTCGTGGCTGTTGTATTGAAGTCGTCGAAGGAAATCGAGAAGATGCGCCGGGCCGGCATAGCGACCCGCGAGATTCTGGAAGTGTTGCGCGCCAGTGTTAAGCCGGGCATGACGACCATGGATCTGGAGAAGATTGCAGCTGCCCGCATCAAGGAACAGGGCAGCAAAGCGGCATTTCTGGGCTACGGCGGTTATCCGTGCGTACTATGCGCTTCGGTGAATAACGAAGTTGTGCATGGAATTCCGTCTCCCAAACGGACGCTAAAAGATGGCGATATTGTCTCGCTTGACTTTGGAGTCTTTGTAGACGGTTATTGCGGTGACTCAGCGATTACGGTTCCGGTGGGTAAGGTCGATCCGGAGACGGCTCGCCTTCTGAGTGTGACGGAAGAATCCTTGCACGCAGGCATTGCCGTGGTTAAGCCAGGGGCGACCTTGGGCGACGTAGGTTCAGCGGTGCAAGGCGTAGTTGAGGCCGCCGGTTTTGCGGTAGTCAGGGATTTTGTGGGCCATGGCATCGGTGTTCATATGCACGAAGATCCGCAGGTTCCGAATTACGGCCATGCGGGTCGGGGCATGAAACTGCGTGCCGGAATGGTGATTGCAATTGAGCCCATGGTGAATGTGGGCACGCCGGACGTAATGGTGCTAGAAGACGGCTGGACAGCAGTGACGGCGGACGGAAGCATGAGTGCTCATTTTGAGCACACGGTGGCGGTGACCGCAACCGGTGCGAAAATTTTAACCGAGTAGCACGCTCGGGCCAACAAGCCGTAGGCGAGAGGTCATCGTCCGGCAGAAGCGGGATGCAGTTTGTCGAAAGAAGACATGATTGAGGTAATGGCGGTGGTCACTGAGACCCTGCCCAATGCCATGTTCAAGGTTAAACTTGAGAACAATCACGAAGTCTTGACCCATGTATCGGGCAGAATGCGCAAGAACTTCATACGCATCCTTCCGGGCGATCGCGTGGCTGTGGAGTTGAGCCCTTACGATCTCAATCGTGGGCGCATTGTGTACCGCTACAAATGATTTTTAATACCCGCGTGGCCATTTGAGCGCGGAGAAGGGCAGCAACGATGAAAGTCCGTGCATCAGTCAAGAAGATTTGCGTCAAGTGCAAGGTCATCAACCGCCGTGGGGTGGTTCGTGTGATCTGCGAGAACGCAAAGCACAAGCAGCGCCAGGGCTAGTTAAGTCTGGCATAGGCGGAAGTTTCCACAACAGCGGTCAGCCAACAGCAGACAGTGAATAGTTACAACGCTCGTTCGAGCAGGATCAACAGTTCACTGTTATCTGTAAGCTGCTAGCTGGGTCCGAGGCTAGTTAGCCTGAGTCAAGGCTTGCGTGGAACCTCTGGAAGCAACCGCACACACCGTGCGAACCGGTTAAGGCCGGGGGCACACAACCTGAAGCAACAAAGGAACTCGCATGGCACGTATTGCTGGCGTCGATCTGCCCCGCAACAAGCAGGCACGGATCGCGCTCACATACATCTTCGGTATCGGAGATCCCCGCGCCGCCAAGATTCTGGAGAAGGCGAATGTTGATCCCTTCAAGAAAATCCAGGATTTGGGCGAAGACGAGGTCAACCGTATCCGCCAGGTGATCGAGGACGAGGGGAATGTCGAGGGCGACCTGCGCAAGGACGTCCAGATGCACATCAAACGTCTCATCGACATTCAGAGCTATCGCGGCACGCGGCACCGGCGTGGTTTGCCGGTCAACGGGCAGCGTACCCACACCAATGCCCGCACTCGCAAAGGCCCGCGCAAGGGCACAGTTGCCGGCAAGAAGAAAGCGACTGGTAAATAATGGCGAAACCAGAGCAGAAGTCCGGCAAGGCCGGCAAGAATAAGAAGTTCAAGAAGCGCGAGAGGAAGAACGTGCCGTTTGGTATTGCGCACGTTCAGGCCACTTTCAACAACACAATTGTCACCATTACCGATCAAGTGGGCAACACGCTGAGCTGGAAGAGTTCCGGTTCGCTTGGCTTCCGCGGCTCGCGCAAGGGCACTCCCTTCGCGGCCCAGCAGGCGGCCTCGAATGCAGCTAGCATGGCGCGTGACCACGGTCTGCGCGCGGTGGATGTGCGGGTTTCCGGTCCCGGTTCGGGCCGTGAGTCGGCGATCCGTGCTCTGGCTGCTGCTGGCATCGAAGTGCGCACCATTCGTGACGTAACGCCGGTGCCTCACAATGGTTGCCGTCCGCCGAAGCGCCGCCGAGTGTAAGAAGCAGCTTACAGCTAACAGTTGTCGGTTCACCGCAGCAAGCGGAAAAATTGTTAGCTGTAAGCTGTCAACTGTAAGCTAATCAGGGCCGGGATGAAATCTTATCCGCAGATGTAAACCGGCCGTCATCCGAAGTAGGAGATAGAATGGCACGTTATACCGGAGCAGTTTGCCGTCTTTGCCGCCGCGAGGCGACGAAGCTTTTTTTGAAGGGTGCGAAGTGCGCCTCTGACCGTTGCCCGCTGGAGAAGCGTAATTTTCCTCCCGGACAGCATGGCAAAGACCGCAAGGCCAAGATCGTTGGCTATGGTTTGCAGTTGCACGAGAAGCAGAAGGCCAAGCGCATGTACTTCACGCTTGAGAGCCAGTTCCGCGAGTACTACGAGAAGGCCAGCCGCGCACAGGGCGTCACCGGCGAGTTGCTGATCCAGCAGTTGGAGCGCCGCCTCGACAGCGTCGTCTTCCGGCTTGGATTTGCTATTTCGCGTCGTCAGGCGCGTCAGGTGGTCCGTCACGACCATATCGAGGTGAACGGCCGCAAGGTTAACATTCCCTCGTATGAAGTGAAGGTTGGCGACGAGATCGCCATTCGCGCTGGAGCCAAGAAGTTGTTGATCGTGGAGCAGGCGGTTCAGTATGCTTCTGCCAATCCCCTGCCTGCATGGCTTGAGGTCAATTACGAGACTCTTTCTGGACGGGTGCTTTCTCTGCCGCAGCGCAAGGACGTCAACTTGCCTGTCAATGAGCAGCTGATCGTCGAATTGTACTCGAAGTAAGAGTTAGTGTCCTAGTAAGTCAAACGCCCGCGCCTAGCGCGGGCGTTTCTGTTTCTGACTGGTGTCAAAGCGCATCCATCCGGAGAAAAGTGAGCGCAATCTGAAGTCGATGCGCTATGCAGTTTGTGCTGTGGGATTCTGCAGAAGGCGCAAAGCGCTCGCGCACTGTGAAAGCGGTTAGTTGCGCACCATCATGTGCGTTGGCGTAGGACGCAGGGTATGTATACGTACGCATCTTTGGAATGACATGCTACGCGGTGTACACTGTCAAACCATGGGAAAGAGCCAGAATGAGGCGGGCGACATAAAATTGAGACAACACCTATGAAGCGCACGCGGGCACATAGTTCCTCGAATATGCGGACGGTTGCACTGCATGCCGGAGTTTCGAGTGCCACTGTATCCAGAGTGATTAACGGGTCGGCGCGTGTAAGCGAATCGGTGGCCGAGCGGGTTCGTCAGGCTCTCGATGAGCTGAACTTTATTCCCAACCCGATTGCTACCACGCTGAAATACGGGCGCAGCAAGACCTACGGCGTGATCGTGCCGGACCTGACCAACCCCTTCTATCCGGAGTTCCTGCTCCAGTTTGAGGATGTACTGGTCGAAATCGATCATGAACTACTGCTGGCCTCGACACAGTCTAGCCAAACCAAGCTCATCAGTTCAGTGCGCCGTATGTTGATGCGTAGGGTTGACGGCGTTGTGCTGATGGCTTCGGAATTGGATACGCGCTCTGTCGAGCCACTTCTCGAACACCGAATTCCAATTGTAACCATCGACCGTCGGTGTGCGCAGGAAGGCACAGGAGACGTGGCGATCGACTTTGAAGACGGGTACCTCAAAGCAGTGCTTCACTTGCGCGATCTCGGCCACACACGGATCGGCTTTATTGGGGGCAGCGAGGGCATCGTTACATCGCAGATCCGCCTAGATGCCTTTCAACGCGCGCTGCAACTGGCGTCGCTGACTTACTACCCGAGACTGGCCGCATATGGCAATTACCGCGTATCTGGTGGAAATGAGGCGATGCTGGCGCTGCTAAAAGCGATGCCTCCTCTCACCGCTGTGCTGACGGCCAACGACCTTACCGCGTTTGGCGCACTGCAGGCATTGCAAATGCGGGGCATCCGTGTGCCGGAAGATGTTTCGCTGGTAGGTTTTGACGGGATTCGATTGGGGAGCGCGTTGTATCCTCCACTGACTACGATTGAGATTTCAGCACGAGACATGGCCTTGACCTGTGTGCGTGCGCTGGACTATCTGAAGGCTGACGTAGCCCGGCGCGGTCAGTCGCTGACGGTACGAGGCTCGCTTCTGAAGCGGGGGTCCACAGGAGTAGCCGCAGCCCGGACAGGAATGGCGGCGCAAGGCCACTAATCGCGCGGGCCGATTCGATGGCTCGAGCCTATCACCCGTAAGGATGTGCCACAAACGACGCCAGAAATCGGGAGATTCCAGTTGCGCCGTTAACCAGCATATTTCAAGGGCATATGAATCGAAGGGCAAGCTGGTTTTAAAGATTCCGCTTGACAGTTAATATTTTCGAGGAGTATGTTCTGTTTCGTTCTATGAATACGTATACTTAATCATGTAAACGCTTACTTACTTCCATGATCACGTATACGTAAACGATTACGGTTTAGCAACTTCAATTGCAGAGTGTGAGGCTAACGTGAAAAAGTATTTCAAATTATTGCTCCTAGGATTTCTGCTCCCCGCCAGCTACCTGGCAGCGCAGGAGTTTACAGGGAGTGTCTCGGACACTACTGGGGCTATCGTCGTCAAGGCAACGATTACCGCTCGCAACGTGAACACCAACACGGACATCTCCACGGTTTCCACTACCTCGGGAACCTACACCATTCCTTATCTGAAGCCAGGAAACTATACGGTCTCGGCCGTGGCCCCAGGTTTTGAAAAGATGCTTCGCACCGGGCTTGTTTTACAGGTGGGGCAGTCGGCGACGGTCAACTTTGTACTCAGAGTAGGAAAAGCCACGGAGACCGTGACCGTGAGCGGTGACTCGCTGGTCGATTTCGCCAAGTCGGACGTTGGTGAGGTTGTCGAGAACACGCGGGTTACCGAACTCCCACTGAATGGCCGCGATCCGGATATGCTCTCCCTCTTGAATGCAGGCGTTAACTGGTCAGGAAATATCGCGAACCAGCGACCTTTCGACGACACCATGAAAAACCTTTCCATCAACGGTGGTGGCGCGTCATATAATGCGTTGTTGCTTGATGGCGTGTCGAATGAGGCGGCGAGTACCAACAACACTTCCAACTCGAAGATCGCTTATCAACCGCCGATTGACGCCGTTCAGGAGTTCAAGATCGTCACCAACCCGTATGACGCGCGCTATGGGCGTCTTGCCGGCGGTGCGATGGATATGGATCTGAAAACCGGCACGAATAAAATACATGGAGATGCTTACGAGTTCGCGCGGCGTACCTTTCTCGACGCCAACACATGGCAAAACGATAATCTGAAACTGCCCACTCCCAAGATGAGTTGGGACCAGTATGGCGCGGAGTTAGACGGACCTGTTTCTCTGCCCAAGGTGTACAAAGGGCAGGACAAGACCTTCTTTTTGCTGCAATATGAAAACTTTAAGGAGGTTCAACCGGTAACGATCGTTGCCTCCGTGCCCGACCCCAATTGGATTAATGGTGACTTCAGCAATCTCACCTGGTATAATGGAAAGGCTGGTGTTTATCAGCCGATCACGATCTATGATCCGCTGACCTACAATCCCGTCACCAATGCGCGCACTGCCTTTCCCGAGAACAAGATTAACCGGACGCTTAATCCTGTCGCAACCAAGATCATGTCCTATTATCCCAAGCCGAACCTGACTCCTGCGCAGGGCACAAATCCGTTTGCGAATAACTATACTGTTCAAGCTGGAACAAGTGAACATTATCGCAATGTGCTTGCCAAGGTCGACCATAACTTCTCAGCGAATGATCGTGCGAGTTTGCGCTACGGTTACTGGGAGCGCTACGAAAACGGCAGTTCGAACGGCATGCCGGGAGTAATCTCTGAGGGAAGCCAACCCCTCGGGCAGCGCGCACATACCTTCGCCATTGAGGAAACCCACACCATCTCACCGAATTTCCTATTGGACTTTCGCGGTGTTGTAGCCGTCAGAGCCGACTTCCAGAACCTCAGCCCCGCCTTTAACTCATCTGAACTTGGATGGGATGATACCGGTATGGGGACCGCCGCAGCGAATTCCTTCCCCTACATTGAGCCGAGCGAGTTTGCCTATATCGGGGATGAAGCTTCCGGCAACGGCAATGGTCTGGCAGGTAATACGGAACACGTAGCCAATTCTCTCAGCCTGCTTCCGACTTTTACCTGGATCAAGGGGCAACATACCATGCATGGAGGTCTGGATGCGCGCTTCATGCAGGAGGCGGTTACGCGAGCTGGAGGTGGCGCGCAATTCTGGGTCGATCGTCAGTGGACACAGTCGAACTACATCGCAGCCGATTGGGATAGTGCGAGCGGCAATTCCTTCGCTTCGCTGTTGTTGGGAAATCCCTCTTCTGGGAATCTCTTCATCAATACCCAAACTTTTTGGAGTCAGCATTACTGGGCTCCGTTCTTTCAGGACGATTGGAAGGTATCCAAAAAGCTGACGTTGAACCTTGGCATTCGCTACGACCTCAACCCATCGGCACGCGAACGGGGTAACCAGGGCGATTATGCGTTTAATACCACCAGCATCAACCCGGTTGACTCTCTAGTCAACCACGCAGATATGCCAAACGGGGAATCGGTCCTTGGCGGCGTAACCTTTCTTGGAGCCAACGGTAACCCAAGTTCCACCTATGCGCTCACAAAAACCAATATCCAGCCGCGTGCCGGTTTTGCATATGCATTGAACGACAAAACCGTCGTCCGTGGTGGTATCGGCGAGACATTCAGGAACCCGCAGAACGGCCCGAACACTCTTGGCTACAGTTCGACTACCGCTTACGTCGCAACTCTCGACGGAGGTAAGACGCCTGTTGCCGCTGATAGCCTCAGCAGCCCATTTGCGTCCGGTGTCTCGAACCCCACCGGAAACACCCTGGGGATGGAGACCGACTTGGGACAAGGTCCATGGTTCCTGAATCCAAAATACAAGGTTCCGAGTTTCTGGAACTACTCACTCGGAGTCGAGCGCCAATTTCTGCAACATGACACATTGAGCATCAACTACGTAGGAAGCCGCGCCTACAACGTGGACAGCAGCGACAATATCAACCACATCCCCGCGTCGGCAGAAATTCCTTGTAATCCTGACCTGGGAGGCAACCCCAGCTTATGCGATAATGCCAGTACTGGCTATGTGGCCAACCCGTTCCAGAATGTCAAGGCATTCCAGGGCTCCGGCTACTACAGCGCTTCTACCATCCAGGCTCTCAATCTGTCGCGTCCGCTCCCTGCATTCGGCGAAGTCATTGAATACCAATTGAACGATGGACACTCATGGTACAACTCACTGCAGGTTACGGGCATTCATAAGTGGAGTAACTCTCTTACGATGCATGGCACCTGGACCTGGTCGAAACTAATGGACTCGGGCGGTTGGTCGGACGAGGTCTACCGCATTCCGACCAGAACCCTCGATAGCCAAGATAAGACGCATCGCATCACGATATCCGGCGTCTATCTGCTGCCTGTCGGTCGTGGCCGCTCCATCCTTCCCATGGCCAACCGTATTGTAGATGGAGCTATTGGCGGATGGGAGTTGGGTGCACTGTACGTGTATGAGACAGGAACACCATGGGCTGCCCCCCAGAACTACCTTCACAATGCGAAGGTTCCAAAGAAAACTGAATCCACAGGATATATTCGTGGCGTGGCCGCTTGCGCCAAGCAATGGCAATGGTCGGCTGACCCGGATGGCAGTGGCAATTGGGGATGGAACCTGAACACGCTATCGTACAACTATAACGGCACCTGTAATCAAACGGATTTTGAAGCCGTACCGGAATACGGCGAGTATACAAATAACGTCTACTCGGGTATTCGCATTCCGCGTGACCAACAGTTTGATGCTAACCTTTCAAAGAACTTCGCCATTGTTGAGGGAATCAAGCTTCAACTTCGCCTGGAGGCTTTCAATGCACTTAACCACCCTCTGTGGCAGTTGGATTACTCGAAAAGCTTCCAAGACACAAACTTTGGCACGATTGAAAGAGGTGTTTCGGGTCAAAGCAACTTGCCTCGCGAGGTTCAGGTCGCAGTTAAGGTGACGTGGTGAGTTGATTCTTCCTGGGGCTTGCCGCGCAGCAGGCATGGCAAGCCCAGGGTGTTGGTTCTATCCTGATTAGCAGGCGTTAGCGGGCTCGAAATGACTGCAATTGCAGCAACCTCGCTACAACCCCAGAGCTGACGACGGAGAGATGCAAACACGAGCGAGGGGAAGGGGTACTGGTAATCAATTACTCGTTGATGGTTATCTGCGGCTCGATAGCGCATTGCCGAGTCTTGGGTGTCAAATGTAGTTCTCGGCCAAGATTACCAAGTGAACAACTGATACGCTAAATCACTGCATGCCTGTCAAGAATGGCTTCCATGAGCACTGTATGGCAGTCATTCTTGGCGTTTTTCGGCGTTTTCAAGGAGTAACTTCAACCTCAATTTTGGACCTCTTGCCAGTTCCACCAGGAGAGAAATGAGCTTTTCAAGAAGGACGTTGCTAAAGGCGCTTACTTCGTCCGCTGCAGTTTACCCATTCAGAAAGGTTCTTGCGATGCCCGCGGCAAACCGCGTCATTGCTCCTGGACCATTTCAGCCTACGTGGGAATCTCTCAAGCACTATCAAATTCCTGAATGGTTTCGGGACGCGAAATTTGGAATTTGGGCGCATTGGAGTGCACAGTGTGTGCCCGAGGCCGGCGATTGGTACGCGCGCCAAATGTATATGCAGGGAAATTCTCAGTATGACCACCACTTGAAGCACTATGGGCACCCGTCGAAGACCGGCTTCATGGAAATCGACAACTTATGGAAAGCGGAAGAGTGGAAGCCGGAAGAGTTGATGGAATTATATGTAAATGCCGGAGCGAAGTACTTTATGAGCCTGGCAAATCATCACGACAATTTCGATTGTTACGATTCGCGTTACCATAATTGGAATTCGATGCGGGTCGGGCCGAAGCGTGACATCGTCGGAACATGGGCTCGCGCCGCTCGAGAGCACGGACTAAAGTTTGGAGTTAGTAATCATTCAGCACATGCTTGGCATTGGCTTCAGACGGCATACGATTACGATCCGGAAGGCCCACTTGCCGGAGTGCGCTACGATGCCTATACGCTTACCAAGGAGGACGGAAAGGGAAAATGGTGGGAGGGGTTAGACCCCAAGGAATTGTATTGTGGGCGGTCCATTGTGATGCCGGATGACATTGGGTCGATTAAGGAAGCGGACGCATGGCATGAATCACACGACCGTGTGTGGAACGAGGAACCGCCATCGCAGAATCCTGAGTTTGTTGATAAGTGGTTCTTGCGTTGCCAGGACCTTCTTGATAAGTACACTCCCGATCTTCTCTACTTTGATAACTACGGCTTGCCACTAGGGCAGGCGGGGAGGGACATCGTCGCGCATTTTTACAACAGCAGCGTCCGGCGCAATGGAAGTGTCCAAGCAGCCGTATTTGCAAAAAATCTAAAACCTGAAGAGCAAGGAACGATTGTCTACGACCTGGAACGCGGTCGCGCAAAGGGGATTCTGCAGGACGCATGGCAAACCGACACGTGTATTGGGGACTGGCACTACAATCGCGCGCTCTATGAACGCCATGGATACAAGTCTGCCCGCATGGTCGTCCAGATGCTGGTCGACATTGTCAGCAAGAATGGCAATTTGCTTTTAAGTATCCCGTTACGTGGTAGCGGGTCCATCGACGAGGATGAACATCGGTTCCTTATAGATTTGGCCGCGTGGATGCGAGTTCATGGTGAGGCCATCTATGCAACTCGTCCCTTCTTCGTGGAAGGCGAGGGAATGCAGGATGTGCAGAAGTCGTCGGACTTCAACGAGTCCGATGGTCGTACCTACACGGCTGAAGATATTCGGTTCACGACCAAAGGCGAGACACTGTATGCGTTTGTCCTGGGCCCTCCGCAAAAGGACGCCTTGACAATCAAGACTCTCACCCGCGGTCGTTCCGAATTCCCGAGGCCCGTCGCGCGCGTGGATTTGGTTGGGCAAGAGGGTGCCCTTGCTTTCGTCCAGGATGAGCGAGGATTGACAATTCGTTTACCTCAGCGTTTGCCTGCTGACTACCCTTTTTGTTTTCGCATCCGATAGCGCAAGGAACATGAGGGCGGAGTGCATCTTGTCCCCCTCATGTTTTTTTGGCATGTCTCTGCGATGAAATATGAGTGCGTCGAAGCTGAACTGAGTGTGCAAATGTCAGGATCCATCCTTACATGATGCGGAAACTGGTTGGAGATGAATTCAAAAAGCATTAAGTCGACTTGTTTTGCCTTGGCCGGTATTGTAGTTTTCTGCGCATTCGTCGTAAGAGCCAATGCTGGCGAAACCGGTAAGATTGTGCCGCCGCTACACACGGATGGGCCTTCCATCCTGGATTCGCGGGGAACCCCAGCGCGCCTTGTCTCTGTGAACTGGTATGGGTTTGACCAGGGAGAGTACGTAGCTGGAGGGCTTGATCGTGTTTCGCTCAACGACATAGCGCGAAAGATTCACAGCATGGGATTTAATTCGGTCAGATTGCCGTGGGCCAATCAAATTGTCGAAGAGAATCCATACGTGCCGGGCTATGCCCTCAATGCTAATCCGAAATTACGAGGGAAGCGCGCGCTGGAAATCATGGATGAGGTGATCCACGCGCTTGCGGACGAACATGTGATGGTGATTCTTGACAATCACGTTAGCCGATCCGATTGGTGCTGTAACGACAAGGACGGCAATGGCCTTTGGTACAACCGTGAATATCCAGAGAGCCACTGGATTGAGGACTGGAGAACTCTGGTACGTCGCTACAAGGCGCAGCCCTATGTCGTGGCCGCCGATCTACGCAATGAGTTGCGCAGCAGTGCGCAGTGGGGCGGCAACGACCCTGCGCTTGACTGGCACGCCGCCGCCGAACGCGGTGGCAACGCCATCCTGGACGAAAATCCCAACTTGCTGATCATGGTTGAAGGTGTCAGTTACTCTCTCGATTTTGCCGGAGCAACTAGCTTGCCGGTACGCCTCGCCTTACCCAACCGGCTTGTCTACTCGCCGCATAACTATGGCTGGAGCCAGCCGGTGCCGCAAAGCTACGAGGAGTTCAAACACTATCTCGACAAGAACTGGGGATGGTTGCGCACGGGCGACCATGCCGCTCCGATTTGGATCGGCGAGATCGGCGTCTGTCAGAATCCAGCCGATTGCCGCCAATTCGGGGAATGGTTTCCTTTCCTGATTCGCTACTTGAAGGAAACCGGAGATAGTTGGAGCTATTGGGCCTTGAATGCCACACAGTCCAGCGGGTCTGGGCGGCTCTACGGCAACACAGAGACGTATGGTTTGCTCACAACTGATTATCGAGGCATTGCGGCGCCGGAAGTTCTGAAGGATCTGGAGCAGATCGGGTTATATCCGGAAACCGGCGGTCACGCCATTTCCCCGAGGTCGTACGGGCCTTGATTGGAAGCTGGACGGCGGTCTGTCCCAGTTCCGCGAGAATCGGGCTGCAAAGTCCTTGAGCTAAAAAACTACCGTGAGCAAAGCCTGCCGTACATTCGCAAACAGACACTGTTCTACGCGCAGTGTCGCATTTAAAGATCGAAGAGGATAAAGGAAAATGAAAGTTGTGAGAGTATCGCCCTCCGGTTGGATGAACTTGGTCGTTGCCAGTCTGGTTGCACTCTGCTCATTGGCCGCAGCGCAAGGGCCGCAAGTTGGCAAGAAACTTGAGATTGTTCACGAACTGCCCAAGCCTCATGCCGCTCCTCCGCTGCGAGACCAGAATTTGAAGGCGTATTTGCTGGTCTACTTCAAGGATGAAACACATTCCATCTACTTTGCGACCTCGGCCGATGGCTATACCTTTACCGATGTTAACAACGGTATTCCGGTGATGTGGGGAAATGAGGTCGCCGAACAGAAGGGTGTTCGTGATCCGCACATCATGCGAGGACCGGACAACGCATTCTATCTTTCCATGACAGATCTGCATGTGTTCGGCAAGGAGGCAGGCTATCGCACCACACAATGGGAGCGCCCCGAAGAACTTTACTCGTGGGGGAACAACCGCGGGCTGATCCTGATGAAGTCGTATGACCTGATCCACTGGACATTGGCGCGGGTTAGGGTTGATCAGCTCTTTCCGGAGTATGCCGATATCGGCTGTGCATGGGCGCCGGAGACCATCTACGACCCCTTCGAGCGCAAGCTAATGGTTTACTTCACCACGCGCATCAAGGCGGGTCCGAACTTTATGGTTTACTCGTATGCGGATGATGGCTTCACAACGCTCACGACAACGCCGCGGCAACTGTTCACCTATCCGAAGCAGAACGTCAACACTATCGATGGCGATATTACCCGCGTGGGCAACAAATACCATCTCTTCTATGTGGCTCACGATAAGCCGGGCAATATCCGTCATGCGGTATCGAGTCAGATCGACAAGGGCTATGTCTATGAGCCGCAGAAGGTCGATCCGGAGAATGTGGGCGATGAGGCTCCCAACCTGTGGCGGCGGAATGGCACCAATACTTATGTGTTGATGTATGACGTCTTCGGTGCAAGCCCGCATAATATGGGGTTCTCTGAGACCAATGACTTTGTGCACTATCGCAATCTGGGCAGATTCAACGAAAAGGACTCGCCCATGAAGACAACTAATTTCTCGAATCCCAAACATGGTGCGGTTATGTCGATCACGTCAGCCGAGTTGCAACGACTGAACAACTACTTTGCCAATGGCAGATGAGTCAATCGGTTAAGCAGCAGCAATAAGCACTAAGACGCCCATAGACGTTTCGAAAATTCTGGCGCGCCAAGTAATGGAAGAGGAGAAAGCGGCCAACTCAGAGATAGCCGGGATGGCCTTTAGCTGCAAGCCCAGGATCCGACTGACACCCTGTCAGAAGAACTCTGCTTATTGCATGGCATCCTGGCGTCCAGCGAGCGCGGCACAGGAGGTGGTCGCTTCAGACAGGGCGGCAAAAGGCGTACATAACAGTGCGTCATCAGCCTTCTTTCCCGAGAAGTAGATGGAGCGCGGCGCGGACCCTTCTCTGCGAAGTCCAGCGCCTCTTCGATCCAACTTCCCCTTCGCCTGCATCTTACAACGTGGTTCGTGCCAATGGACAACCTGGGGTCGCGGCTAGAGCCTGTTATTAACTTTGGGCAAGCGATCGTGCGAGATTACCGAGCATAAGGATGGCGAAGGCCAGATAGTGAAGAGCGGCGAGTGTTTCGGCGAGT
>Ga0224529_1000922_pt1 | contig 20103 bp, 19 predicted proteins | sample CBST50metaG_FD_179893 | JGI IMG/M metagenome (GOLD analysis project Ga0224529, IMG submission 179893) | Peat soil microbial communities from Stordalen Mire, Sweden - C.B.S.T50 | ecosystem: Environmental > Terrestrial > Soil > Wetlands > Peat | place: Sweden: Norrbotten County, Stordalen Mire... | reverse complement strand
GCCTTGCGGCGTGTGCGCCGGAGCTAACTGCATAATCGTCTCTCCGTATTGGCCCTTGCCGTTGCCTGTTCCCTTACCCCTGCATTTCTTGTCAAGCCCCTCGACGCCCCAAATTCCCCCTAACAAACACCAACCAAACAACTTAAATCTTTCAAATACTTGGCATAGTAGTTTCCATCCAACGCGTATAATTAAATCAGTAAGCAAAATCAAACAGACCCGGCCAACCCGCCGGATCTTCGCTTTTAATACGTCTCACGCGCCTAGCGCGAGCTTAACCTGCTTTTTTTGAATACTTTATGCTACCCACCCCGGGGGGGCACACAGGAACGAACGGGCCCAGTTCAAACGCAGCGGGAAGTCTAGGAACCTGTTTAAATACTGCTTTTCGCAGCGGAGATTTACAAATTGTCATTCTGAGCGAAGCGAAGAATCCCCGTATTTCGTCGTTGTCTGTCTCCTCGTTGTGTGCGAGTCCAGTAGTTTTTAAACAGGTTCTAGGGAATCAACAGCAGCAAGCCACGCAGACTCAGCGTACAGGCGGCATCAGCATCACCGGAATCTGCAACTGCGCCACCTGTGCCAGCATCAGACCTGAATCGCCGCTGAAGAGCGGCTCCAGACTCACCTTGCCCAGGCCGGTAAGCCCCAGCGTCCGTGCCGCTGCAAGCGACAGATCGACGATCCGTCCCTCCAGAACGGGGCCGCGATCGTTCACCCGCACGTAGGCCGTCCGGTGGTTCTTCAGATTGGTCACCCGCAACCAGGTGCCCAGGGGAAGGCTGCGGTGCGCGCAGGTCATCCCGTTCATGTCGAAGCGTTCGCCTCCGGCCGTCTTGCGCCCTTGGAACTTCTCGCCGTACCACGACGCCACGCCGACCTGAAACCGGTGCTTCGCATTCGGCTTCGTCTTCACAACCGGCGGCGGGGCTGTGCCGGAGGGGGAACCGTCCTTGGCCGACGCGCTGAGCGCCAGGCCCATCACCAGGATCCCAGCCCCAAGCCGCCGGGCTGTCCCTGTTGATGCAGTTCTGAAAGTAATCCTATTCATTGGCACGCTCCATCTGTTATTGTCTTTGCGAGAGCAACTCAAGTCAATCATCTGTAAGTGTTTATCGCGTGTCAGAGCTTGACCGGACCACCCTTTCCGTGATATGGGAAATACGCGGTCGCGGCCCGTGAAACTGCCTCAAAGTTTGCATTTTCAGCGCAGAATGCTTAGATGCGGACTACTTCTCGCCTGTTTGCCGCAAACTCAACTTTTTTTCTAAATTACTGTTTTTACCACTCTTGCTTCCCCGTCGCCCATGCAGACCGTCCTCACCATCGCCGGCTTCGATCCGTCGTCAGGAGCTGGAGTCACCGCCGACCTCATGGTCTTCGCCGCCCACTCGCTCTTCGGCACTGCCTGCATCACCGCCCTCACCGTGCAATCCACCCTTGGCGTCCGCTCCACCCACCCCACCCCTGCCGCCGTCCTCCGCGCCACGCTCGACTGCCTGGATCAGGACCTGCCCCCCGCCGGCATCAAGATCGGAATGCTCTCCACGGAGAGTAACGTACTTGCAATCTGTGAATATCTTGAAAAATATCAACTAAAGCATTGGCATCGGTCCGGGGGCTGGGTCCCCGTTGTCCTCGATCCCGTCCTGCGATCCACCTCAGGCAGGGAACTGCTCGATCCGGCCGGCGTGACGCTCCTGCACGGCCGTCTGCTTCACCAGGTTGACTGGATCACCCCGAACCTGGCCGAGCTTGCCGTTCTCTCTGGCGTCGAGGTCGCGGGACGCGACGATCTGCCCCGCGCCTGCCGCGCCCTGCAGACCCGCACCGCAATCAGCCCGGACGGCCATCGTCTGGGCGTCTTCGCCACGGGAGGCCACCTCGACCCGCCCGACGACTACCTCCTGCTGCCCACCGGCGAGGGACTCTGGCTGCCGGGCAGCCGCGTCGTCACCCGTTCGACCCACGGCACCGGATGCGCCCTCTCCAGCGCCTTTCTCAGCCGTCTGGTACTGGGCGCCGCGCCGCGCCAGGCCGCACAATCCGCCAAACTCTATGTCGCCACCGCGCTCCAGTCTGCCATTCAAATTGGAGCAGGTCACGGTCCTATGAATCACTTATGGCCAATCTCTAAACCATAAGTTTACCCTTGTAGCGAGTTGGCATCTCTCGCTGTTCTTCGTCGCACTCTCTGTTCATCCCCAAGTAATCTGTTCCCACAATAAAACACAGGACTGGCTCTAAAGTCCGCCGCAATGCTGCCGATAGAAGCCCTAGAGCGAGGTGCTTCTATGTCCACTACACCATCGATCAGCCCCTGCGGACAGATTCTCGTCCACACCATCCCTGTGCTGACTTCGTCGCGGCGAGAGCGATCGTCCAGCCAGGCACTTCGCCGCCGGCCCTCCATGGATCAGGGCCATGCTCTGGAGTCGCTCGGTCACGCCATCGAGTACGTTTATGATTCACGGGTCTACCAGAACAACGGCGAGCTGTCGCCCAGCGATGTGGAAGCCGTGCAGTTCCTGATGCGGCTCAGCCGGGAGGTCTTCATGGAGTGCCGCGAGGTTGTTCCAGCCCGTCGCGGATTCAAACTCTGGCTGCACAATCTCTGGCCAGAGCGCAACGCCGCATAAGCGAGTCACGCCTGCCCCGTCCCAACCATACCCCCCGCCGCGCTTCGACTCCTGAGTGCGGCGGGGGTTTCTATGCGGGAGCGGGCCAGATGGCAAATCCTCCGCAACGGCGTCTTGCCGGGCCGTGTTGCTCTTCGCCGCTTTTCGCCACCACAGCCACAACTGGAACCGCCAAGCCCGCGTCTGATACGGTGTATCTCTTGAAGTAGTTTGATGTAGTTTGTGGAGGCGTGCCATGAAGGTCCTGATGGGAATCGACGATTCAAAGTGCGCGGCAGGGATTGCCCACGCGTTTGTCGAGCAGGTTCGTTCGCAGGACACCGAGGTGCTGGTCCTGCATGTCTTGCTGCCGTTGGGGCTCTCGACGCCGCCGGAGATGGCCGTAGGCTATGCGCCCGAGCTTGCAGACCTGAAGCAGCCAGCCCACGATCTGGTCGAGCGGATTGCCCAGCAGCTCCGCGCCGCGGGCTTCAAGGCCGAGACCGCCGTCGAGACGGGCGACGTCTGCGAGCGCATCCTCGACTCCGCAACCGAGTGGCGCGCCGATCTCATCGTCCTCGGCTCGCACGGCAAGCGAGGCATTCAGCGGTTCCTGCTGGGCAGCGTGGCCGAGTTCGTCGCCCGCCACGCCAAGTGCTCCGTCCAGATCGTCCGCATCCCGCCAGGGAACTGACCCGCCCCGCGCCCATTCATTCCGTCCGGCAGAAAGGCCCGCTCCCATAGAGCGGGCCTTCTTCTTCGCGCGACAATAACTACGCGATCCGTTCGATCGTGACCGTCTCCAGCACCACGGGCGTCTTGGGCCGGTCTTGGCTGGCGGTCGAAACCTTGGAGATCTTCTCCACGATCTCGTAGCCCTCCACCACCTCGCCGAAGATGGTGTGTTTTCCCGTCAGCCAGCTTGTGTCGGCCACGGTAATGAAGAACTGGCTGCCGTTGGTGTTTGGCCCGGCGTTGGCCATGGCCAGCTTGCCCGGCTTCTGGAATCCGTGCGGCGATCCCTTGGTCTCGTCGGCGAAGCGGTACCCAGGGCCGCCCATGCCGGTGCCCTCGGGGTCGCCCGCCTGGATCATGAAGTTGGGGATGACGCGGTGGAAGACAGTCCCGTCGTACAGTTTCGGCCCCTTCTTGGAGCGGCTCGTCCACTCCTTGGTCCCCTCGGCCAGGCCGATGAAGTTGGCAACGGTCTCGGGCGCGTCCTTCTCAAAGAGCTTGCACACAATCGTTCCTTCGCTGGTCTTGAAGGTGGCATAGGTTCCGGGCTTGGTTGGCATTTTTGAACTCCAGTGGTCAGTTGTTGGATGCAGGTTGCTGGTTGTTGGTTGAAGCAGGCGGAAGCGCGGGAAGCGGAGGCATCGCCTCGCCATCGCGCACGATCGTGACCCGCTCGATCACCACTGGCGTGGTGGGTTTATCGTTCTTGTCGCGGTCGACCCGCGCGATGGATGCGGCCAGCAGCGTCGAGTGCGTGTCGCACTGGCCGAAGATCGTGTACTTGCCGTCGAGCTCGGGGAAGGCGTCTTCGGCGATGAAGAACTGGCTGCCGTTGGTGTTCGGGCCGGAGTTGGCATAGGCCAGCCGCCCGGCCACGGAGAATTTCAGCCCCGGCGTAATCTCGTCGTCGAAGAAGTACCCGGGATCGCCCGTCCCGTCGCCCACCGGGTCGCCCCCCTGGATCATGAATCCGGGAATCACGCGGTGGAAGGTCAGCCCGTCGTAGAACCGCTTGCCGTGCTGTTTGGTTTGGGTGGCGTTCACCGTCCAGTCCTTCGTCCCCTCGGCCAGCCCGACGAAGTTCGCCACTGCGTTGGGCGCCTGCCTGTCGAACGTCTTGCAGGTCAGCCGTCCCATCGTGGTGTCAATGACGATGGTTGGCCCTGTGGGAACCGGCTCGGGCCGGGCCGCCGTGGCAACGCCAGGCGCATCCGGCAGCTCGGCGGATGAAGCTGGCGGCGCGGCTTGCGCGTGGGAGTGGACAGGGAAGCCGCCCATCGCAAACGCGAGTGCGGTGGTCAGTGCGAGAGGCCGCGCGGAAAAAAAGCTGCGTCGCGTCATGCCGATGCGTGAGATTCCTGTAGATGCCACAAAGCATAGGCTAACTCAGAAGCGCCAGCAGCGACAACCATCGACGCAACAGTCAGCAGTCGCAATCGGTGTCTCCCATCCATCGGCTTCGCTCAGGCCTGGGTGTAACGTTATGCCGCTGGTCTTGGCCTCTGGTCCGCTCCACTGCAACACCGGCTCCTTTACACTCCCAGTGGAGCGCATCAATAATAGTTCGCGAATAGTTCTCGGATGCAATCGCGTCTCCGTGCGTCGCACCTTAGCAACTCCACCTCTGCCTCTTTTCTTGATCGAGCACTTATGAAGATCCTCCGCATCGCCGTTGCGCTTCTTCTCGCTTCCTCCGCCTCCGTTCTTCTCGCGCAGAGGCCGGTTCCTGCAAAGGAGCCAGCGCAGCCGGCCCTGGCCGAGCCCCTCATCGTCGATGTGCACTCCGCGCCCTACCGTCCTAAGATCGTGTACAAAACCAACATCGGCAATCAGCGGTTCGACATGCGTAACGCGACGATCTTCGACATGATCGAGTTCGCCTACGGACTGGGAGAACAGGACGACGACCGGGAGAACGCTGCCATCGTCGGCGGTCCCGCCTGGATCGACTTCGACCGCTTCGACGTCAGCGCAATGATCCCCTCACTCAAGCCTCCAAACTGGCATACCGGCCCCACCGATCCCGCAAATCCCCCCGCAAATCCGAATGACCAGATGCGTCCCGTCCTGAAGCGCGTGCTCGCGGAGCGCTTTCACCTGAAATACCACACGGAGAACCGCCCGCTGCCCGGCTTTCTCGTCACCGTTGCGAAAGATGGGCCCAAACTCACCGACGCGAAGACCCCGACCGATGCGAGCGAATGCCACGGCGCGCAGGACAAGTCGAATCCAGCCCAGTACACCATCACCTGCACCTCCGAGACGATGGCGCAGTTCATCGCAGCCCGCGACCAGGACTTCCCGCATCCCATCGTCGACCGCACGGGCCTTACCAAGCCATACGATTTCACGCTCAAGCTCGTGCTCGGCCCGGATGTGCGTACGCGGGATGATCGTGCCCGCGTCTACACCGAAGCATTCAGCAAGCAGCTTGGCCTCGCGGTTGTGCGCGGAGACGTACCGCAGCCCGCCTTCGTCGTCGATACGGTGGACCGTACCCCGACCGTGAACTCACCGGATATTGCAAAGCTTCTTCCCGCACTGGCGGACCTTGAATTTGAGGTCGCGACGATCAAACCGTCTGCAGACAATGAGCCGCAGGACACAATTCGCCCCGCCGGCTCGCAGATTACCTTCCGCGCCTTTAACATGCAGGGTCTTCTCACGCGCGCGTTTGAGCTGCCCACAGGACAAATGCTGGGTGATGCACTGGCGACTCTTCCGCTAAGGCGATACACCATCGTCGTCAAACTGCCACCGGATATCGATGCTCGCGCGGTGAATCAGGACCCGGACCAGATCAACGATATGCTCAGGAAGCTTCTCATCGACCGGTTCCAGTTGAAATATCACTGGGGCCAGTGGACGCAGCCGGACGCATACGTTCTGCTCGCTGGCTCTCCAAAGATGAAGAAGGCCGATCCCAACTCACGCAGCTTCTGCAAATTCGGCCCGGCCGATGGAGAGAAGCCTGCCCGCTACGCGAACTCTCCGTTCGACACGGAGTTCCATTGCCAGAACGTCACCATGGCACAGTTCGCCGACAGGGTGCAGGCCATGGCAGGGTCTGAGGTCAAGAATCGCGTTGCCAATAAGACCGGCCTCGCCGGCTCCTATAACTTCACGGTGTTCTTCACCGCCGGCCGCACGCTCCGGGCTCAGACCGCTGCCGCTGTCGCGGAAGCTAAGCAGGCCGGCGGCGAGGCTGCACCGGCACCGGTCGCCGGCCTCAGTGTGGAGGACGCCTTTCGCAAGGAACTCGGCCTCAGGCTCGAAAAACAGCCCCTCGCAGTGCCCGCCCTCGTCCTCGACCATTTCGACCAGACCCCGACCGATAATTGATGCCGTGTGGGGGCTTGCCCACTCACCGCTTTTCTTTTGAACCTACGAAGAGACACCGTGCCCCATTCATCGCGCTCTTGTCTCATGCGATCAGGGTCCCCGGCGAGCGGTCTTTGCTCGCTGGGGTCGGTCTTTGCTCGCTGGGGTGAGGATGAGTGGGTCAACCTCCAACTCCTCCCGATCCCAAAGATTTTTTCCCCTAATTTCCCCGCAAAATCGCGTGTCAAGCCCCTCAACCCACTAAAATCGGCTCAACCACCAGAAAACAAAAGAGAAAAAACTTCCCCGCAAGTGGCATAGTAGTTATGCTCCAAAGCGTATAGTTAAAACAGTAGCAAACAAACAGACTCGGCCAACCGCCGGGCCTTCGCTTTTTAACCCTCAACCGTCGCAACGAAGTCCAGACCTGATCCAGACAAGTCCAGACTTAACATGCTTTTTTTCAAGACTTTGATACTTTTTTAAATATTTTTGCACACAAACGGAGAACCCGCATGTCCGGCGCAACCGCATCAGGCTGCGTCTTCGCCTTTATCTGACCACTTACCACTGGCCACTTACCACTGCCTCTTCGCCTTTACTACGTCTCACGCGCTTAGCGCGAGCTTAACTTGCATTTTATGAATACGTTACGCTACTAGCACGGGGGGGTACACAGCAACAAACCAACCCAGCGATTGCCGTCTGGCCGTGGACCGAGATGCCGTCGAAGGGAATCACGACGGGGTGGTTCAAGTCTCGCTTCTGAGATGTGGGCCTTGAACGGGGCAGTACACCGTTTCAGAGAAAATGCTCTAAGCTAGGAGATCATGTCCTTCATCCTCGTCATCAACGGCCAGAACCGCAGTTTCGACAACCTGACACCGCCAGTCACCCTCGCCCAGGCCATCGCGGCGATGGATCTCAAAGGAGACCGCATCGCCGTCGAGCACAACGGCCAGATCGTCCAGCGCGCCAGTTGGGCCGACACCCCCGTCGCCTTAGGCGACCGGCTGGAGGTCGTGCACTTCGTCGGCGGCGGAGCGTAACGAAAGGGAAGCCGCGCAGCGGAAGGCCAAGCAGCTAGAAGACGGAGTCGAGCCACAGGCTCCAGAATCTCGCCGCAGCCTCTTGTAGGGCCGGAGCGTACCGCTGAGCATCGGACCGCAGGCGTTCCACAGCAATCCCGGCGTGGCGCAGCTCGCAGGCGTGGCCCACATACCAGCGTTCCAACCCACTTGCAGTCACTTCCGGGTGAAACTGCAATGCAAGCGCATAACTATCAACAGTAAATGATTGATTTATATAGCGATCAGTCTTCGCAAGATGAAGAGCGCCCTGTGGAAGATCGAAGGTATCGCCATGCCAGTGGAAGAGAGACAATCCAGGCGTAAGCAGCGGGGCAAACCACTCAGGCGAATCAACCTGACCCGTCGCAGCCTTAATCGGCCCCCAGCCGATCTCCGCGCCATGCGCACCGGGATAGACCTTCGCACCCAGTGCAGCAGCCATCAACTGCGCCCCCAGGCATATGCCGAGGATTGGCCTGTGGGCCGCCAGCCGCGCGCCAATGCAGGCAATCTCTCCGGTCAGGAATGGAAAATCCTGCTGGTCGTAGACACCGATCGGCCCACCCAGAACCACCAGCAGGTCGCAGCTCTCCGCCTGCCGCAGAGGAAAACGCGCGGTGGCAACATCCACCGTCTCGATTGCGAATTCTCGTTCCCGCAATGGAGCTTCGATGGAACCGAGATTCTCAAAGGCAACGTGGCTCAGAACCAGAGCATGGCGAGAGGGGATTGGCATGGCAATATAGTATCCTGCGCAGGTCGCCTATTTCACTATACATAATATTCGTTATCAGACATTGCACCGTGCCACAAATGACTCTGCCACTTGAGTCATCACGTCGTCTCCATTGCTCGCTGTGGTAGATTCATAGAGGTCGCCGATAGCGGAGAGATGGCCGAGTGGCTTAAGGCGCACGCTTGGAAAGCGTGTATACCGCAAGGTATCCAGGGTTCGAATCCCTGTCTCTCCGCCAATTCAACGTTTCAAGCTGTCCAGTAAAGTTCAACAAGCAACATGTTTACAATTACATAAATGGATTGACATTCCAGGGTGGTGTGGTAACTTCCTATTGAATCCGGGCTCAAACCGTGGTAACTTTCGTGGTAAGAAATCTACCACGGTGAGGGATCCCACGCATGGCCATCAATCTCCTATCGGCTGCCGGATGTAGGAACGCCAACAGCAAAGCGGCGGTCGTTCGTAAACTCCCCATGATGGCGATGGACTTTATCTGTGGATTTATCGCAATGGCCGGAAGTATTGGCGCATGCGTTATTGGCAGGCGGGCAAGGAGAAGTCCCTATCCGTTGGGGTCTACCCCCAAGTCAGCCTCAGTGATGCCCGGAAAAAGCGCGAGGAGCTGCGCAAGCAACTGCAAGCCGACCTCGATCCATCTGCCGAACGGAAAGCCAGCAATCTGCGCAAAAAGCTCGCCAATGTAAATTGCTTTGAGGCGGTGGCGCGGGAGTGGTACAGCAGACAAATGCATATCTGGGTGGCGCACCACGCCAGCGATGTAAAACGCCGCCTTGAGAGCAACATCTTCCCTACCCTCGGCCGGCGCCCCATTGACCAGATCGATGCGCTGGAGTTGTTGGAGACGATCCGTAAGATCGAAGCTCGTGGCGCATATGACCTGGCACACCGTGTATTGCAGGTATGCGGGCAGGTCTTCCGCTACGGCATTGCCACGGGCCGCTGCACGCGCAACCTCTCCGCTGACTTGCGCGGCGCTCTTACCCCGCATGTAGCCAGACATCAGTCCGCTGTCCGCCCGGAAGATCTGTCGGACCTGTTGCGCACTATCGCCAGCTACGATGAGGCTGGCAACAAGCAGACCCGCTACGCTCTACAACTGCTGTCGCAGACCTTTGTGCGCACCAGCGAGTTGATCGGCGCGGAGTGGACTGAGTTCGATCTGGATAAGGGCATATGGATTATTCCCGCTGAGCGCATGAAGATGCGCACCGAGCACATGGTGCCGTTATCGCGGCAGGCACTCGCCATACTGACCAAACTTAAGGAAATAGCGGGCGTCAGCCGCTTCGTATTTCCCGGACAGAGCCGGGGCAAATCCATCAGCAATAACACCATGCTGTTCGCTCTCTACCGCATGGGCTACAAGGGCAGGATGACCGGCCACGGCTTCCGCGCGGTCGCTTCGACCATCCTCAACGAAAGCGGCTTTCAATCCGACGTGATCGAACGCCAGCTTGCCCACTGCGAACGCAATAAGGTGCGGGGCGCGTACAACCGGGCCGAGTATCTGCCTGATCGCAAGCGCATGATGCAGCACTGGGTAGACCATCTCGACCGGCTAGAAGCCGGGGCCGAAGTCATCCCCATCCAGCAGAGCGCCTGACCGGGTTTCATGATCCCGCCAGAGGAGGCGGGAGATTGCGGCAAGCATTCGTTTGCCGATCTCCATTTCGCGTCCTCAGTAAAACTGCAAAAAGCCAATGATGCGGTTTGGGTGGACCATGACCGAGTGTTCGCCCTTGATAGTGCACCCAAAGCCTGTTGCGGTCTGTCCGTGACGTGTGCGATCTCGCATATAGACCGTCACCGGGAGCCAGCGGAGCTCTCGGGCAAGCCGGCGCCATTGTTAGAGCAACTCTCTCGATAGTGTAGAGTGGTTATGGCGATTCTCTGCGACATGAGCTTCGATGGCGCGAGCATATTCGGATGATTTACGGCGGAAGCTGCTGGAGGCCTATGATCGGGGCCAAAGCAGCCTGTCGGAGTTGGCCCAGCGGTTCGGCGTAAGCCGTGGCTGGGCGTGGAAGATTTCGGCTGCGCGCAAGCGCACTGGCCGCATCGAACGAGTCGGCCATGTTCCCGGTCCGAAACGGCGGGTGGATGAAAAGATTTTGGCCGCTCTGCTGCAGGCTCGCGCCGATGCGACCTTGCCGGAGCTACAGGCCGGTTTGGAAAGCAAGTCCGGCCTTCGCTTCAGCACGCAGCACTTGTGGCGGGTGGTGAAGCGGATGGGCTTCCGGCTCAAAAAAAGTCGCTCCACGCCAGCGAGCGCGACACCCAAGAGAACCGCAAACGGAGGGAAGAATTTGTTGCAACCCTTCGCGGCATCTCGCCGGAGAAGCTGATTTTCCTGGATGAAAGCGGCGTGTCCACGCAGATGACGCGGCTCTATGCGCGTTGCGTGGGAGGAGCGCGTATCGCCGAAGCCGCGCCGCACGGCAACTGGAAGATGCTGACCATCCTGGGCGCGATGAGCACCCGCGGCATGATCGCCACCATGACCGTCGAAGCAGCCACCGACCGGGAAATATTCTTTGCCTATCTGGATAAGGTCTTGTGCCCGAAGCTGCAACCCGGCGATGTGGTGGTGCTGGACAACCTCAGTTCGCACAAGGTCAAGGGCGTGCGCGAAAGGATCGAGGCGGTGGGAGCCAGGCTGCTCTATCTGCCGCCCTACTCGCCCGACCTGAATCCGATCGAAAAGGCCTGGGCCAAACTCAAGCAACTGCTGCGTGCGGCAAAGGCAAGAAGCAAAGAAGCTCTCGACCAGTCCATCACCGAGTTCCTCCCCAAGCTCACATCCGATGACGCCATCGCATGGTTCAGACTTCCGTTCTCCGCTCTATAGAAATAGGAGAGATGCTCTAGAAGGGGGCGGCGCGGTTATGACGCAGGCAAGAAGATCAAAGGCCGCAAGCGCCACATCGCGGTAGACACGCAAGGAAACCTGCTGGCCGTGGTGGTGCATTCGGCAGGCATCCAGGATCGAGTCGGCGCGCGGGCCGTGATGATGCGCCTGTTTCGCCGCTTCGACTCCATCACGACGATCTTCGCCGATGGCGGCTACACTGGCAAGCTGATCGACTGGGCGAAGGAGATGTTCGGCTACCGCGTGAAGGTGGTCAAACGTAATGAACTGCATAAATTTCAGGTGCTGCCCAAACGTTGGATCGTCGAGCGAACCTTCTCCTGGCTCAATTGGTCGCGCCGTCTCAGCAAAGACTACGAACTCCGCCATACTTCAGCAGAATCCATGACCTATATCGCCTTCGCACACATGCTCCTGCGTACATCCACCTAGTTTTTAGACAGCTTCTGAGGGAATGTTGAGGACTTGTGCAGACCTTCCTTAAAGTAATGTGCGCCAGCCTTACTCCACCGGCAGCCGTGCCTTGTACCCGTCGCGCGCGATCACCGAGTACTTCAGCGGCTTGCCCTTTTCGTCCTGCATCTGCAGCGGGTGTCCTTCGTTATCCACCAGGATGACCTTCACCTTGCGGTAGCTGCCGTCGTTGGCCGGGTTGGTCGGCCGGTAGGTCAGCAGGTACTGGTTGCGGATCGAGTTGTTGATCGCTGCGAAGTCGTTCGGCAGTTCGCCCTGGAAGAGCGGCGAGAAGCTCAGTCCGCCGGTCATCTCGGCAAAAGTCTTCAGTTGGTTCTGCGCCTGCAGGTAGTTCATCTCGCGCATCCCGCCGCCGACGCTCATCTCGTTGGCCAGCGCGCCGGTGCCGATGGTGAAGATCGTCACGTTCGGCGTCGCCTTGATCTTGGCCAGGATCTTGTCCAGCGTGATCTTGGAGAACGTATCGCGCCCGGTCCCGATCAGCAGGATGTATTTGCGTCCATCGATCCGGCTGGTGCGGTCCAGCGTCTCATACAGTGCGTCGAACATGTCCGTATCGGAGAACCCCGGCAGCGTCAGCGAGTTCAGGCTCTCGGCGATCACGTCCTTGTTGTTGGTAAAGTCGCTCAGAATGTGGGTTTGTAAGTCGTACGTCATCACGGCCACATAGTCGTCCGGCCGCAGCGAGCGGAAGAAGCCAACCGACGCCGTGCGCATCTCGTTGATGACGTCCCAGGAGTTGGCCGCGAACTCCAGCAGCATCACCGCCGTGATCGGTGTCTGCCCGATGCGCACCGTGTCCACCTTCTGCTCCACGCCATCTTCCAAAACCAGAAAGTTCGCAGCCTTCAGCCCCGGTACGAACTGGTGGTTCTTGTCCAGAATCACGCTCACGTCCAGGTTGACCACAGGAACATCGACGCGCAGCGAGTAGGTCTCCCCGCCTGGGTTCTTGATCTTCGGCTCGGCCGGCGCGGGCGGCGGCGGCGGCTCCTCAGGCTCCTTCTTCTTCGGAATCACGATCGTTCCGTTGTCGCTGTTGGGGCCAGCCTCGGAGCCGGAGTTCTGGTCAGCCGCCTGGGCAGCCGGCGCAACGGCTGGCGGCGTGGCCGGTGCCTGCGCAGGCGCGGGTATCGTGACCGCAAAAGCCAGCGCCAGAGCGACAATCGGGACCGTCTGGTGGCGGAGAAATCGGGCTGTGGCGGACTGGTTCACATTCGTCATCTGTATCTCAGACTTTACTCCGGTTTAGACGTTCTTCGCCCCGTTCCGGCTGCATACTCAGGAGGAGTCGAAGAACCTGCGGTTGTTTGTTTTATGCTGTCATCAGGAGCGGAGTCTGGCGCGTACTTCGCGCCAGACGCAGTCGAAGGACCCCGATACAACTCACACATCCTCAACCCTTCACCCCTTTCTCCCACAAACGCCCGTCCCTTGCTCTTTCTTACCCCTTACCCCTTACCCCTTACCCCTGTTTTCTTGTCAAGCCCCTCAACGTCTCAAAATCCCCCTAACCAAGGCCCCATCAACCACTTCCCCAAGAAAAATAGTTGGCATAGTAGTTTTCCTCCACGGCGTATAATTAAATCAGTAAGCAAAACCAAACAGACCCGGCCAACCAGCCGGGTCTTCGCATTTAATCAGCATGAAGCCAGCAAGTCATTGATTCCAGAGATCAAAAAATCTAAGCCCTCTGGAATGAAGATCATGCAGGCTTGATCCAGATCAAGTCCAGACCTAACATGCCTTCTTTGAATATCTTAGGAATTTTAGGGGGGGTATACCCCCCACAAGCAACACCGAGGAGGAACCTCATGACCGACGCAACCGCAACCAATCGGACCTTCGCCTTTACTGACCACTTACCACTGACCACTTACCACTGCCTCTTCGCCTTTGATACGTCTCACGCGCTTAGCGCGAGCTTAACTTCCATTTTATGAATACTTTACGCTTAACCCGCAGGGGGGGCCTCCAGCAAATCGTTAGCTGTTCATCCGATTTCCCGGCTGCATGTGGCGATTCGGAGAGTTGCTTGATGACCCGTCTCTCAGAATCTTGCACAGTAGAATTCTGCTGTGGTGATGTAGCATCTTATTGACAACGCATCAACACGAGTGACAACCATGCCGATAGATTCAACGATTCCAATCGCCGCCAATGAGATCCACGGTCTGGCGGTTTATGCCGCGGGCGCGCAGTTGGTTCCATACAAATACGAGCCGGGCGAACTGAAGACAAACGAAGTTGAAGTCAGAATTTCGCACTGCGGGGTCTGCCACTCCGACATTCACCTCATCGACAACGACTGGGGCCTCAGCCATTACCCCTTCATCCCCGGCCACGAGATCGTAGGCACGGTCTCGGCAATCGGAACGGAAGTGCGCGACCTCGCCATCGGCCAGCGCGTGGGTATCGGCTGGCAGGCCGACAGTTGCGGCATCTGCGAGTGGTGCAGGCGGGGCGACGAGCACCTCTGTGCCGCCGCGCAGCCCACCTGCGTCGGCCGCAACGGAGGCTACGCCGACTCCATCCGCGTCAACTCGCGCTTTGCCATCCCCGTGCCCGATGCGCTGGAGAGCGAGAACGTCGCTCCTCTGCTCTGCGCCGGCATCACCGTCTACTCGCCCTTGCACAACCTCGGCGTGCGTCCCTCCTCGCGTGTCGGCATCATCGGCATCGGCGGACTTGGCCACCTCGGCCTGCAGTTTGCCCGGGCCTTCGGCGCGGAGGTCACCGCCTTCTCCACCTCCACCGACAAGGAGGAAGAGGCGCGCAGGCTCGGCGCGCACCACTTCGTCAACACACGCGACAACGGCGCAATGAAGAAGCTTGCCGGCTCCTTCGACCTTCTGCTCTCCACCGTCGGCGCGGACCAGGACTGGCAGTCCATCGTCAACGGCCTCCGTCCCAAGGGAACGCTCTGCATCGTGGGCGTGCCGCCCTCGCCCGTCTCCATCCACGCCTTTCCGCTGATCGGCGGGCAGAAGTCCATCGCAGGCAGTCCCACTGGCAGCCCGCGCGATCTATACGAGATGCTGGACGTCGCCGCTCGCCACAACGTCAAGGCCATCACCGAGCGCTTCCCCATGGCCAATGCCAACGAGGCCCTCGTCCGCGTCAAGAAGAACCAGGTCCGCTATCGCGCCGTCCTGACTAACTAAAGCGGCCTCCGCTTGCAGCACTCAGAAATTAGTTGTCGTTCTGAGCGAACGAAGAATCTCCGTAGATGATTATCCAGTCTGCTCAGTCAGGATCGCAAAAGCGCCAACTCTGCTCAGTCAGGATCGCAAAAGCGCCAACGGCGCGCCCTATACCAGCATGGGGCGCAGCCCCATGAAGGCCTGCATAATCATCTCCTCGCATTTTGCTCGAAGTGGTAAGGGGTAAAGGGTGCGTGAAGGGGGCTGGGCTTCGGCCACGCCTCTTTTTGTTGGAGGCCGCAGCTCTACGGCTTCGTCGCTTCAAACACCATCTTTACCAGCTTCGCCATCTCGCGCTTGTTGACCGTTTTGCTCGGGCGGTCGCCCTCGACCCGCACCACCACGATAAGGTCGCGCGATGGGACAACCACGGCGAACTGGCCGAGATGGCCTTCCAACCAGAAGCTGCCCGGCGGAAAGACGTACTCGGCACGGCGTCCGGGCGTGGCCGAATCGCCGGTCCACCAAAGATAGGCATATCCGCCGGATTCGGTGTCCGACCAGGGATGCGTCGACTCGGCAACCCACTGCGCTGGGACCACCTGCTTCCCTTCCCAGTTGCCGCCGTGCAGGTAGAGCAGCGCGAAGCGGGCGAAGTCGCGCGCCGACATCCGCATCGTGTAGGCGGCGAAGCGTGACTCCGCGATACGCACGTCGCGGCCGTCGCGAGCGCGGAAGTCCTGCATCCCGATGGGCGCGCCGATCTCCTCGGCCAGGCTCGCGTAGATGGAGCGGCCCACCGCCTTCTCATAAATCGCGCCCAGCGCGTTGAAGTCCCAGTTGTTGTAGTACCAGAAGCTCCCCGGCGGATGGCTGCCGCGCACGGGGCGCTTCTCCTCCATGCCCAGCGTCTCGTATGCCGCCACATGGTAGACGCCGCTGCGCGCCTCCAGCAGCATGCGCACGGTCGCCTGCTTCTCCGCAGGCGTCAGCGACGGCGCATTGTCGTCGATGCCGAGTTTCTCCAGCGTGTCATCGAGGCGTATCTGCCCGCGCGCCACGGCATTGCCGATCAGCGCGCTGAGGAAGCTCTTGCGGCAGGAGTGCAGTTCGGTTCGCGCCGCAATGTCGCCGAACTCCACCACCACGACGCCGTGTTGGATCAGCAGGAACGAGCTCGCCCCGATCTCCTTCGCGTAAGCCGTGGCCGCGTCGGTCCGCGAAACATCCCAGCCTGCGGCAACGGGAGTGGTCTGCGCCCAATCCTTGCCCGGAAATACATCCGTCTGTCGCGCGGAAGCAGCCTGTGGTGTCGCCACTGGTTGTTGCGCCGAAGCGGGCTGAAGGATGCCGATAAGGACCGCGACCGGCAGCAGGCGTACTGTTCTCATCGAGCCATGATAGTACGCTAGGAGACGGACGCGAGTGCCCTACCCACAAAATCATTCTGGGTGCCCCATTCATGAGGTCTCATCGCGAATCGGGTTTCCCAACCAGTCGCACGATCCGCAGGTTTCTCACCTGCATATGGTTCTTCGTCGTCCGAATCCCAAACCATCCTTTCGTATACGGAGCCGCATCGACCATCTCGAAGATCTTCTCGCCATCTCGCCAGTACTGGATCAGCCCGCCATCCGCGACCAGCGTCACCCTCTGGCTCTTGTTCGCTACAATCCCCTTCTCCGGATGCGCTGCAACTGACAAGTCGTTCTCCGGCAGCAGTGGCCGCTCCACCGTATCGCCGATATAGCGTCGAAACCGCGTCGTCGTGTTACCATTTCCGCCCAGCCCCACGTAGTACATCCGCAGCGAGTTATATCCCGCAAACGCCCCACTCCGCGGATGCGCGAAGATGTCCTCCGGCGAAGCCGGGTCCGTCGCCATCCAGAAGCTGTTCAGGTCGCTCACCCTGTCGTTCGCCCCGCCCGCCGACACCGCTGTCGCCTCGTACGAGATCGTCACCGGCCCCTTCAGTTCGTGGCGAAACCACACCGTCACGCCCGCCGGAACGTCGATGTCGAACACGCCATCCTTCGCCGTCACCGTTCCCGGCCTCTCCATCTCGACCTGCCACTCGCCCAGCCCATGCCGGAAGTCATCCGCATACAGCAGCTCTCCGGCTCGGAAGCGCTGATCTGTAGGGCCGCTCTGGCCAACCGCTGTTTGAGTCCATTCAGCCTGCGCAAACGTCATTAGCAGTACGGCACATGCGATCCTGTAACCAGCGAGTTTCATGCGATGGATATGTTTCATAAGTTGTGAACCGAGAATAGCAGCAGGCTCGCTCCGCTTCACAGAGCAACGCCATACGGAGGCCACAAAGATGCGAAACACCCTGTCCCTGCTGCACAAAGTTCTCCTGCTGCATGTGCTTGCCATTGGCTGCGGCCTCCACGCGTTCGCGGCCGGCTCTCCGGTGACACTCACCAGGACGGATGCTGGCTTCACGCTCGCCAACGGAATCCTTACCGTGCAGATCGACGCTCAATCCGCGGCGATTCTCTCCATCGCCTACAAAGGCACGGACATGCTTGGCGTCGGCGACCGCGAGAACGGCTACTGGTCGATGCCCGGAACGCAGCTTCACTTCGGCTCTCACCCCAGCGTCACCGTGCTCGACGATCCCGCAACCAACAACGGCGAGCGCGCAACCATCTCCTGCAAGTTCACCTACGACGGCGGCCCACTCACCGTTCCGGCCAACGTCGATATTCACTACTCGCTCGCTCGCGGCGGTTCCGCTATCTATCTCGAAGCCATCTGGGAGCACAAGCCCGGCTTCCCCGAGCTCTCCTTCCCCGTCGGGCGCTTCGCCGCCAAGCTGAACGACGACGTCTTCGACTGGATGACGGTGGACTCGCGCCGTAACATGCGGATGATCACCGCCAGCGACTGGAACCACGGCACGCAGATGAACATGAAGGAGGCCCGGAGGATGAACACAGGCATCCTCAAGGGCCAGGTCGAGCACAAGTACGACTACAGCGCCATCCAGTTCGACACACCCGCCTACGGCTGGAGCAGCACCGGCAAGCACGTCGGACTGTGGGTCGTCACCGCCAACGCTAGCTATATGAGCGGAGGCCCCACCAAGCTGGAACTCGTCACGCATCGCGATGCAACCTTCACCAGCAGTCTTACCGCTCCTGCGCCGCCAACGCTGCTCTATGTCTGGAAGGGCCCGCACTACGGCGGCACGGACCTCGTCGTCGCCAAGGGCGAGCAATGGACCAAGACCATTGGGCCGTTTCTCCTCTACTGCAACTCTGGCGCGACGCCCGATGCGATGTGGTCCGACGCTCTCGCCGAGGCCGCACGCGAGGCACATCGGTGGCCGTACGCGTGGGCGACAGCATCCGATTATCCCAGTGCGAATCAGCTAGGCGGACTCACTGGCCAGATCGTCCTCCACGATCCGCGGGCGCCCAACCAGAAGATGGTCCACCTGCTCGTCGGCCTCACTCACGCCGACTACACGCTGCCCAACGGTCAACTCGTCGACTGGCAGCACGACGGCAAGTTCTACCAGTATTGGACACGCGGCGACGCGCAGGGAAACTTCACCATCGCCGATGTTCGCCCCGGAACTTACACGCTCCACGCCTTCGCCGACGGTGTGCTTGGCGAGTACGCTCAGGCCAGCATCACGATCGACGCAAACAAAATCGTACACGCCGGGAAAATTGTCTGGACGCCTGTCCGCTATGGCAGGCAACTATGGGAGATCGGCACGCCCGACCGCACCTCCGGCGAGTTTCTGCATGGCGATCGCTACTGGCAGTGGGGAATCTACAACCAGTACCCCAAGGACTTTCCGCACGACGTGAACTACGTCATCGGCAAGAGCGATTTTCATAAGGACTGGAACATGATGCAGGTTCCACACGCTACGGACAATACTGGCAGCTCCAGCGGCTCCGCAACCACATGGTCCGTCCTCTTCGACCTGCCCAGGCCGGAGCAGGGCAACGCCACGCTCCGGCTCGCATTTGCAGGCACCGAGGCCCGCAGCCTGACTGTCACCGTCAACAACAAGGTCGTTGGCACGCTCACCGATCTCCCCAACACCAGCGCAATCCATCGCGACTCAGACCGCGGCTTCTGGGAAGAAAAGGATGTGCTCTTCGACGCCTCGCTTCTGAAACAAGGCAGGAACGTATTGCAACTCACGGTCCCAGCCGGTCCCGTCATGAACGGCGTACAGTACGACTACCTCCGCCTTGAGGTTAATGAGGAAACTTCGCCATCCCGGGCCAACCCAGCGAAACCCCTCCCATAATCCTGTTCCACACTGCCCTGCTCCGGCGCGCCCGATGACCGTGCGGTGTTACTATTCTCTCCGCCGGAGTTGCACGATGCGCAATCGTCGACACACACCGCTGATGCTCATTGCCGCCGTGCTCCTCGTTCCATTTATCTTCCTGCGCTCATGCTCCCGGAGGCGCATTCCCACGCCCCGCCCCGCCAGATCGAGCAGCTACGAATTGTCAGGAGGCAGCCCAATGTCCTTTGCCATCCACTCAACCGCATTCCCCAACGGCGGCCCCATCGCCGCGCGCTATACCTGCGATGGCGCCAACCTCTCGCCCGCCCTGAACTGGGACGGCGTCCCACCCGAAGCGCAGTCCCTCGCCCTCATCGCCGACGATCCCGACGCACCCGCCGGCACCTGGACCCACTGGCTCCTCTGGAACATTCCCGCCCGCGCCATGCTCCTCGCCGAGAACGCGCCCAAAATCGAACTGCTCGACAACGGTGCCCGCCAGGGCATCAACGACTTCAACCGCATCGGCTATGGCGGCCCATGTCCGCCGCCCGGCAAGCCCCATCGCTACTTCTTCCGGCTCTATGCGCTCGACGCCCGCCTCGACCTCAAGCCCGGTGCCAGCCGCAACCAACTCGAGCTCGCCATCAAGCCGCATCTCCTCGCCATCACCCAATGGATGGGTACCTACAAGCGCTAGTACCACAGTTATAGATCGCGGATTTCGGAGGGAGCAAGAGGCTTTACAGGCTGCTGAAAAAGGCTGTTTTCATTTGTACTGTCTGAGGGACTGTTTCTGCACGGCGATTTAATTTATGACAGAGGGATGCGCGGAACAGACGAGAAGCA
>Ga0224529_1000917_pt1 | contig 20154 bp, 17 predicted proteins | sample CBST50metaG_FD_179893 | JGI IMG/M metagenome (GOLD analysis project Ga0224529, IMG submission 179893) | Peat soil microbial communities from Stordalen Mire, Sweden - C.B.S.T50 | ecosystem: Environmental > Terrestrial > Soil > Wetlands > Peat | place: Sweden: Norrbotten County, Stordalen Mire... | reverse complement strand
CACCCGAGCGTTCACAGTATTTACGGGCCGGATCTATATGCACCGATCGAGGAAGAAAGCCTGCCGGTTGACATCGAATGAATAGCGGACAGATTGGGGAGCGAAGATGAGCCGCCACTTGGATTCCAGCATCCTCACTGATGTTCTGGAATCGAGAGGCGCGCTCCATGGAAAGAAGGGACGCTTGAGCGTACCTCAAGCGTCCCTTCTTTCCATGGAATCTCATGAAACAACGTCATAGTGGGAGACATTGTTCACATATTCTCAGTAGGTATACCTCAAAAAGGGATGTCGTCGTCGGAGATTTGGGCGGACTGTGCGTATTCGTCCGGTGCGCCAGCGGCTGTGGCTGGAGGCCGCTGATCAAAGCTGGCTGAGGAACTGCCAGAGCTGGAGGAGCGGTTGTAGCTGCCTCCACCTCCGGGCGCGCCCTCGTCACGGCCACTCAGCAACGAGAGATCAAAAACTACGATCTCTGTCTTGTAGCGCTTCTGCCCAGACTCCTTGTCGTCCCAGCTGCGAGTCGAGAGCTTGCCCTCAACGTAAAGTTTGGAGCCCTTCTTGACGTAATCGCGAACGATTTCGGCGGTGCGCTTGAAGGCCACCAGGTTGTGCCACTCGGTGCGATCCTGCCAGTTGCCAGCCTGGTCTTGGAACCGGTCGCTGGTCGCCAGACCAAATGTGGCAACGATCGCGCCGCCGGCAGTGGAACGGATTTCGGGATCCTTGCCTACGTTACCTAAAAGAATAACTTTGTTCACGCTCTTGGCCATCTTTTGTGCTCCTGTCGCTTGCTCTAAAGTCCCTAGTGCCAGCCAAATGCTGCTTTGTTCAAGTCGAGGCGAAGCGAATCGTCTGGCTTGCGCGGCTCCCATTTTATCCGCTGAAGCATGGCGTTGGCATGGACTTTCATCTTAACAAATATGGATACGAGGGCGTGGGGCCAGACCTGTAGAGGCTTTGGTGTACAAAAGTTGGAGAGCCGCGCCTATTAGAGCGAAACCAGAGTAACTGTGTCCTGTTGAACTTTGTGCAGGGTTGCCGCTCCCTGATGGTCGCGTCAACTTGAGCGCTGTGGTTTCGGGATACATCAACTCTGGTTTCGCTATAATCTGGCTTTCAAATCGCGCCTGCGATCCCACTCGCCACCTGCGATCGGGCGCTGGCGGCCTTTGGCTCGCCAAGCCAGCAATCCTGCTTTCCCACGCGTTCGCAAAGAGCGCGAATGGGTGGGTAAGCAGAGTTTTCTAAGATATTATCCGTAAATAGATACAGTCTATCTCCAGCAAATGATGGCGCAGACGAGAGAAAGTAGCGCAACGTAGCTGGCCTCTGTCTTTTCGAAGCTGACCAGCAATTTGCGGAACCGATTGATCCACGAATGGGTTCTCTCCACGACCCAGCGGCGAGCTTTGAATCCTGGATCGGTCCGCTTTTCATGGGCATCTTCACGTCGTTGTTTGATGTGCGACTTATAGCCCCGTTCAACAACCGCATTCAGTGCAGGCGCGCCCTTGTAGCCCGCATCGGCGCAGAGATTGTACTGCCCGGCTCGACCCGGCATCTCCATCACGATCTGGTCCAGGTGGCCTCAAGCAGTTTTACGTCATGCGTGTTTGCGCCGCTGGCGACGAGCGATAGCGGGACCCCAACTCCGTCGACCAACAAGCTTCGTTTGCGCCCATTTTTTTCCTCGATCCGTGGGGTTTGGCCCCACGCATTCGGTCGCCAGCGGTGCTTTGTGCATTGCGCCGTCAATACTCTGCCAGTTCCATGCGATGGCTTCCATCTCGTCATACTCGGCCAGTCCAGATTGCCACAGACGGAGAAAGAAGCCCGCCTGCTGCCACTTCTGAAAATGCAAATGTACGGCACTGGCGCTGCCAAACTCGCGTGGAAGCGCCTTCCATTGGCAGCCCGTGCGCAACACGTAAACGATGGCGGAGAAGATTTGACGCGGCGGCATGGGCTTGCGGCCGCCTCTAGGCTTGCGAAGATAAGCGCGACTCGCTGGCCGCTGCGGAACAGGAATCAATGGCTCAACTTTCGCCCAAAACGCATCCGAGACAGTCCATGACTTGATCTGAGGCATCCTGAAATATATCTTCCCCCAGTTGGTCCCTCACAATACATGATCCTCACCGTCGAGTATCAAGATTATCACTATTTACGGATATGCTCTTAGTACAACTTCTCCATCGCGGAGAACGCATAACTGCGCCGCCGCCTTCCGCTGGCCAATCCGTTCCTGGGCGCGAGACAAACATGCTTCATCGACACTCATTGTGCAGAGTCCATTTGGGAGGCTGCTCATCTGTACCCGCCTCTCCAGCGTGTTAGGGCTCTCTCGGCAAAAGGAATGGCGCCTTGCAAGGGCACTCGCTGAGTACATTATCCGCCAAACCACCCACCGAACCCGATTACTCCCGAAAAGTCGCCTTAACCGGCCAATCTCTGCCCGTTTTCATGGTGTGCGCAGCTTGCGCGCCTCGTGGAGGATTTTTGTGAGGCGGTTGGCAAGCCGGTCGAGGCATGTGCGCGAGGTGCTTTCTGGGAGTGGGCGGCGGAACATCTCCAGCACGTGTTGCGCGGCTAGCAAAGAATCGATTACGCCGTCGAGACCGGCGCGAAGCTGCGGGGACGACGTCTTCGGCTGCGGTATCAGGTACTTCGGATGGGAACGAGCCTGATGGAACTCGCGCTGGAGATCGGTCAGGGCCACATCCACGTAGCGCATGGTCATCTCGGGATTGGTGTGGCCGAGTAACTTCATCAAGACAGGAAAGCTGACACCGGCACGGAGCATTTCCGTGGCGTAGGTGTGTCTGAATTGGTGCGGGACGATGCCGGTGGAGAGACCGAGGGAGAAGCAGACCTGATGCAGGTAATCGCGCAGTTGACGGACAAGGGCATTTTTGCTGCTTGGACGTGCCAGCAGCCGTCCGTCGGCGCGGGGAGGATCGAGGGAACGAAAGAAGCGAAGCCGTTGGACGAGTTCACCCACCGAAGCATCGATGGGGACCATGCGTTCGGTTTTGAGCTTGCCAAGCGGGACATGAATCGCCCATTCGCCGGGCGCAAGAGCGCGCAGGCAATCGTAGGACAGGTCGGCGCATTCACCGATGCGCATGCCGGTATGGCGGATCAACAGGAAGGCGTTGGCGCCCAGATCGTTGCGGCGCAAGAACTCCTGCTGCAGTGTCTGGTCCTGTTCAGTGGTGAGCGGCCGCGGAAGTCTCTGCGGAGCGCGTGGGATGTCTTCGCGGCGGATGAGGCGCGCCAGTTCAAATTGCTGGTTCGACCATGCCAGTTCGTTGAAGACGCATCGGAGAGCGATAAGTCGGCCGATGCAGGTCCCGGTCGCCAGTGGCGGCGTTTGCGAGCGCAAGCGGGACATCCAACCCAGGATATGGGGATCACGGCGTAGTTGGTCCAGACGCGTGACCTCGGGGTGCGCTGCAGCGAGATAGCAGAGGAAGTTACGCACGGTTGCGTCGTAGCTACGAGCGCTTCCGGGACCGAGCGCAGTACAGAGGGACTCAACGGCTCGCTCGAAGAGGCGCAGCAGGGGATGTTTAATGCGGGGCCGGCGCGGGCGGCTCATGAGGGGTTCCCTGGAATCGGGCGGATGCACTGCGCCACTGCGCGGACATACTGCAGGTAGACATCCTGCGGTGTTACCTGCACATAGCGCAGCGTAGTTTCGATGTCCGCGTGTCCCATCAGCTTCATGAGAGCCGGAAGGCTCATACCGGCGCGCACCATATCCGAGGCAAAGGTGTGCCTAAAACGGTGCGGGTTGGCAAGCTGGATGCCGGTAGTCTGACGATGGTAGCGAAACAGGGAGCGCAATCCAGCAGGAGTCATGCGTGTTCCGTGAGCGGGTCCTTTCAGCACGACGAACAGCGCGGCAGAACATGGGTTGGGCCGTTCCAGATGCAGATAGTGATCGAGCAGCTGAGTGGTTTCCGGCGCCAGGGGGAGGAAGCGCAACTTGCCGCCCTTGCCGCGCACGCGCAACTGGGCTTCGGACAGCAACACATCTTCCGGGTTCAGAGCCAACACCTCGCCGGAGCGCAGCCCATGCATGAGCATCATGCCCACGATGGCCAGGTCGCGCGCGGTATGAAAGCTGGCCCAGAAGCGCGCCACTTCATCGACGGAGAGCGGCACAATGTTGAGCTTGGGCTGCTTCACACGCAGCCTGCTTATCGCCACGCGCGGGCGGCCAAGGCCCATAGGCTTGCGTTGCAGGAAAGTCTGTTGAAACCCATGAGCGACTTGGCTGGGAGCATCCGGGAACGCGTTGCGAAGGGCGCGATCGACATCGGCAAGGCGCTCGTTGATGCTGGCTGCGGAAGGCCGCGGTTGCAGGCTGGACTGGAAACGCAGATAGTCCAGCAGGGTCGATTCGGTAAGGTCTGTCGCCGTTATCTCGGCGGTGTGATGGATGCTCTCCCACCAGCGCACGAAGTGCAACAAGTTATATGCGTAGATGCGCAGGCTGGTGTTCGCAAGACGCCGGACATACTCGCGATCCAGATAACTGTTAACCCAATCGACTCCTTGACCGGTGCTTTGCTCGACCACGTGAAACGGGCTGTGTGAGCTGGCTACGTCTTTCTGGAAGAGGACTTGGAACTTCATGGCTGAGCTGCCTCCAGCAGCGACTGGAACTGTTGCGCATCTCCGCCCTGGACAAAGAAGGAGTTTGGATCGTGCCCTTGTGGCAAGAGGACGCGGCGAGTGGCAATACCCTTCGCAGCAAGACGCTGAGCCAACTGCACGGCGGCCTGCTGGCCGCTCTGGTTGGTATCGACATCGAAGGTGAGATAGACGGTGCGCCGGCCATCGCACAACTGGCGGAACTGATCCGCGTTGAGATGCGTTCCCAGCGAGCAGGTGACGTTGTGAAAGCCCGCCTGCCTTAGCGCGGCATAGTCGAACAGGCCCTCGACCAGAATCACCTCGGGGCGGTGCCGAGCCTTCTCCCATGCATATAGGCCACCCTTGGTGCCAGGCAGGAAGCGATGAGCGAAGGCGGCGCCGATGCTGCGGCCGTAGAGGTTGACGATGTGTTCGCCCTGGCGCAGCGGGAAAACGATGCGTTGATAGAAAGCGTCGGAACCGTTCCCGTTGAGAAGGCCAACTTGCCGCAGCAGATCGAAGGTGTAACCCTGTGCCGTGAGATAACGGCGCAGACTTCCACCGGGAGCATAACCGATATCGAGTTCCCTGATCAGGGCTGGATCCCGCAGTCCGCGCTTGTTGAGATAGCTCAGTGCCTCGGGGTAGTTACCGAGTTGCTGCTGATAGTAAGTGGCTGTCGACTCAAGCACGACGGAATCATCGACTGCAGGAGTAGTCTGCGGATCGAGATGAGCGAGGCTCTGGCGGAACGACAGACCGCGCGCCAACTGGACGAAGCGAATAAGATCGCCGCCTTGGCCGCAGCCGTGGCAGTAGAAGACATCCTTGCGCGTGTTGACATAGAACGAGGGATGGGTCTCCTCATGCAGCGGACAGAGTCCGACAAACTCGAATCGACCCGAAGGATGACCAGTCCAGTCATGCTGCTGTAGATACTCAATCAGCCGCGTCCGCCGCTTGAGTGCATCGACGTCTTCGCTCACGGCGCTCTCTTGCCTCCGGAACCCAGCGTAGAAGCAGGACGCCGGCAATCCCAGGCAAGGATGGTGGGTGGAAGGGTTTTTCTCAAAGACGCATGGGCCAGAGTATTTGCAGAACCGGAGTTATCCAGGCCAATGGTCCAACTTCGTCATGATCCTCACGGCCACAATCCAGCCAATGAGCTACACGGCTGACGGACTGACTGAGGAACGAGAGAGCCGGTTGAGAGGAGTCCAGGCCGCTCGACCATCGCCGCATCGTGGAAGTATCCGGCAACCGATCGGGGTCCTTCAGCGTGGGCAATGCCATCTCCCAGGAGCAGTGCTCCACAAAGCGCCGCAACAGCGCCTGACAACGCGCCACCAGGCTGTAATGCGTGTAAGGAAGAGAGAGCAGCGGAAGGAAGGTGAAGGTCGTCCCGCAATCAACACAGCGTCCGCGATGGATCCAAATCCAGTCGTGATGCTCGTCGTGGGCCTGCTTGCGGCGGCGTCCATGGCCGACAATCGAATCTCGTTTACAGACCGGACACCGGCGTATGATGTTCTCGTCGCAGTCTTCCGCCCAGTCGGTCTGTAGCTTGCCTGGCGGGACGGAAACTGGGATAAAGAGGATCGTAGCCTCAAAGGGACTCCGCCACGACGTTGACCTGCCAGGATCTGAAGCCGCGGCGGAGCCCCGCCTCCTGAAGAAAAACCAACTGAAAGAAAATATAGCTTCTTATCTACGACCTTCGCGGCTCGATCAAAGGAGATTGGCCGGTTAATTTCGCCTTGGCGACACGAATCACCGGTGTGGGGCCGTCATCAATGGTTCCCGTTGGGAACGGCGTTTGCGAGGAGTAAAACTGGTTTCTGCACCGAATCTCTTCTGTATCATTTATTTGGGCCGTTCGGGATAGTAGACCTTGGCTTACTTTGTGGAACGGAACCGAGCACGGATGAAGCAATTCCCGAAAGGTGGAGTTTTCGGCTTTCGGTGAAGCAGAGTGCACATAAAGAATCGCGCTGGATCCCGGGGCCCGATCTCCTCGCGTCAGGCGATCCGATTTTCCAAATGCCGTATAATCTGGATTTGCAACCCAACAATGTGGCAGAGGTTCCGCTTGTATGACGAATCGGGTACCGGTATGTCTCCTTTTTCTTCTGCTCTCATTCTTGTCGTTCGTCGTCCTCTCCGGTTGCTCTGGTGAGTCCAGTAACTCGGGCGGCGGGTCGTCCTCCCCAGCGCCGATCGTCACCAGCATTTCTCCGTCGAGCGTGTCCGCTGGGTCGCAGGCGTTTACTTTGTCTGTCAACGGCAGCAATTTCCAACCACAGTCAGTGGTCAAATGGAACGCAAACGCACTCGCAACGACCTACACGAACTCATCCGCACTTAACGCCGCCGTTCCCGCCAGTCTCATCGCAGCGGGGACCACCGCGAACATCACCGTAGCGAATCCCGACGGTCAAATATCTACTGGAGGCGCCGCTTCGCGGCAAGTCTCGGTCACCAACCCGGCACCAGGTTTATCAATAATTGCACCCCAATCGCTTTACGCAGGCTCGCCGGACACGACCTTTACCCTCACCGGTACAAGCTTCATTCCGTCTTCGATGGTCAATGCCGGTTCAACCGCACTCAGCACCACCTTCGTGAACGCCACCCAAATCACCGCCCTTGCGCCGGCGGCACTTCTGGCGTCCGCAGGCTCTTTGAGCTTTTCCGTCTCAAACCCGCCACCCGCCGGTGGCAGCTCACAGAGCCTCAATGTCACGCTTCTTCAACCACCGGCGAAGCTCGCTACGCTGTCACCTTCAACGGCCACGGTTGGACCGTCCCCTGTAACCGTTACGCTGACCGGCAATTACTTTACACCTTCCGCTGTCGTTTACATCAACACCTATACAGCCGCGGCCACCACGTACGTCTCTGCAACTTCTCTTCAGTTCACAATTCCGGCACAGTTCTTAACGTATACGGGCAATCTCACCGTCACAGTCAGAGATCCCGCGTCGCAGAACTTTTCATCGAATGCGCTCACATTTGAGGTCGTGAATCCTGTACCCGTGCTCAACAGCATATCGCCCAGCTCGGTTACGGCCGGCGCGCCGGACTTTAGTCTTACACTCACCGGCAGTAGTTTTGTCTCGTCCGCAACGGTCCTGGTCAATGGTGCAGCTACGCAGCCGACTTCATATCCTTCCGCCAACAGTACCTCGGTCATGATTCCGGCCAGTGCTGTCTCTGCCGTCGGCACCGTCCAAATTGCTATCTCGAACCCGGCTCCCGGCGGTGGCGCCTCGGCAACGCAAACGCTCGATGTCATCAGCGCCGCCAACCGCATCCGAACTTTGAACCTCAGTGCCGCAGACCTCGGCTGGGACTCGGCGCACAATCTGCTTATCGCATCAACTCTCTCCAACTCTGCCAACGATCCAAGCAGCATTGTTGCCATCGATCCCCTTCAGGGCACAGTAATTACCGCGCAGACTCTTCCGAGTCAGCCCGCCGGAATTTCGGTCACCGATGACGGCAGCTATGTCTACCTCGCACTCCCTTCCACCGGACAGGTCGAGCGCTTCAAGCTTCCATCGCTCACCCCGGACATAACCTTCGCTCTCGGCAATGACGGCAACGGCAGTCCCTATACGACCTCCTTGGTAGCCGCCGCTCCCGGAGAGCCCCACACCGTTGCCATCTCGCGCAACTCGGATAGCTCCGTACCTGGCGATGTTGTTGTATATGATGACGGGGTTGCCCGTTCCAATATCGCTGTCCCCACAGGCTTTGGTAACTTTTACGGCACCCTCACTTGGGGTGCCAGCGCCACCACGCTCTATGGCACCAACCCCGCCATCTCCACTGCAAACCTGGACACCTTCTCCGTCGACAGCAGCGGTGTGACTCTCTTGAGCAACCGGTTCAATGTACTTGGCGAGTTCGTCCGGAATCTCGCCTTTGACACCAAGACCGGCCACCTCGTCGACGGCTATGGCAACGCAGTGAACGCCGCGACCGGCCACTACGCGGGGCAGTATCAAGTACAAAACACCATCACCTACGAACAGAATCCCTTTGCGCTGGACACCACCCAGCGCGTCGTCTTCTACCTGAACGTCGAGGCCTTCTACACCGACAATCAGCCAGGTGGCACCTATATCCAGGCCTTTAACCTCGATCAGTTCAATTACATGAATTCGATGCTCGTCTACGGTCTCAGCGGAGGTTCCACTATCATCCGCTGGGGGAGCAGCGGCCTCGCCATCAATGGCTCCTCACAGATCTACCTCATAGACGGTTCGTTCGTCGCTCCCTCAGGCATCTCCTCGTCCGTCGGTGGCTATGTTGCTCCCTCGCCAACCCTCACCTCTGTCAGTCCGGTCTCAGTCACAGCTGGGAGTCCTGACGTGCACGTTACGCTCACTGGCCGCGACTTTACCGCGGCCTCAGCGGTTACCTGGAATAACCAGACTCTGCCCATCGACTCCGTAGCCGACACTCAGATCGTCGTCACGATCTCTGCTTCGCTGCTGACGGACGCTGTTGCGAGCGGCATTACAGTCACCAACGGCCCGGGAAGCGGCACGTCCAACTCGCTCGGTTTCACGGTTCTTCCAAACCTGGGTTCGGGAGCCCAGATCAGCGTCCTTGACATTTCGGGCAAGGACCTCGTTTGGGACAGCGCGCGCAACCTGCTCTACGTCGCAGTTCCTGTCAGCGACCCCACATTTCCTAACACCATTGCGGTGATCGACCCGACCAAGCCGGCTATCAACCAAACAGTTCCCATTGCCGACGCGCCAACCGCGCTCTCGCTCTCTGACAACGGCCAGTACCTTTATTCTGCCTTTTCCGGACAGGCCATCGTGCAGCGATACGCCTTGCCGTCTTTTTCGCTCGATCTCACCATCCCGACTGGCACCGGATACTCGGCGGACGTGGCGGGAACTGTTGGAAGCTGCACTTTCCCCATCGACGTGAAGGCCGCACCCGGCGCGCCTGAGACGATTGCGGTAACACAGGGGAACGTCAATTACGATCCCAGCGGATGCGGCGGCTTGGCAATCTACGACAACGCTACCCCGCGTCCCGATACCATCTCGTGGCCCTCCGCTGAGTTTACCTCGCTTGCTTGGGGCGCCGATGCCACCGCCCTCTTTGGTCAGGCTGACCCATGCTGCACTTATCAAGACCTCTTCGGCGTTCCTGTCTCGTCATTCGGCGTCTCGGCTGTGAATGTGCTCAACAGCGGCTACCTTGGTTCTCGGGTCCATTATGACTCTGGCACAAAACTGCTCTACAGCGATTCCGGCATCATTACAAATCCAGTTGGCCCAGCTCAAGTCGGAACGTTTTCGGCCAGCGGCATCGTTGTCACGGATTCGACTCTCAACCGAGCCTTTGTCCTTACCCCATCGGGTACGAGCAACTATGGCCTGTATTCGACCTCCTACACGCTGGACATCTTCAACCTCAATACGCAGGTTCTGGTGAACTCAATCGTGATTCCCGATGTTCTCGGATATCCAACTCGAATGGCTCGCTGGGGCTCGAACGGTCTAGTCTTCGTGACGACCGGAGAGCCTTACTCATCGGGCTCTGCCGGGGTTCTTTATCTCCTCCAGGGCGCAAGCATTTGAGGTCTGCCATAGGCGGTCCCGGTTGGATTAAGATGCGATTACAGGCCTTGCGGATGAATCGTATCCATCCGCAAGGCACTTAGAATAGCTCAATGGATGGTCCTTCTTGGAAGCTATCCGAGCCGTTTCCGGCCACGGCAAGGTGGGTAGCAGTTTGACTTGCCATATGATATTTGTTGAGATTATCTGCAAGCATCTGATCGAATGTTATATCTGGTTGCCCAGTCCAGGCTGGATCGCCAGGCATTGCCGACAACTTTTGCAAATGATCGCGCATTTCTATGAGAGCGCTCTGTACATGCTCCATCCTTTGCCGCATAACGTCTTGAAACTGCATATGCCCCAGCACTTGCAGCAATCGATCTTCCATCTCCTTGTGACCTGTTTCTACACCGTGAAGGACCTCTAGCAACAAGTGCGTTCCATTACTGAACTGCTGTTGGATCTCGGCCAATTGCTGGACCATATCCCGCATTTCGCCGCCGTCGGACAGGTTTTCGAGCGTAGTTTTGACGTCGCCTCCTACTTTGAGCGTTTTATCCACGGCTGCGTTGATCGAGTTGGCAATGTTATCGGCGGCGTCCGCAGTTTTTTTCGAGAGCGCCCTGACTGCGCCTGCAACCACCGCAAATCCGCGACCGGCCTGGCCGACTTTTGCCGCCTCGATCTCAGCATTTAGTGCCAGGAGATTGGTCTGCGTTGCGATGGATGTAATGACGGCAATCAGCGGTTTCAACGCTGCTACTTCGTTTCCCAATCCCAGGATGGCCTCAATGTTGTGCCGCAGATCGTGAGCCTGAAACTGCAAGTGCGTTTCAACCAGAGCGATCAACTCCTGGCTCTGCCCGACACGCCGGGTGACATCGGTCAGGTTCGTGCCACTCCGAATGGAGTCCCCGATGCGGCTGCTCTGCCGGCTGGACTGCGCGTTGAGAATATTAAGACTCTCGATCGCCGCCAATACTTCACTTTCTGACTCCGCAAGAGACCCGCCTATCTGCTCGTGCATGACATCGATGTAAGGCTTGGAGTTCTTGATGTCCGTCGCTACAAATGCATAAATCTTCAGAATCGGACTCGCTTGATCGCTAGAAAGTCGATCAGACTCGGATAACTCGGAAGCACCACGTTTAGCTAGCCTCCAATTCACCCACTCGATGGTGAGCAGAGGGACAAAGTTCAAAAGCGCCAGCGCCTTGGCAATCCAGATCCAATTCGAAATGGCGGTTATCTCTTGAGTACAGGCCAGGGCCACACAAAGCAGTACATTGCACAAGATCCCAATAGCCGCTGAAATGAGTAGCCGATTATGAACACAGCGAAGCCGTGGTTCACGATTCATCACAGGCTCGTCCCCCTTGTTCCCGCGGTGGCAGGTGCATTCGAAGCGTGGTCTGAAGTCGATTTGGAAGCACCGGCATCATGATCCTACGCTCCTGGCAAAACTTGTTTGATTACTTTAATCAGATCATTGCCGGCGATTGGCTTAACCAACCATCCGGTCGCTCCAAGGCGCTTGCCCTCCGCACGCTTGGAGACTTCACTCTCAGTGGTCAGCGTGAGAATTGGGAAAAAACGGCAGCCAGGCAGCACACGCACTTTCTGAATCAATTCAAGCCCTCCCATGACCGGCATATTGATGTCGGTAAGGATCAGGTCGGGTTTGAGTCCGGCTTTCAATTTGTCGAGTGCAGCCTGGCCATTGTTGGCGGTTTCCACTTGAAAACCGCCGATGGACAGAGCACTCTTGAGACTCATAATCATGGTTGCAGAATCGTCAACGATGAGAACTGTGATTGCCATGTTACCGTCCTTCTGTGGCGGGTAAAAGTACGGCTTCAAGCCAGGTACGTAATTCCCGGGCTTGCGGCCATTTCTCGATGCAGGGTTTGGCCACTATGAGCACTTGAAGATTGACGGTGTGCAGATGTGTGCAGGCAGCAAGATCTACCTTTGTGGCGGGCTTCTTCTGCAAGGCTTCGAGTAGAGCCTCGGCCTCATCCACGCGCACAATATCTCGAAAGACTACGCGATTATTTTGAAATTCGATTGGCATTAGACGATCTCCCGGATATTCAGAATCATCAGTACGGATCCATCTCCCATCAGCGCCGAACCAGACCAGATAGAGAGATCGGACAGAAAGCCAGAAAGTGGTTTCTGGATCACACCGAGGGTTTCTCGGAAACCGTCCACGAGCAAGCCCACGGCTTCCCCGCCTGCTTGAACTAGTAATACAGCCAGTTCATCGTCGACGTTTGCTCTCGGTTCAGCGGCGATTCCCAATCGGTCATTGAGCGCTTTGAGTGGAACAACTCGTCCACGCAAGACGGCTGTCATGTTCTGTTTGATCCGATGAATGGAGTTCCTTGGAACCCGCACAGTTTCCATAACATGATCCATAGGTACACCGAAGAGCTGGCCATCGGATTCGATCACCATTACTTGAGTAATAGCCATCGAAAGGGGCAGCGAAATGCGGATCGAAGTACCCTTGCCCGTTTCGCTGTCCACTGTGACCGTGCCATTCAGTTTTTGGACTGTCGTGCGCACGACATCCATCCCTACGCCGCGGCCAGAGAGATCGGTCACAACAGCGGCGGTTGAGAATCCCGCAGCAAAGATCAGATTGATCGCTGTGCGATCGTCCATCCGCTCCATCGTGGACTCATCGATTAGCCCTTTCTCGTAGGCCTTGCGCTTGATGGTCGCCGGGTCGATACCCTTACCATCGTCGATGACCTCGATTACCACGCGATCGGCCTGTTGTGCGGCGCGAATAATAATTGTTCCGGAAGCCGGTTTGCCCACGGTCTGCCGCACTTCAGGAGTTTCCAGACCATGATCGAGACTGTTGCGCACGATATGAATCAGCGGGTCGGCCAAAGCCTCAACGATGTTTTTGTCGGCCTCCGTTTGCTCGCCTTCAAGTACCAGTTGCACTTCCTTGCCGAGTTTGCGTGAGGTGTCTCGAACCAATCTCGGAAAGCGTTGGAAGACGCTCGAAACTGCCATCATCCGTACTTGCATGATGGCATCCTGCATTTCGTCGGCAATGCGATTCATGACCGAGTGCTTTCCTTTGATCTCGCGGGAGAGCTCGCGCACACCATACTGTGTCTCGGCCCGCTGAGCCAGATAAGGCAGGGCGTTTTTCTCGACTACGAGTTCTCCGATTAGATTCATCAGGCGGTCGATCTTGGCCTGATCGACCTTAAGGCTGCGCGGGCCGTTATATGTGTCCTCGGCGCGGCGGCCAAACTTGATGCCATCGACTTCGGCGCGCATGTCCGCGGCGTTTGTCGCGTCAGTGGTTTTCTCCTCGGAATTGGACTCGCTCTGATTCACAGTTGAGCAAGGAACGGATTTTGCAGTGAACTGGTCCTGATGGACATCCAGCCACTCACGCAGAGGGAGGGCGCTTGCAGAGGCCAAAGCCGCTGCAAGCGCGGCTTCAATCTGGACTTCTAACTCGGGATTGCCTGCGGATTTTGCGAGGTTCTTGAGTACCTCAGCAACCGCTTTGAGCCTTCCGGTCTGCCAGTCTGGATGATCGTCCAACGCGAGGATTTTCTGCTGTGCTGCCAAAATGCGGGCAAGCGCGGTGGTAGCTTCAATAGATTCCGAGCTGCAATTCTCCCCACGCTCAGGCTTGAGTTCGGAAATCGCCAGCCATGATGGATCGACAGCGACAAACTCCACTTGATCTGGTGCGTAGCGAAAATACTCGGCCAGTTCTTCGTGGAATGCAGCTGTCAGCAGATGAAATTTCAGCGAACACCGATAGGTATCCAACTCGGTGAGAGCTGGAAAAGGTTCGGAGGGAAGAATGCCGCCCCAGAGCAACCCCGGGGTCTGGCGGGCGCGATAGAAGGGATCGTCGCCTTGAAAAAAACACTCGGGCGTAGGACGATAGTCAACCCAATAGAACTTTTCTCCGTCGCTGGAGCGGTGGAAGGCTTCCAAGCGAATATTTTCAGGAATCTCACAGATCGGTAGCATTTCCGCGCATGGAACTGTCGCCGATGACGTCTTGGACGGAACTGGCCCGGTAGAATCAGAAGCAGTGGAAGTAGGAATCTTCGCCATCAGCGCACGCAGCGCTTCGGCCATGCGAGCGGAATCCACTGCATGGGAGGCACCAATTTGTCCTGTGGATTCAATTTCGCTCGTGAGCATACTCACAAAATCCATAGCATCCAGCAGACGATCCGCTAACTCCCGCGAGAATGCCATTTCGCCGCTTCTTACCTTGCCGAGCAAATCTTCTCCGGCATGGAGGGCGCGCGTCATTTCCGGAAATGTGAATAAACCGCTGTTGCCCTTGAGTGTATGCACCATGCGGAATAGTTCGTTAATGATGCCCTGATCTTTGGGCGCGCGTTCCAACTGAATCAGCTTCTGGCCGATGTCCTCCAAAAGTTCGCGGGCTTCCGATAGAAATTGTTCGAGCAAGGCGTTCATCGCACCGCCTCCCCAAGCATCAACCGAGTCTGCGCCAGCAATTGCGCCGGCTGCACCGGTTTGACGAGGTAACTGTTTGCGCCCGCCCGGAAAGCCGCTGCCTCATCGCCTGGCGCAGCTTCGGTCGAGACCATGATGGCGGGCTGCTGTGGAATCTCCTGCTGGCGCAGCTCATTCAAAAATCCATAACCGTTCAGCTTCGGCATATTGACATCCACGATATACAAATCGAAGGGAGCATTGAGGGCCTTTTCCAGCGCCTCAATTCCATTCATCCCCTCTTCGACCGCATAACCGGCCTCCTCCAAAATGCTGCGGTAATACATTCGCACGGTAGCGGCATCATCGACGATCAGAATTCTTTTGGCATTCACGTTTTTATTCACCGTCCGGCCATTCATCATTTGGCCTCCAGACTTTTGCGATAGACAATCGCATCGGGAAATTTACGCACCTCGAACAAAGACGAGATGCGGCTCATCGATTCCGAATGGCCGAGACAAAGATAGCCGCCTGGGTTCAGAGCTTCGTAGAAGGTTTCCGAAGCTGTCTGGCGCGATACGTCGTCGAAATAGATCAGCAGATTGCGGCAGAAGATGATGTCAAAGTTGCGATAGCCAATTGTGTCGGCTGGCTCGGCAAGATTGACGCGGGTAAACCGTACAGCCTGGCGCAGATCGTCGCAAATCTGGTATTCATCGCGAACGCTCTTGAAATACTTCTGCAACCAGGGTTCGGGAACATATTGAACCGATCGGATCGAGTAGCGTCCAGCATGTGCGCGGCGGAGGATATTGGTATCGATGTCCGAGGCAATGATTTCCACATCCCATTCTTCGATGCCCGGCCAGCTTTCCAGTAGATACATGGCCACTGAATATGGCTCCTCTCCGCTTGACGAAGGAATGCACCAGATGCGGATTGGATCCTTGCCGACTCTACGTTGGACGATCTGCGGAAGAATGGAATCGACCAGGCACTTGAATTGATACTCTTCGCGCAGGAAGTAGGTTTCGTTCACCGTCATGGCATTGGTAAGCAGTTGCAGCTCTTCGCCTGATGCTTGAAAGCGCAGCATCATAAAGTAGCCACGGAAGGTTCCTGTGCCAGTGGCTTCGATGCGCTCGACCAATCGCTTGTCCACAAAATAGCGTTTCGTGTTTTCAAAGTTGATGCCCGTGCGACGGTAGAAGAACTCCTTGAACTTCAAGAAGTCTTCGTTCGTGATGGTCGCGGATTCTTGCTGGGTCTCGTTTATGCTCATCAGGGATCAAATTTCTCGTATGCGTTTCAGCGCCAGGTCGGCAGCAAACTGGATGTACGCTTCATGGGTAAAACGGGCCTTGAGATGAAGAAGCGGATCGATGGCGACCTCGGTACCCACTTCACAGAGCAAATCGACTGCTGAGGCACAGACATTCACCTGCTCGTCCTTTTCAATAACCGCTATGAGCCAATGCTCCGCGTCCGGAAAACGCTCGGAATTGAGGACGTTGACAGCGAAGATGCGCACATCCGGATCGGGATCGGCCAAAAGAGTACGTAGAATCGGCGCAATTTCTCCGCCCAGTTGTTTGAACACTTCAATTACGTCATTGCGTAGCCCCGCATCTTCACTGCGCAGGCAATCGGCCAAGCCGATGCCGATGGAAGGATCGTGCAGTCGCAGTAACGAATTGAGAATCGCCTCGCGTACGGCCGTATTTTCCTCGCGCTTCAATCGATTGATCAGTGCCGTTGTGGCATCAAGGCACGGAGTGATTTTTTGCGCGGCATGGCGACGGACGGACGCATCGGAATCCTCCAATTCCGCCACCAGCCTTTCGCAGCTCTGCGGCTCGACTGGCGCGGCCTTCTTTGAATTTCTTACGGTCTTTCCCTTGATGAGCCCCATCGCTCTTTCCTTACCGGCCAGCCCAGGTTGATAACTGTGCGGCCACCCTTTCTACTGCTAAAACCAAGCTCGCTCCACTCTTGGCAACTAACTCTGCCGGCATTCCGTAGACCACGGCGGTTTCCTCCGATTCTGCAATCGTGCGTCCGCCCTGCTTTTTGATCTCGGCAAACGCATCGGATCCGTCGTAGCCCATACCGGTCAATAACACTGCGGTGAGTCGCTTTGGGTCGCAGTGCACCAAGGCCGACCGGCCCAGCAACTCAACCGAAGGGTGCCACAAAAACTCTGGGTTCTCCGGCATGGGCAGAACCGTCAGTCGACCTGCACGACTGGCCAAAACCATATCCGCGCCACCCCGGCCAATATAGATCTTGCCCGCTTCCACCGGCAGGGCGCCGTTCGCTTCGACGACCTGCAGTGCACAACACTGATTCAGCCGCTCCGCAAATGCCCTGGTAAACGCCGCAGGCATATGCTGCGCCACCAGCACCGGCCAGGGAAAACTTTCCGGCAATCCCGATAAGACAATCTCGAGTGCTCGCGGTCCTCCCGTGGACGCGCCAACCAGCAACAGCCCATTGCCGGCGCCGCGCGGCGCTGTCGGTGAAGAAGAAGCCGCAGCAATCTTCTTGCGCTCCTCCTGCATACGCCTGGCAACCGTCGCGGCAATCGAAGACTTGCCCCTTGGCCGAGAACGGGCAGCCGCGCGCACTTTGGCCACTAGTTCCGCGATGATCCGGTCAATCGAGAGCGAGATTGTGCCTCCCGGTTTGGCGATGTAATCCACCGCACCCAAATTCAAGGCCTCGAAGGTTGCCAGTGCTCCCTCATTGGTGAGCGAGGAAACCATGACCACGGCCACCGGCCGCTCGGCCATGATGAGGGAAAGCGCGGTCAATCCATCCATCTCCGGCATATTGATGTCTAGTGTGACAACATCCGGCTGGAAATCCCGGTTTTCCCTCACCGCTTCTTCGCCGTTTCTCGCCTGACGGACCTCGAAATCCATCTCGGCTTGAAACAGGTTCATCAACTGCCGCCGCATCAAGGCAGAGTCGTCCACAATCAGCAGTTTGATCATCGATTCTCTCCGCCGGTTCAAGCCGTAACAGCGGCCAGCGCCACCAGCTCCTGCTTGCCCATCAATTGAGGCGGATCAAGTAGCTGTACCATCCGCTTCTGTTTTTCCAGATTGGCCATGCGGCTCAGCAACAGGCTCTGCTCTTGGGATAATTGCGGGGCAACTTCGATCGCGGACTTTGGAATCTTCAGAACCTCGGCCACCTGATCGACGATGAAGCCCGTCCGCACGCCGGAGATGAGAAAGACCATGATCCGCTGGCGATCCGTGCGTTCCACTTGCTCGAGGCCTAGCCGCAAGCGAAGATCGATCACCGGTAGCACGGTTCCGCGCAAGTTGATGACTCCCTCGACGAACGAAGGCGCCTTGGGTACCCGGATCAGTTCCTCCGGTACCCGCACAATCTCTTGCACGCTGGCAATTGGTGCACCGAACTCCTCCTTATCCAGACGGAAGACGACTACCTGTTCATCGTCGTCCAAAGTATCATCGGCCTCTTTGGCCTCGGTGCTTGTTTCCTGTTCACTCTCGTCCACCGAATTCAACGCCTCCTTGATTGCGGAATGATCGAAGAGATTGCGCGCGGTCATGATGGAGACTAAGCGCTTTCCGTCGTCTAAACGGCAGATTGCCGTTACCTCCGCCAGATTGCCCTCGCGCGCCAGCATATCCGGCAGAGCATCTACCCCGGACTTCGATACCCGGAGCACCTCGCTGACCGCATCGACCACCACCCCCACCGAGACGCCGTTGTGCGTAAGCACAACGATGCGGCTCTTCTCATCCAGGTCGCTGTCCGGCAGGCCGAAGATGCGGCGCAGCCGGACCAGAGGCAGCAGGCGACTGCGGAGGGTCATCACTCCCAGCACGTGCGACTCCGAATGCGGCACATGAATTACCGCCTCCGGAACTTGCACGATCTCCTGCACGTCTTCAATGGCGATGGCGTACTCCTGGCCCTCTACATTGAAGCTGACCAGTTGTAACTCGTCGCTGGAATCCTCTTCTTCGCTCTGCGCTTGCGCCTGTGCGGCGTTGGCAACGGAGCTGCTTTTGGTAATCGCGGCAATATGAGAGAATTCCCGCTCAATGAGCTTGGCAAAATCGAGCACCATGACCATCGCATGACCGCCCGCATCTTTGATAAGGCCCGAGAGAACCTCGGTGTTCACCGTGGTGCTGATTGAGCCAACATCTTCGATGTGGCCGACATCGACGCCCATTACGCTCGAAACCCGATCCACCACAAAACCCAGTGGCTGACCAACATCGATGACCAGCGCTCGAGTCGAGTCATCGTGCTCCAGTTCTGGAAAGCCGAAAAGACGGCGCAGGCTGATGATGGGCAGCACCTTGCCGCGCAGATTTGCCAGTCCTTCCAGCGCCGCGGGCGCCAGCGGTACGCGCACTACTTGAGGTACGCGAATGATCTCCTTGACCGGTGCCATATCGGCCGCAAAAACTTCGTCGCCGGAGAGAAAGGTGACAAACTGCTGTGTTCCCTGTTGTGTCATAGAGGAGTTCCCGCTCTTGTCGAGAGCGGGTTCCTCGACCAGCGCCACGTCCGCATCCTGCGTAATTGTTTTTTTCGTCATCGCATTCTCCTACGCTGCGCTCTGCAGTTCGTCGGCCAGAGAAGCAATCTCTTCGATGGCTGCTGCCAGATCTTCGGCGCCCTTCGATTGCTGCTGCGCAGCGCTGGATGCTTCTGTGGCAGCCTTGTCAGCTTCCGTGGCAGCGGCCGAGATCTGCTCGATACCCTTCTTGACCTGGGCGATCGCCGCGGAAATCTCGTCGGAGGCGGAAAGAATCTCCTGCGATCCCTTCTCCACCTCTGCGATGTCGGACTCGATCGTTACCAAGTCGTTCGTTGTGGTCTTGGCTTTCTCCACTTCGGAAACCGCTGTGGATACAATTTCATTCAAGTCGCGTGCCACCACGCCGATCTGATCCTGAACCGCCTTCACCAGATCCTTAATCCGGTCGGCGTTCTCGCTGGAATCATGGGCCAGATTGCGAATGTCGGTGGCCACCACCACAAAGCCCTTGCCGAATTCTCCGGCCCGCGCAGCTTCGATGGCGCCGTTGACGGCCAGCATGTTGGTCTGGATCGAGACGGTGCTGATGGCTTCGACAATCTTGTCGATGCGCCGTGAGACCAGTTCTAGATCGTTCATCTGCTTGATGGAAGTACGCGAGGAGGCGGCGGAGGATGAAATCCCTGCGATCAGAGCATTGATAGCGGTCTTGTTTTCCGCTAGCAGGCTTTTGATTGCTCCCACCTTTTCGACGCCGACTGTGGCCCGCTTCTGTGCCACATCCAGCCCCTTTTCGATCTGATTGGTAGCAGCCGCGGACTCTTCGGATGCCGAGGACTGCACTTCCGCGCCCTTGCGAATCTGGCCCAACGCGGTCATGATCTGTGCGCTCGAACGGTTGATCTCCTGCACAGCCGA